>Ga0207645_10002583_pt1 | contig 14118 bp, 11 predicted proteins | sample KBSM53metaG_FD_184331 | JGI IMG/M metagenome (GOLD analysis project Ga0207645, IMG submission 184331) | Miscanthus rhizosphere microbial communities from Kellogg Biological Station, Michigan, USA - KBS M5-3 metaG (SPAdes) (version 2) | ecosystem: Host-associated > Plants > Roots > Rhizosphere >...
GAGGTGGAGGGAGTTTTTCTTTATGACATCGACTCGCTGCAATCGATCGCGCAGCAGTCGCTCGCGCTGCGGCGGCAACAAATCGCGGCTGGTGAGGAAATTATTGCGGGACACGTGCACGATTTCAGCGGCTGGTTCGTTTCGGCGCGGGAACGGAGGTTGGATCCGGCTGAATTGAGTGAACCGTCGCTGCGTACTTCGGAAAGCTGAGTGGGCGTTCCAAACAAGATCGTCCTTGGATCGCGCGGCAGCGATCTCGCTCTGGCGCAGGCGCGGCTGGTCGAGCAGGCGTTGCGTGCAGCGTGGCCGGAATTGGAGGTGAGGACAGAAATCATCCGGACAAGCGGGGACGAGAGCGTCCGAAGCGAAGTCCTGGTGGATCGCAAATCCGGTCGCAAGGGAATGTTCACGCGCGAGATTGAAAAGCACCTTCTCGTTAGGCGAATCGATCTGGCGGTGCACAGCGCGAAGGACCTGCCAAGCGAACGGATGGAGGATCTGGAGATTTGCGCGGCTTTGCCGCGCGGCCAGACCGGGGACGTCTTGATCACGAAGGAGGACCTTAGCCTAACGAATTTTCCGCGAGGCGCGACGATCGCGACCGGCAGCGTTCGACGACAGCATCAGCTGCGCTGGAAACGACCCGATCTGAAGGTAGTCGATTTGCAGGGCAACGTACCGACGCGCCTGCGTAAGTTGGACGAAAACGAAGATTGGAGCGGCATTGTTTTGGCGCGCGTGGGTCTGGAGCGGCTCGGACTCAAGGCGAAAATGGAAAACCTTTCAGAGGAAGATTTCGTTTCCGCGGGCGGGCAGGGGGTGATTGCCCTGCAAGTCCGTCGCAACGATGAACGGCTGCGGCGACTGGCACGTGCGATCAGCGACCAGCCAACATTGCTTTGCCTGCGGGCCGAGCGCGAATTTCTCCGTTTGCTCGAGGGGGACTGTGATTCGCCGGTGGGCGTGCGCGCAACAATGACGAATGAGAAATTGCGGCTGCAAGCGCAGGTTTTCGCCGAGGGAACGTTGGCGCCCCAAGCTGGGGTCGCTACTGGCGAGTCCGCGCAACCCGAAGAGCTCGCGGCCGCACTGATGGAGAAACTCTATGGCAACTGATCACGAGTCCGGCCGTTGTTATCTGGTCGGCGCGGGACCGAGCGATCTTGGTTTGGTCACCTTACGTGCAAAACAACTCATCGAACGAGCGGAAGTGATCGTCTACGATTATCTCTGCAACCCCGAGATGTTGCAGTGGGCGCCGGAAACGGCCGAGATCATCTATGCGGGAAAAAAAGCGGGCGCGCACACCTTGGAGCAGGACGAAATCAACTCTCTGCTTGTCGACCGCGCGCGCGCAGGGAAGCAAGTTGTTAGGTTAAAGGGCGGTGACCCATTCCTGTTCGGCCGTGGCGGCGAGGAGGCGCAGGCTTTGGTGGCGGCGGGAACGCCTTTCGAAGTGGTGCCCGGCGTCACTTCGGCGATCGCCGCACCGGCTTACGCGGGCATTCCGGTGACCCACCGCGGAATCACTTCTCACGTGACCTTCTTCACTGGTCATGAAAATCCGGCGAAAACTGAGAGTTCCATCGATTTCGGGGCGCTGGCCAAACTGGGCGGAACTCAGGTGATGCTAATGGGGGTCGAGCGGATTGAAGCCATCGCGCAGAAAATGAGGGAGCACGGTGTCCGAGCGGACCTCCCGGTGGCGCTGATCCGCTGGGGTACGACCGGGCGTCAGGAAGTCATCTGCGCTACGTTGCGGGACATCGCGCAACGAGTGGCGGAGAGAAATTTTGCACCGCCAGCGATCGCCGTTTTCGGCGAAGTGGTCTCGTTAGGAAAGGAATTGCACTGGCAGGATCAGCGACCGTTGGCTGGCCGGCGGATTGTGGTGACGCGCACCCGGAAGCAAGCCAGTGCACTGAGCGACCAACTGCGCGATCTCGGTGCCGAAGTCATCGAGTTGCCGACTATTCGGATCGAGCCGCCGAGCGATCTCCGCGCCTTTGCCGAGCTGGTGCAGGACGCGCATGCCTATGATTGGATCGTCTTTACGAGTCCGAACGGCGTGACCGCATTCTTTGAAATGTTCTACAAGCTTTACGGTGACGCGCGCGACATCGGCGGAGCCCGGATCGCGGCGATCGGTCCGGCGACGGCGCAAAGGGTCCGCAACTTTCACCTGAAGGTGGACTTGCAGCCGGATGAATTTGTCGCCGAAGCGGTCGTGCGGGAATTCAAAAAGGAAGGCGACATCGAAAATCTGCGCATTCTGATTGCACGGGCAGAGGAGGCCCGGGATCTGCTACCAAAGGAGCTCGGAGCCCTGGGGGCCATTGTGGATGTTGCTTTTGCCTACCGAACCGTCGCGGAAACGAGCGATCGGACCGAAGCGAGATCGCGCCTGGCCAGAGAGGGCGCAGACATGATCACTTTTACCAGTTCATCGACAGTCGAAAACTTTCTCGGGCTCGGGTTGCCCTGGCCGGCAGGGATGAAGGTGGCAAGCATCGGCCCGATTACATCGAAGACCGCGCGCGATCGTGGCCTAACGATTGGAGTCGAGGCGAGACGCCATGATATTCCAGGTTTGGTCGATGCCATCCGCCGCTTCTACAGGCGCTGATAAACATGAGTCAGGCGATCGAGATTGAGACCGATTTCACAGCGGTCATGCAGGAGTTAAGTGCGCAGGCTGCGACCCCGCCGCCCGCCTCCGCCGAGTTGGTGCCGGTCTCCGGTATTTCCGCGTTGATCAACGCGATCCATTCGCTCGGTCAACGGGTCGAAGCCTTGGAGGAATCGGTCGTACGGAATTTCGAGTCGATTCATTTCCAGAAAATCGAGGATCAGCTTTCGGCGATCCGGGAGAGCGAGACCGTTAATCAAAAATTGTTCGATTCGCTTCATGAGGAATTGATCAGCTACCGCGATAATTTCGTGCGCGATTCACTCCAGAAGCCTTTCATTCGCGATTTGCTCGTTTTGTTCGACGATCTGAGCAGGCTGGCCGAGCAATTTGAGGAGGGGGCGAACGAAGAGGAGAGCCGTCCTGAAAATGCACGCTCGCGCAATAATCTCACCAACATCCTGCATTTCCTGCTCGAAATCCTGCATCGCCTGGAGGTGAACGAAATCGCGGAGAGCGAAACGGTCGATCGCACATTGCATCGCGTGATCAGCTTCGAACCGGCCGAGTCCGCGGAGGAAAATGGCCGCATCGTGAAGCGCTTAAAGCGCGGCTTTACCTGGCACGATTGCGTGCTGCGCGCGGAAGAAGTGATCGCCAAGCGCTTTCAGTAATGCCGCGCCACACCGCGGGCTCGGTCGAGCGAAAAAAATAATCGCTCTGGATTGAAACTCGAGGCACGAAAACTGCATTGAGTGGCTGCGCAAACCAGACAACGAATTCAAAGATTCTCCAAAAGCACATGAGCAATCGCAAAGCAGTCGGAATTGATCTCGGCACAACGTTCTCGGCCGTCGCCCACATCGATGCCTACGGAAAACCGCAAATCATCCCAAACGCTGAAAGTGAGCGCATCACACCCTCGGTCGTTTTGTTTGATGGCAGCAAAGCCATCGTCGGGACAATTGCGAAGAATAACACCGTCGCGGAACCGGAGAAGATCGTCGATTTCGTCAAGCGCGAGATGGGCAAGTCAAAGGAACAGTTCCACCGGGAGTTCAGTGGCACGACCTACTCTGCCGAGGAACTTTCCGCTCTCATCCTTAAGAAGCTAAAGTCGGATGCGGAGAAATATCTCAAAATACCGGTGACCGACGCGGTCATCACCGTGCCGGCTTATTTCAATGATTCGGAACGCACCGCCACGATTACCGCCGGTCGTCTGGCCGGGCTGAATGTCCTGCAAATCATCAATGAGCCGACCTCTGCGGCGCTGGCTTATGGACTCGACAAGCTCGATGAAGACCAGACGGTTTTCGTGTTCGACCTTGGTGGCGGCACTTTCGACGTCACGCTCATGCGGATCGCAGCACATCGCCTCGAGATGGTAGCGACCAACGGCGATCATCGGCTCGGCGGGAAAGATTGGGATGACATTATCGTCAATCACGTTGCGGAAGAATTCGATCGCGCGCACGGCGAGAACCCGTTGCTCGATTTGCAAAGCTATCAGGATCTGCAAAGCCGGGCCCTGGCCGCGAAAATCCAGCTCTCCAGTCGCGATCGGACGACGATCGTGCACAGCCACAACGGCAAAAGCATCAAGGTCGAACTGACTCGCGAAGAATTCGAGACGATGACGAAGCATCTCGTCGAGAAATGCAAAGCGATCTGCGAGATCGTGATGGGCGAAGCTCGGATGCCGTGGACGCAGGTAAACAAAATTCTGCTCGTTGGCGGCATGACACGCATGCCAATGGTGCGTGAAATGATCTCCAAACTCGCTTCCGTTCCGCTGGCCGAAGACGTCAACCCGGACGAAGCCGTTGCTGTCGGCGCCGCCATTCAAGCTGTGTTGTCGCTCCTCAATGAAGAAGAAACAACGGGGGAAAAAATGCTCCCATCCGAGACGCGCCAGCAATTTTCTTCGCGCGAGGGCGGACTCATCCAGGTGCGCAATATTACCTCGCATACCCTCGGGGTCGTCCTCTGGGATGAAGCGCATCTCGAGGAATACGTCTTCCCGATGATCAAGAAGATGACCGCGATGCCGGCGGTCGCGAAAAATTCCTTTGGCACCGCCACGGCCAACATGCAGCGGGCGATCGTGCGGATTGTCGAGGGCGAAAGCACGTTGCCGCAAGAGTGCACGCCGCTGGGAATCTGCGATGTCGAGCTGCCGCCGTTTTTGCCGAAGGGCTCTCCGGTCGAGTTAACCTACGAATACAACGCCAATCAGGTGTTGGAAGTGGCCGTCGAAGCCTGCGGCAATTGCGCTTCGGTCTCCATTGAGCGCAAGACTGGGCTTTCGGAGGCGGAACTGGATCGCGCGACGGCGGCGTTGGGGCAATTGAGCGTCGTCTGAGATGCTCAAGCCGATCAGCTTCCCGGTTCCGTTGCCGGATGATCCGCGCAAGTGGGATGGTTGGAGCCGCTATAACTCCCCCGATCCTTACGAGCGACTCTGCCTAGATCCGCGGACCAATCCGAGCAACGAGCTGATCGAAGAGCGCTTTCGCACATTGCTTCTGTGGTGGCAAAAAAAGCTGCCGCTGAAAAATCAGCCAAGCAATCCGCTGGCGCAGCTGTTGCGTTCCGGCCTCGACGAATCGTCGCGTTTTCTGACGGAAGCTCGCGTCGAACTGCTTAATCCCGACCGCCGCCGCCAGGTGGATGAACAGTTGGCCGCTCAGGCCGAGGAGGAAGCTGTCGCGGAGTTCAACAAATACGTCGTCTTTGAACTGAACGATAAAACGCTCTCTCCGCAGGAGGAAGAAACGCTGCTGGAATTCGGCCGGCAACACGGGCTGACGGACGAACGAATGCTGAAGCTGATTGAAGCGGAGCTGCGCGATTGCGGCGGCGTGCGCGTGACTCCGCCCACGCCGGAAGAGAGCGCGGCAGTGGAAAAAACCAAGGCCCAGCTCGATCCGAAGGAGGATTTCATGCGGATGCTGCGCTTAAGCGGGCTCGATGCCGATGACATGACGGACGACCAGCGTGACGCTTTTGTGAACATGGCGGAGAATCTCGGTATCGAGCCGGGCGACGCCGAGGATTTGGTCGATCTTTACTTGGAGGAAATCGAAGAACACGCCGCGCCGCCTCTGTTGAAACCTGTCGTTATCGCAGCTCCAAACGGGCCCGTCGCGTCCAAAAATGTTGCCGTCGCGGTGTCCCCCGCCGCGCCGAAGATTCCGCGACCGATCGACGTCGCGGCCGAGCGGGCAAAGTTTCCCAATTTTGCGAGCAGCATCGGCACTGAACTGTTGTTGGTGCCATCCGGAGTTTTTCAAATGGGCAGCGATTCGCCGGACGCTGCGCCTAACGAACGACCGATCACGCGGGTGACTCTGAGTTGCTACTACCTTTCCCGACACCCGATCACGAACGCGCAATACGAGTTGTTTGATCCAAGTCATGTCGGCAAACGCGCGCCCGGCGCGGGCGATCGGCACCCGGTGGTTTATGTGAGCAGCAACGAGGCGGCAAAATTTTGCAAATGGCTTAGCTCGCGCGACCGGCGACGTTATCGCCTGCCAACCGAAGCCGAATGGGAATATGCCGCGCGCGGGACAGATGGCCGTGAATATCCTTGGGGACACGGGAAAAGGGGTGGCGATTTGGCGAACTTCGCCGATCGCAACACTGACTTTGCCTGGAGTGATCGCGAGATCGACGATGGCTTCGCAGAAAGCTCGCCAGTCGGAGCGTTTCCGCGCGGCGCCGGTCCCTTCGGAATGGAAGACATGGCGGGGAATGTCTGGGAGTGGTGCAGCGACTTCATGGAAGCCTATCGCGGCACTTCCAAAATCAACCCGCGAGGACCGGTCTCGGGCGCGAAACGAATCTATCGGGGTGGGAGCTGGAAGTCGCGCTTCAACAGCCTGCGGACGACGACGCGTGGCGCTAATGTGCCAAACTACTCCTGCAACGACCTCGGTTTCCGGATTGTTTGCGAGTGCGATGTGTAGACGTTTCGGTGCGAGAAACGCCCAGTAGATTGCCGCGGGTTAGAAAATTGCCCGTTCGTAAAATCAATAGCCACCGTCCACAAGCGACCAACCCGGGAGCAGGTGACTGCCCCGAATTTCGCGGCGTTAGGCGTATAAGTCTTTGGAGGCTAGAGACTTAAGACGGATTAAAACGGAACTTGGCGCGGCCCCGTTTCGCGTTGGCTTTCGCCTTGCGACGGGTTTTCTGCGAAGGCGTTTCGAAGGCGCGCAGCCGGCGCACCTCGTCTAAAATCCCTTCCGCGTCCAGCTTGTTCTTCAGCCGTTTCAAGGCCCGGTCCACCGGCTCACCTTTTCGAACGATCACTTCTGGCATGCGATTCTTTCTCCTGATCTTATCTAAATATGAAAAATTCTACCCTGGCTGGCGAGCGATCCTAAGGCCCCGTCCCCCCAGCGTCAACTGCGCGTTTAGAAGGCCGCCTAAGGCGTGGTGACAGGACTTTTCTGGGTCACTTCACGCCGCAAACTGCTCGTGCTGCCGCCCCGCGCCCGCGTCCACCAAAGGACGATCGGCGAAGCGATGAAGATTGATGAGTAGGTTCCGACCGCAACGCCAATTATGATCGCAAGCGAGAAATCGCGTAGCACCGCGCCTCCAAAGAAGAACAGACAGAGGATCGGAATCAAGGTCACTGAGCTGGTCAGAATAGTCCGGCTGAGCGTCTGATTGATACTCTCATTCATGATCTGTTCGATCGAGCCGCGCCGTCCGCTGGCCAATCCTTCACGGATTCGATCGTAGACGACGATTGTGTCGTTGATCGAATAACCGGCGATGGTGAGGACAGCGCCCACCATCGTTAGGGTCAGCTCCCGGCCCATCAATGAAAAGACTCCCACCGTCATGAGAACGTCATGGAGCAGCGCGACGATCGCGCCGACGGCGAAGGACAACTCAAACCGAAAGGTTACGTAAATCAGGATTCCGAAAATACCGATACCGAGTGCCCAAAGGGAATTTCGCGCCAGTTCGCCGCCTACCAACGCGCCGACGCGCTCCTCCCGTTCCACTTTGAATTGCCCATTGGGGATGTGTTCTTTGATCGCGCGATTGACCTGCTCACTCGTGTTGATGGGAGTGCGAATGGTGATGAAGTTGCGATCCCCTTCGATCGATTGCTGGATCGGCTCGTTATCGAGATGAATCGGCTTGAGCGCTTCTCGAATCTGCGAAACCTCCACGGTTTTTGCCGCGCTCAGCGAGAGTAGATCGCCGCCCTTGAAATCGACGCCGAAATTGCGATCGCCACGTATAACGAACGCCGTGGCGCCCGCGATCAACAAAGCAAGCGATAGCATCGCGGCGAGGAATCCTTTGCCAAGGAAGTCGATGTGTTTGGACGAGATAAGGTGGAGCATCGAGATCCGCTTCACCTTCTCCGTGTCGACAAACCAGCTGAAAAGATTCCGCCCGACGATGAGCGCAGTGAAGAGCGAGGCGAGGATGCCGAGGGTAAGCGAAATCGCGAAACCTTTGACCGGCCCGCTCGCTTTCCAAAAAAGAATCGCCGCTGTGATCAGGGTTGTGACATTGGCGTCGAGAATGGAGGAGAATGCCTTTTCGTAAGCGGTTTGCAGCGCGACCTTGAGCGATTTGCCGAGTGCGAGCTCTTCCCGCAATCGCTCATAAATCAGCACGCTCGCATCAACCGCCAGGCCGATCGTCAGGATAATGCCCGCAATGCCCGGGAGAGTGAGGACGAAGTTGAACATCGTAAGAGCCCCCATCAGCAAAATGATGTTCACGATCAGCGCGAGATTCGCGATCAGACCGGCGAATTTGTAGTAGATCAACACGAACACGAGTGTGATGGCGAGGCCGAGGAGGCCGGCGAAAATACTGCTCCGAATCGAGTCGAGTCCGAGTGTGGGCGAGACACTGCGTTCTTCCTCCACGCTGACCGGCGTTTGGAGGGGATTCTCGAGCACGCTGGCCAGACCGCGTGCTTCTTGTTCCTGGAAACGGCCTGTGATGATGGCATCGCCCCCATAAATCGCAGTCCGGATACTGGGCGCGGATTGGATTACACCGTCGAGGACGATGGCGAAACGATGGCCGACATTCGCCTCGGTGATCTGCCCGAATTTCTTTGCGCCTTCCCCGTCGAACTTCAGCTGCACCGTCCAGCCTTCATTGCCGTAGTAGGCGTTTGATTCGGTTACGCGGTCGCCCCCAAGGTCGGCTTTTTTCTTTACAAGCAGACGCTCCGGCACCGGCTTCTTCCCTTCGCCCTCCTGAATGTTATAAGTTTCGATCCGGTACTCGGGCGGGATCACTTCCGTTCCAGCATCGATGGCGCGCAAACGCTCGCCGTTGTCTGGATAAACCAGTCGAAACTCGAGCTTCGCGACTCGCGAGAGTTGCTGTCGCGCCTCGATGATCTTGGCGGGATCCAGCCCCGGAATTTGCACCAGAATCCGATCGGACCCGACCGGACTAATGACGGGCTCGCCGCCGCCGAAATAATCGACGCGCTTGCGAATCACCTCGACGGCCTGGTCGAGATTGGTTTTCGTCAAAGCTCGGTCGCCCTGAGCTGGCACGAGCCGGATAAGGAAGGAAGTGCCGCCCTGAATATCGAGGCCGAGTTGAACTTTTTTGCTCGGGGGCCAGATCGTCACGATGCTGAAAACCACGAGCAACACCATTAGTAGGGTGGCGATGAGCCGTTTTCGCGCGCCGTGGTCGGTCGCGAAATACCACCCGAAGAGAACGAGCAGAACCAGCCCGATAAAGAAGGTTAACGCGGGACTCATTTATTCTTTCAGGACGTTGGTGACTGCCGACTTTTCCATCTCAATTTTCACGTTGTCTGCCACCTTCACGGTAACGGTCGTGTCTTTGACATTGGTGATCATTCCGTGAATCCCTGCGGAGGTCAGCACCCGGTCGCCGGTTTTCAAGGATGAAACCAGGCGCCGCTGTTCCTTCTGGCGCCGCATCTGTGGCCGGAAAAGAACGAAATACATAATGATAAAGATCAGAATAATGGGGAGGAACGAAGCGAGCGGATTGGGACCGGCGCCCGCAGGAGCCGCAGGTTGGGCCTGAGCAAGAAGGATAAATAGCATGATGAAATAGGTCCGCGCGGCAGCGGGGCGCGTCGCGCGCGACCGGTCTGCCAAAGCGGCATTCCACTGAGCACAGTTGCGCCCTAAATGCAAGGTGCAACGCCGTCTTCGTCATCCCGAGCGAAGTCGAGGGATCCCGCGGAGGACCTTGCAATCAGGACCGCGGATCTCTCAACTTCGCTCGGGATCACGGCGAGATTTTACATGGCGAACTGGGATGTTAAGCTTCTCGGCAGCGTGCGCCTTTCGCACCACGCCCGACTCAATGAATCAAAATCCGCCATTTCCTACACCTGAAGAACTGCAGACCAAGCTTTCCGAGTTCATGAAATCGAACTTCGGCGACAAAGTCTCTTTCGCCACTTTCGCCCAGCCCGAGCGCGCGGAGGAAGGCGACGACGAAAAACCGGTCCCCCAGACCAGCGACCATTTCGTCTTCGATTTCCTGCCGCGCGACATCAAAGCGCACCTCGACCGTTTCGTGATCAAACAGGATGAAGCGAAAAAGGTTCTCTCGATCGCGGTCTGCGATCACTACAACCACGTCAATTATCTCCGCCACCTGAAGAGCGAAGACGCCGTCCGCGCCGAAGAAACCGAATACGCGAAACAGAACGTCATCCTCGTCGGTCCGACCGGTGTCGGAAAAACCTACCTTATCAAGCACATCGCGGAGCTGATCAAAGTCCCGTTCGTGAAAGCCGACGCGACCAAATTCAGCGAGACCGGCTACGTCGGCGGCGATGTCGAGGATCTCGTTCGCGAATTGGTTCAGAAAGCCGACGGCGACGTCGCGCTGGCGCAGTTCGGCATCATCTATATCGATGAAGTCGACAAATTGGCGTCGGCTTCCAATATGGTCGGACGCGACGTCAGCGGACGCGGCGTCCAAACCACGCTGCTTAAATTAATGGAAGAAACCGAGGTGCCACTGCGGAGTGCGAACGATTTGCAAGGGCAGCTCCAGGCCGCATTCGAATTCCAGAAGCGTGGCAAGGCGAAGCGCGAAACAATCAGCACCCGTCATATCTTGTTTGTTGTAAGTGGCGCTTTTGAGCGCTTAAAGACCCAGGTTTCAAAGCGTCTCGCGCAGGGCCAGATTGGTTTTAACGCAGAGTCGGTCACGGTCCTCGATAACGAAATTTTCCAGCACGTCGGCACCCAGGATTTCATCGAGTACGGGTTCGAACCGGAGTTCATCGGCCGGCTCCCGGTCCGCGTCGTTTGCGAAGAGCTGACCGCGGATGATCTCTACAGAATCATGAAGTATTCCGAGGGCAGCATCCTCCGGCAATACGAACGCGCTTTCCGTGCTTACGGCATCGAGGTCAGTTTCGAGGACGAAGCGTTGCTCCTCATGGCAAATGCGGCGGCCTTGGAAAAAACGGGTGCCCGCGGCCTTCTCACGGTCTGGGAGAAATTATTCCGCGATTACAAATATTACCTCGCCGGCTCCGGTCTGACCCAACTGCGCGTCACGGAAGAGCTGGTCCGCGAGCCGCAGCTCGTCCTCGAACGCCTCATGGCGGAAGGCGAGCACCACGAAAAAGAAACGCTCAAGCACGAAGCCCGGATGTTTGCCGACCGCTTTTCGCGCGAGCACGGCGTTGAGCTGCAATTCGACGACTCTGCGCTGGGCCGGCTGGTCGAGCGCGCCGTCGCGGAACGGATGAAGATGAGCGATCTCTGCGCCCATCTCTTCAAAGATTTTCAATTCGGCCTTAGCCTGATCAAGAAGAACACGGGCAAGAACAGCTTCGCGCTGGGCGAGGCCGCGATCGAGGCGCCGGACAAATTCTTGAGTCAGCTGGTGCTGCAATCGTATGGTCCGGGCGGCGATCGCCCGGCAGAATGAAGCGCGCGCTGCTCGGGACACTCTGGATTGGCGCGATCGCAGCCGGGTTGGCCATCGCGTTGCAAATCAGCGGGCTTCTCGCCCGTCCTGCTGCCGCTCTCGGCAAGGCAATCGGTCTCTCGCCTAACGAGGCCGTCGGCTTTTGGAATTTTCTCTTTCTTATTCTGCTCAGCTTCACGGTGGCGTGGACGATGTTGCAGGTCACAGGCGTGGCGCGTCGGGCCGGTCTCTTCGCTCTGCTCATCTTGGAATTGCTCGGCGCCGCCTGGGTGCTGCATGCGGCCCATGTTTCCTTCCCGCCGTTGCCAGCCATTCTCGCTGCCATCGGCGCGACTCTCCTCGCGTTTGGTCTGAACGCGACACGGGCGAGCCGTCAACGCTCGGCCACGGCACAGGCTTTTATCGGCCGTCTCGCGCAGACCGGCATCGATCGTCTAACGAAAAATGGGTCGCTCAACCTATTCGAGCCGAGTGCGTACGAAGCCAGCTTTGTTTATTGCGAGATCGCAAATGAAGCGGACCTGATCGACGACCTCCCGCCCGCGGTTTGTGCGCAAGTAACGCGCGAATTCATCGACTGCGCGAGAAAGCGTTTTTTGCAGGATAGCGGCTACCTCCAGGCGGCCGATGGCGAAGGCATCCGCATTCTTTTCGGCTTCCCGATCAACAGCCCGCGGCACGCCTCCGAAGCGGCGCGCGCCGCACTCGCTTTTCGGGAGGATTTTCACGCCGCCGCCGCTGCCCGGCCGGATTCGTTAGGCAAAGTTGATCTCCGTATCGGGATCAGCTCCGGGACGGTGATCGCAGCCATGCGGGAGGAGTCAGGGCGCCGCGAGATTGTCATCGCGGGCGAACCGTTCGAAGTCGCACGGCGCCTGGCCCGCGCCAACCAAATCTACGGTTCAGAGATTCTGCTCGACCCTCGCACCTTCAGCGCCGCGGGAAAGGCGATTGTCGCGCGCCCGATCGATTTCCTGCGCAGTCCCGAAGCGCACGATCGACTCGAAGTTTATGAACTCCTCACGGTTGCGGAAAAAGCGAGCGCGGAAGAAATCGCGCGGCGTGACCGGTTCTGGACCGCGATTCTTTACTTTCGCGAGCGGCGTTGGAATGAAGCGTTTGCGGAATTCAACCGTGCGCGGGCCCAAAACGGCGCGTCCGACGAGCCACTCGAATGGTATTTGCGGCAGCTCGAGCCGCTCCGTCAACGAATGGTGGTGGGCGAGCCCGCGCCGGTCGCGGAACCGCTCGTCTGGCTTTGAAACGAACCGAATATCCCGCCGCCTTGCGCGAGCTGATCATCCAATTGCGCCAGATGCCCGGCGTCGGGCCGCGGTCGGCCGAACGCATCGCGCTTTGGATGGTGCAGGCGCGCGATCAGCAGCCCGAGGGCATCGCTCGCGCCATCGCCGAGACGCGGGGCGGGATCCATCCCTGTGTGCAGTGCGGTTTCTTCGCGACAGCGGATTTTTGTGAAATCTGCGCTGACGACTCGCGCGCGAAAGAATTGCTCTGCGTTGTCGAGCAGCCGACCGACATTTTGCCGCTGGAAAAGACGAGCGCTTTTCGCGGCCGCTATCATTCGTTAGGCGGACGCATCTCACCGCTCGATCGGGTCGCGCCGGAGGATCTGCGGATTGCTTCGTTACTTGAGCGGGTGGAAAGGGAATCGCCTAACGAGATCATTTTCGCGTTGGCCGCTGACGTGGAAGGGGAAGCGACGACCAACTATCTCGTCGAGCTCTTGAAGAAATATCCGATCACTCTGACGCGGATCGCGCACGGTTTGCCTGCTGGCGGGGGGTTGGAGTCAGCCGATGAGCTCACTCTCTATCGCGCCCTTTCCGGCCGAACCAGGCTTTAACAGAACCGAGGGAAGCGGCAGCTAGGGAGCGAGATAGGGACTCACCGCTAGGAGCAGAGAAAACAATCCGCTTACTTGCCTAACGACTTAGCGTAGTCGTGCCGTCAGCGCAGATTGTAGACCTCAAACAGGCCAACACCGCTGCTGTCATCGAACCCGCGGAGGATGGCGGTGAAGGCTCCGGGGCCGAGGGCAACGAGGATGGCTGATTCTTCACTGAATTGCGGTGCGAGCCCGGTATTCTGGATGATTGCCTCGTCGGTCGACTGCCAGTCGTTGTTCAACGCGATCACATCGCCATCGCCGTTGTGAAGCTCCAAGGTCGGATTGGCGAGCGCATCGGCCACGCCCGCCGGTGTGAGCGAGGGGCCCAGTCCGCGCAGAAGAACGATCGAGTTCTGGTCATCGACAATGAATCCGCCGATCAGGACCTGATCGCCCGTGTTCACGAGGCCGCGCGTCGAAATGTTTGCCAGACTGCTGCTGAGGTCGGGACCAGGGTTGTAGACTTCGACAATCCCGAGGCCGGTGCCACCGCCGGCACCGCGCAGAATCGCGGTATAACTGCCCGGAGCGAGCATGGCCAGGATCGCCGCTTCGCGATCGTCGCCGGGCGCGAGCATACTATCGATGATGGCCTGGCGCTGCGAGCTGTCCATCCAGTTGTCACTAAAAGTGATCA
>Ga0207645_10002584_pt1 | contig 14113 bp, 11 predicted proteins | sample KBSM53metaG_FD_184331 | JGI IMG/M metagenome (GOLD analysis project Ga0207645, IMG submission 184331) | Miscanthus rhizosphere microbial communities from Kellogg Biological Station, Michigan, USA - KBS M5-3 metaG (SPAdes) (version 2) | ecosystem: Host-associated > Plants > Roots > Rhizosphere >...
ATCCACGAGGAAATCAAGATAATCGACGAGATCCAGGCTCACTTCGTTCCCGCTCGAGACCGCATAGCTAAATCCGATGCCGCGCTCGGTCGCGCCTTTGATCCAGTTGCCCAGTGAGCCGCCGCTCTGAAAGATCAGTCCGACCGGTCCGCGCTTGAGCAACGGCGTCGCCGTTGGAAAAGTCCACAGCCCTTCGTTGACCGAATAGGAGCCCATGCAGTTTGGGCCGCAAATCACCATCCCGGTACGCTCGCACAGCTCTTTCATGGCTTGCGCGCGCTCTTTGCCTTGGGCATCGTCGCCTTCGCCAAATCCAGCCGTGTAAATGGTCGCCGACTTGGTGCCGAGCCGCGCGGCTTCCTCCAACACCCCCAGCACGGCACGTGTCGGAATCAGCACCAGCAGTTCTTCAGGGACTTCGGGAAGCGCGGCGAGATTCGGATAGCATTTATCCCCGTACAGATCGGTGTAATTCGGGTTGAGTAAATAAACTCCGCCAGGAAATTTTGCCCCTTTCAGATTTCGGTAAATTCCCTGCGGCCAGGCACCCTTCTGTGACGCACCGACGATCGCCACCGATTTCGCGCGCAGAAGATTCTCCACCGGTTTAGCCGTGAATATAGACATAAAATTCCTTTGAGCCTGAGAATGGCTTTCCTATGTCACAGAGAAATTGCGACTGCAAGTTTGAACGACAGTTGCCAGATGTCAGTCGCCAGTGAGAATAAACTTGCGGCTGCAGTCGTTCTGGCAATCTGATCGCTGGCAACTGACAACCGCTCAAGGAAACACGTGCCATCGATGGGCCGGAATCTTCACCACTGCGCCCGAGCCGATGGCAAGCTCGGAATCACCGGCTAGCTTTGCTATCAAGCTAATGCCCTTCACCTCGACTTCCAAAAGGGCGCAGTCACCGAGATAATTTTTGCTGGTAATCTTTCCACGATGGAAATCGCCGGCGGGACCCAGTGCGGCGGAAACTTGGACATGCTCCGGGCGGACCGCCAGCGTTACCGAAGTGCCGGCGCTCAGACCGTTCGGAACGGGCGCTTGAATCATTCCCAAGGGCGATCGGATCTCGCCGCTCCCCGCGACTTCGCCCTGGATAAAGTTCATTTCTCCGACAAACTGCGCGACGAATCTGTCCGCTGGCTTGCCATACACTTCTTGCGGCGGCGCCATTTGAATAATCTCGCCATCGTGCATCACACAAACCTTGTCGCCCAGGGTTAAAGCTTCCGCCTGATCATGGGTGACGTACAGCGTGGTCACGCCGGCGGCCCTGGTAATTTTTCTGAGCTCGACCCGCATCTGCTCCCGCAGCCGCGCATCGAGATTGCTGAGCGGCTCGTCCATCAACAAAATTTTTGGCTCCGTGACCATTGCCCGCGCCATCGCGACACGCTGCTGCTGCCCGCCGCTCAAGTCCGTTGCCGGCCGGTCTTCCAGGCCATCGAGCTGCACCAGCTTCAGCGCCGCACGAACTTTGTTAGCAATTTGCTCTTTGGGGACTTTCTTTCTTCCTTTGATCAGCGGGAACGATACATTCTGAAACACGTTCATGTGCGGCCAGATTGCGTAGGACTGAAAAACCATGCCGATGTCGCGCTTCTCGGTCGGAATGTGAATGCCTTTAGCCGGCGAGCTCACGATCGATCCTGCGATTTCCAGTTCCCCGGCATCCGGTCTCTCCAGACCGGCAACGCTTCGGAGCGTGGTGGTTTTCCCACAACCGCTCGGACCGAGGAGAACACAAAACTCCTTTTCGGCGACTTCGAGGTCGATCCCGCGTAATGCTTCGACCCGGCCGCGCCGGCTATCGAACCATTTTCTGAGACCACGGATGCGAATCACGAGTCCTCGCTACGCTCGAAATCGCAAATAACAAATCCATCTTTCAGATTGGTATTTGTTTCAGACATCCATTGGGAATCTGCAATTTGAAATTTGTAATCGCGCCTCGCGCTCAGTGTCCCATCTCCACTTCACCGATGCGCGAAAAAATAAATTTCAAACTACCGACCACCAGCACCGCGAAAAGTACCAGCAGGACACCAAGGGCCGCGACTTGCGGCACCCAGCCGTTGCCCCAAAACTGCCAAACGATCGTCGAGATCACCAAATTTTTTCTTGTGCCCAGAGCCAGGGCCATAGTGACCTCGCGGTAGGACAGCATGCTGATCCAGATCCAGCTGTTGAATATACCGGCAGCGATGAGCGGCAGCACAATGCGTCCGAGCACCCGCGCACTCGATGCGCCGGCTACCTTGCCCGCCTCTTCCAGTTCCCGGTGGACTTGAATCATCACGCCGTTGGTGGTGCGCGTGCCATAGGCGATCCATGAAATCGTGTGCGCGATGGCAATGATGATCACCGTGCCATACACCGGGAAAAAGTCGCGATAGGCAAGGCCCAGGTAAGCGAGACCGACGCCGAGCAGAATACTCGGGATGGCATGCGGCAGAAACGCGATCGTATCGAGGACGCCGCGAAACCTGACTTGCGTCCGCACGACGATCCACGACGCCAAGACGCTCAGCACCATGGTCGCGGTCGGCACCACCACCATAAGAATGGCGGTATTGATGAACGGCATGGCATCGACGAAATCGAAGATCGTCGTATAATTAGCGAGGGTAATTTGCGAGAGCGCCTCGGCAGAGGGCAGTTGCAAATGCGGCAAAACCGACGCCCAAACAAGAACTAAAAAAGGAATAAAAACTTCCATCGACAGGTAGAGGAACGCGAAAGCCAACGCGGCCCATTTCCATTTGCCAAGTGCGATCTGCCGCGGCCGATAGCCGCGTCCGGTGATCACGGTATATTTTTTTCCATGCTGCACCAGGCGCACGTAGAAGTAAGCCAGAATCAGGCCGGCGAGCAGCATGACAGCCCCGTAGGCTCCGGCGATCCCGTAATTGGGCAAGCCCGTCGGCGGATTGGTTGCCGTGAATATGGAAGCGCTGAGCACGAGAATGCGCGCCGGAAAACCGATGATCGCCGGCACTTCAAAAACCGCCAGCGCCGACATGAATAAGTAGACCATGACCCCGGCGATCGCCGGCCAGGTGATCGGCACGTTGATGCGCAGAAAAGTCTGCAGTTTCCCGATACCCGATGTGTAGGCGGCTTCTTCGAGGGCCGGGTCCATGGTTCGATACGCCGCAGAGAGCATGAAGAACGCCGACGGCACGAATGAAACTCCCTGGACAAATGCCATTCCCGGAATATTGTAGAGACTGATGATCGGCTGATCGAGATTGAAGAGTTGCATCGCCCATTGATTGACCAAACCGATGCGCGGGCTGAGCAGAAGAATCCAGGCGATGGTGCGCAAAAAAACCGGAATCAAAATTCCCACTGTCATCAAAACGTAGATCGTATTCTTGAGCGGCACGTCGGTGCGGTTGAGCAACCAAACCAGCGGCACGGCAAAGGCCAAACCGACAATAACGGTGCCGAAAGCGAAGAGCAGCGTGTTGAGAAGTATCTTGTAGGTGCTTGGAGCGCTGTAGACGGTAACAAAATTCGCCAAGGTGAGCGGACCGCCTTCGCCCGGGAAGCCGGTGCGCAAGCTCATGAGCACCACCATAAGCAACGGCACGCCGACCATGATAGTGAGGAGGGTCAAAATACCGCCGGCGAATATGCCTACCCCGCTCGCCCGCGTGCGTGGCGTCGCATAGCCAATGGCCCCGAGTTCCGCTTCAGCTTTCATGGCTCTCGCTTACAGTCTGTCGTTTTTTTTCCGACTTTATTCACCCCCAAGCGCACGAAGGATACGAACGGTTTCAAGAAATCCGGAATGCGCCGCGCTACACTTCGGCTATAAACAACTGCGCAGAGCGCAACTTGGAACTACTCTCGCTCTTCGTGTCGTCTGTGGTGAAAAAATACGCGTCTATAAACCTGTGAACCCGAATATCTTACCGTACTCGCGCGCGAGCCGGTCGACGGTGACGGCTTGATCCTGGGTCATGTACACAACCTGTTTCCCCTGCACGTACTTGTACGCCGAGGTTCCCGGAATGAATGCCGAGCTTTGACCGGCGTATTTCTCCCAGATCTTTTGCGCTTCGGGCGTGGTCAAATAGGCCGCCATCAGATAAGCGACCTTCGGATGGGGAGCGTTCTTGGGAACGCCGGCGTGATACGCGGGCGCGATCACCGGGCTTACAGCTTCGGCAAATACCACCGGCGCAGTTTTATTTTTTTCCGATTTGATCTCGCTGTCGCTCAAGGACACCGCGACGGCGATCTCGCCGAGCAACAACCGATTGTAGATCTCCCCGAGGCGGCCAAGAATCAAGTCCTGTTTCGTCAGCGCCTTCACGAAGTTCGTTGTTTTTTCCTCGCCCCACGGCCCGGCCGCGAGCCGCGCCATATGATGCGTTGCGCTCGAGACCCCGAGCTTGCCCTTCCATTTGGGGTTCAACAAATCGTCCCAACTTTTCGGCACATCCTTGGCCGGCACGAGCTGCTTGTTGTAAGCCGGCAACACAAACTGATTGGCGAAGCTCACCGAACCGTTATCGTATTGGACTGCCTTTGGATCGACGCCGATGCTCTTGTAGTCGAATGGCTGGTGCATCTTTTTGACCCACAAGGTCGCATGATGCGCGTCGGTGACGACCATCAAATCCCATTCCGGCGGCACGCCGCTTGCGCCCAGGCCAACAACCTTACCGATGTCGCGGGTCATATTACCTGAAGGACTGTACTGAAGCTTGATGTTGAGGCCGTATTTTTTGTTGAAGGCGGTGCCGATCGCTTGCGCCCCTTGCGGCGTCAGAGTCGAGGGTGCGTAGAATTCGAGCGTACCTTCCTGCTTTGCTGCTTTGATGAGATCATCAATCGGCGCCGCGACGGCTGCCGTGCAGAAAACCAGCAGGAGCCCGCAAGCCCAAGTTTGGACTAAAATCTTCTTCATGATTGCCTCCTTCAATATCAGCGACCGTGCAGTGATGTCATCCGGAGGCCAGAGCCGAAGGATCTGCTACTCGTAACCCGTAGGACACTTCGAGATTCTTGGCTCATGCTCAGAATGATATCCATCCGAAGGCCACGCTCAATTTACGCGACTTCGCAGTTCAGACAGTCCGTCAATCAAATCTTCGGTCCGGTATATTCCAATATGTACAAGCCACCCTTGATGCGATCGCTCACGTAAATCAATCCATCCGTATCGACATAGAGGTCGTTGAACATCGGCGCTTTCTGACCTTCCGGGGCGGGCGGAATGAAAAAACCGACCTCTTCCGGGCGAAATTTATTTCGGATATCGAACACGCGCAGTCCTGCGTTGTAATAAGTGACGAATATAAGATTCTCGTTTTGGTAAGAGCCTGGACGCATTTCGTGCACATTATGGGGTCCGAAACGCAGTCCGCGTTTGCAGAAATCGCCTTCCGGCACCGGACAAGAGCTGACGATCACGGGATTTCTTTCTTCTCGAATATCGATCAACCAGACCCGCTTTTCACCTTCGTTGCAGTCATATTTCACCGACTCATCCACGGCGACAACTAGTTTTCTCCCCGGCAGCGGCAAGGTCGTATGCGCATATCCGCCGAACGGCGGACTCCAATCGATGTGACTGATGGTTTTGGGCTTGGCGATATCCGAGATGTCGACAATCACCATCCCGGCGTCCACCAGCGCCACGTAGGATCGGTCGCCGTGCGGAATCGCGCCGTGCACGTGAAAGTGCTCTCCCGGAAACGGCGTCCAATCGGCCGGCGTCTCTTCTCCTTCTTTGGTACCCGGAATCCACCACCGTCCGGCCTCTTTGGGGTTCGTGGGATCGGAAAGATCCGCGATCAAATAGGCGCGCTCTTTAATGCCAGGCAGCATCGCGCCAACGTGCGCATACTTGCCGTCGGTAAACCACATGCGATGTACGCCCTTGCCGGGAAGTTTCAAGTAGCCGATCTCCCGCGGCTCCGTCGGCTTTGCGATGCTGTAAACTTTTATTCCTGCTTCATTAGGCACGCTCGCTGGCACCGATTTATCGAAGTAGGGTCTTTCCTGGTTCTGAATCAGTACATCGCCGACGATTTGCACCTTGTGCGCATGCGTGTTCGGCGCGTGTGGCATTTGCGTGACCACCTGCGGCACCCTCGGATCGGCCACGTCGATAATGCTTAGCGCCATCGGCGACGTGCCGAGATGGGCGAGATACACATAACGCCCCTGCTTGAGCAGTTGCATTCCATCGCCATGACCGTTGAGATCGTGGTGGCCGATCACCCGCAGGTTCCAGTTTTCACTCTGCGCCTGAATATCCGCGACCGTCATAGGGAACCCCTTTATTCGTGAAATCCAAATTCGCTTCTTCGCTGCGCGCTTGGTTTTCTTATCCTTACCCAGTACCTCAGTCAACCTGCCGAATTACCACTTCACTCCGACACTACAGAACTGAGTTAGAAATTTTGCTGGTGATCTGTGAACTCGTAGCCGAAGTACACGCAAATCTAAGATTTAGTGGGTTGGCCTCGGCCAAATTTATGTGGTAGTAAGCCGCCAGTTTACTGAGATCGACGAAGGAGGCAGAGCATGAAACGACTGCTGGCTTTTGCAATCCTAGCCCTACTTGCTCTTGGTTCTGATGTCCATGCGCAGCAACTCAAGCGCATTGCCGCCGGGTACAGCGCGGTCAGCGCGACACAAACCGGGTTCTACATCGCCAAGGATGCCAAGCTTTTCGAGAAGTATGGCCTTTTCGTCGATCCGGTTTATGTTCCCGGCGGAAGCCGCATGGCGCAGGCGATTATCGCGGGCGAGTTTCCGCTGGCCCTAGCCGGCGGCAATATCGTCAACGTCAATCTGGCCGGCGGCGATATTGTCATCATCGGTGGCGTGGTCAATGTTCCGTCCTTCTATTTGTTCGTTCAGCCGGCGGTAAAACGAAACGAAGATCTGAAAGGGAAAGCGCTCGGCGTTACCCGCTATGGCGCCTCCACCGACGTGAGCCTGCGCGCCTATTTGAAAAAATATTCCTTGGAACCTGATCGCGATGTCAAAATTATTCAAATGGGGGGTCAGCCGGAGATCGTTGCCGGCATGCAGGCCGGAGTCGTCCAGGGAGGAATTCTCACTTCACCGGCGGACTTTCGCGCTAAAAAATCAGGATTCGTGATGCTCGCGAATTTCGCCAAGGAAGGAATCGATTATCCCACGACGAGCCTGGTTTCGACTCGTTCGACGATTAAGAAAGATCGCGAGACGGTGAAGCGCTTTCTGATGGCTTACAGTGAAGCGGTCGATCGTTTGTTTCGCGATAAGGAATTGGCCATGAAGATTATCGGTAAGTGGACGCGCACTCAGGACCGGGAAATTTTAGAATCCTCTTATGAATACGCCACCAATTTCATCGAGCGGCCGCCGAAACTGCCATTCAAGGCAACGGAAAATATTGTCGCATCCATGGCCGAAACCGATCCACGGGCAAAGGAGCATAAGGCCGAGGAATTTCTGGATGCTTCTATATACAATGAATTGGAGAAGTCCGGATTTTTCAAATCACTGGGTCGATAGTGTTATCTAAGAGAGGAGGCGAACATGGCAGAGATCGTCTCGATCATCGGCATTACTCACAACCCTTTCATGCCGCGCCTGTTTCAGCAATCGCAGCAACCGCCGGGCGCAGCCCAGGTCAAGGAACGCATCGCGATGATGCGGCAGAAGCTCGCCGACGCCAATCCCGATGTCCTTGTTTGTATCGGCAACGATCACTTGCATCAGTTTTTCATGGACAACATGCCGGCTTTTATGATCGGCAAAATGGAGCAGTACAACGGCACGTTTTACGACGAGGAGCGTGAATTCGGGTTGCCGCGATGCCAGCTTCCCGGAGACCTGGATGTTGCGGACGCGATCATGGAAGGCGCCTTCGACCGCGGCGTTGATTTTTCCTACTCCAACGAGCTCACCATCGATCATTCCATTGTCGTTCCTATGATGTTCGTCCGTCCGGCAATGGATATTCCCATCGTGCCGATCTTGACCAATTGTATCGCGCCGCCGATGCCGAGGGCGCGACGGTATTTCGAAGTCGGCAAAGCGCTTCGCGGCGCCATCGACAGTCTGCCGGCAACTAAACGGATCGGCGTCCTCGTCAGCGGTCATTTGTCCTTGGAGATCGGCGGACCCAAACAGTTCGAGCGCCATCTTACCGATCCAAACTTCGATGCCGCTGCGGTGGGCTGGATCATGAACGGTGATATCGATGGCGCCGCGACGGGCTGCACGCCAGAAAAGATGATCGCCGCGGGCAACATGACTAGCGGTTATCTAAATTTCTTGATGATGATGGGCTTGGCGAATGCCACCAAGCCATCCCACGCCGAAGGCTTGGACGCGGGCTTCCCAGCGATTCCGTTCTTTAGCTGGGATAAACAACAGCGATCGTAAGCGAGACGCAGAGGTGATTGATGCCCAGCATTGCGCACCGAGAAGACCCGGGGAAATATTCGCTCCCATTTGCTCGGAATGACGATACTGTCATCTCGAACCTATGTGAAAGATCCTTCTCTAGTCCTTCTGCCGTTCGTGGGGACATCAATTTCAAGGAGAATCTAGACGCTATATGGACTTAAACATTCTTTCGACGATCTTTGCGTCTGTTTTCATAGCCGAGCTTGGTGACAAAACCCAACTCGCCACAATGCTGTTTGCGTCCGATAAGGACACGAGCAAGCTAACCGTCTTCATCGGCGCGTCTTTAGCGCTAGTAGTAACTTCCGCCATCGGGGTTATGGCGGGTTCGGTGATTTCACAGTACGTCAGCGAAAAAACTTTGCATTATCTGGCGGGGATCGGCTTCATCGCGATCGGCATATGGACATTGGTCAAGGCCTAGGGAGCGCATATGAGCAAATATCTGATGAACAAACTCATTCACCTGGTCAACATGAATGAAGAAGCTGAGAAGGAATACAAAGCCCGCCCTCGCGAGTTCGTCGAGCGATGGGAGAAAACCCAGACGGTGAAACTTGAGCCCGAAGAGCGCGAAGCGCTGGCCACCAAAGACTACGGCAAACTCTATGCTCTGGGGGCGCATCCGTTTACGCTCTGGAGCTTCACCGAAGCAGTTTGGGCGCATGAAAGACCGCGCGAGGAGTTAGTTGCCGATTACAAAGCCAAAGCGGCCAAAGCCGGTTATCCCAATTTCAAAACCTAAAAGGATCGGAACGGTTCCGGCACAAAGTTATCCAGGTTACATTACTTGTTTGAACTTCGAACGCGGAACGTTATTTACCGAGAACGGCGAGTTCTCTTTGCGCTTCTCGAAGAATGGAGAGATCAGCGACTTCGCTGAACAAAACACCCCGTTCGACTTTGCCGACCCGCCTCGCTTCATCGATCGCCACCCGGAGTCCACTTTCCGGCAACGTTCCGTCTTCGGTAAATGCCTTCCAGACCGAATCGTAGGTCACCGAGGCGATCTCCTTATCGATCTTCAACCATTCCGTCATGACCGGCAATGTGCCCTCGCGATTTTGCCGAATATAACGGCTCGCCTTAATGCCCGCCTTGATCACGCGTTTGATCTGATCCGGTTTCTCTTTGATCGCCCGGACGCTGGCCACCAAACCGCTTGCTGGAAAATTGAAGAGTTCGTTCGCGCGCGCCAGGACAACAAAGCCCAATTTTTTCCCGAGGAAATCAATCGGCGGCGAGCCTAGAGTTGCGGCCGTCAGTCCTTGTTGCATGGCGGCGAAGCGAGACTCCACGGTGCCGGTGGCGAGAAATTTGATGTCCTTATCAGGCTCCAGCCCGTAATGTTTACTGATGAGACGCGCGATCGATTCGAGCGTCCCCCCAAAGGTATTCAGTCCGATGTTCTTTCCTTTCAGGTCTTGAACTGATTTAAACTCGGATCGCGAGATGAGCGCGATGGGGGTTGCAGGCAAGAAGCAGGCAACAACCCTTACAGGAAGACCGCGGATTGCCGCTCCGATGCCATTGCCCAGCACGGTGTCATAATCGATTTCGCCGCTGACCAGCGCCGCCGAAGAAATTGCCGGTCGGATGCGAATGAATTCTCCCTGCAAGCCTTGTTCTTTGAGAAAATCTCTTTTTTCCGCCAAAGGCAGGGGCAGGAATTGCGCCGCAAGATCCGGAAAGCCCATCCTGACTTTGTCGGTAGCTTCAACCACGACGGACGGCGCCAGAGCCAGGAAGAGTAGAGCAAGACCCAGTTTGGACATAAACAACCTCTCTGCAACAACGTGCGCGCCATTCTCGCTAGAACAGCTTCAATAGCTTTTTTGCATTTTCCTCGAGGATCGCCGCCTTCTCGATTTCCGCACAAGACAACGACTCGATTTTATCCACGCCCTGCCAATCGCCCAGCACATACGGGAAATCAGTGCCAAGCATGAGGTGTTCCGCACCGACTTTGCGGCGCAAAAACTCCAGGGTTTCGACATCGTAGACGAGCGTATCGAAATAGAGATTTTTCAGATACGCGCTCGGCACTGACTTACAGCGCGGCGCGTTCGGGCGATCGGCGCGCCGGGTTGCTTGTTTGCCGGTTGAGAATTCCCGATCGAAGCGGCTCACATGGTACGGGAAAAAACCGCCGCCATGGCACGTGCACAATTTCAAATTGGGAAATCGATCGAACACACCGCTGTAAATCAGAACGCCTAGCGATAACGTGGTATCCGCCGGATTACCGCAGACCAGGCGCAATCCAAAGGAACCCATCAGTTCGGTTCCGGCGGGGTTCTCCGGATGCATGAAGACGAGAACGTCGAGATCCTGCGCCATGGCCCAGAAAGGATCGAACTCGTCGCTCTCGTAGTAACGGTGATTGACGTTAGTGGCGATGTACGCGCCGCGAAAACCGAGTTCCGTGACTGCGTGTTCCAACACTCGCGCGGCGCGCGATGGCTCCTGGATCGGCACCGCAGCCATCGCGGTGAAACGATCTGGATGTTTTTCGAGAAATTCACTCACGCACTGATTGTATAGCCGACACCAGCTTTCGGCCTGCTCGCCACGGAGATCGTACCCCAAAATGTTGGTGCTCGGGTCGAGCGCGGCCATCGCGATTCTGCTCTTGTCCATCAGCGCGAGCCGCGGCTCGACATCTGTGAGTCCCTGCTGTAACCCATACCGCCTGCCGCCGAATGCAAAGTGAATCGAGCCGTCTTTTTCTTCCGAGACTTCAACTCCAAGCGCCTTGCCATGCCGCTTGCCTTGTTCGATCACCTGCTCCGGAACGAAGTGATGATGGATGTCAATCGCGCCAGCGCGCACAACTCGATCCTTTTTAACTCTTAACTATGGCCCTGGGCCTGTTGCGTTTTTCAAAACGCGCCGCTCTTTTCCAGCTCCACCAGATAGCGCCGATCGATCATTTCCTGCGGCTTGATCGACTTCGCGCGCGGGTCGAGCGGCGCGATTTCATCGAGCGATGCTTGCAACGCCGCTTCGCTGATCTCCAGACGCCGTTCGAGCGCGGGAATCTCGGATTGGTACGCCGCATCGAGCACCTTCGTATCTGTGATCCGCAGATATTTGCCAAGGACTTTATAAACGAATGCTTTGTCGGTGTGGATGATTTTCGAGGCTTCCGCCATTGTGCGCATGAACCGGCCGATCACCGGACCGCGTTTATTGATGACCGAGCGAAGCGTCACCACTTGAGTGGCCCCATAAGGAATTCGCATTTCAGGACCGTTGATGACGTAGCGGAATCCACGCGCGACGGCAGCGGAATCTCCGGGCGCAACCAGGCCAGCCGCGTCCACACTGCCGCTCACCAGGGCGGCCAACGTTTCCGGCCCGCCGCCGGTTTGAATGGTTTGTATATCCTTGGCGGCATCCATGCCGAGGCGCTTGAGCGCCTGAATCACGAAGTAGTGCGTGTTGCCGCCGAACCGGCCAACAGCGACTTTTTTTCCTTTGAGATCTTCGGGTCGCTTGATCTCCGGCTTGCCGAGAACGCTGTGGGTAAGAATATTTTTCATTCCAGCGATAAAAACCAGATCGGTGAATCCCTGAACAAACGCGCGCACGTTGCCCACTGCCCCGGTGACACCGATCTCCGCATCGCCGTTCAAGGTCGCCGCAGTTGCGACCGGCGACGACGGAATAAAAACCAGGCGGAAGTCCAGATCGTATTTTTTGAACAACCCCGCTTCCTGCGCAATCCACGGCATGGACTGCGACATGACCTGCGCCGAGTGCAGGCCGGTCAACCTGTCTGCTGCCTGACCGTCAGCCGTGAAGAACGCGACGAATCCAAACAGCAAAAATTCTGCGAATCCGCGAAGTACTGTATGCCAGTTAGCACGCATCGTTCTTCCCTCCTCGCGCGAGGATAAATCCTTGGACTGTCATGCTGAGCGAAAGCGAAGCATCCAGCATTCTCGTCACGATAAGATGAGATCCTTCCGCGGAGTTTATCCTGAGCAAAATCGAAGGACCTCAGGATGACACTCCAGAAGTCTCGCCACATCAATCAAATTTTTTTCTCCGCTCTTAACCGCTGCGTAATGCGTTCGGTCAAATCCTTCTTGGATACCTTACCGAAAGGCGACAATGGAAACTCGTCGACGATCTCCAAACGCTCGGGCAGCTTGTGCTTGGCAATTTCTTGCCCCATCAGAAATTGCACGAGCTCCGGCAACTTTAGAGGGCTCCCGCGATGTAAAATCACATAAGCGCACATGCGCTCACCGAGAGTTGGATCGGGCATCGGAACGCAAGCGACGTTCTGCACCGCCGGATGCGCCAAAATCAAGTTTTCAATTTCTTCGGCGCTGATCTTTTCGCCGCCGCGATTGATCAGATCTTTCTTTCGTCCCTCGACGATATAATTTCCCGAGGCATGGAGCCGCATCAGATCCCCCGAGCGGTAAAACCCATCGGACGTGAATGCTCTCGCGTTGTATTCCGGTACACCGAAGTAGCCGCGTAACGTGTAAGGTCCCCGCGCGAGCAGTTCGCCGATTTCCCCTGGCGCAACTTCTCGGTCATTTTCATCGACGAGTCGCACCTCATCGTCCGGGCTGAGCGGTCTCCCGACCGTCTCCAGCCTGACATCCTCAGGGTCGTCGAAGCGCACGAACATCAGCATGCCTTCAGCCATGCCAAAATTTTCCTGAACGGTTACGCTCGGGATTAGCTCTTTGGCGCGCCGGCGCACCTCGGGCTGAAGCCGCTGTCCGCCGCTTTGAATCACTCGCAGCGACGATAAATCGAACTTCGCAATCGACGGGTCATTGATCAGCCGGATCAGCAATGCCGGCACAACCGCGATATGCGTAACTCGGCGCCGTTCGATCAATGCAAAAATATCTTCGCTCCTCGTGGAGTTGGACAGCACGAACTTGCCGCCGTGGAGCAAGTAACCTTGTAAACCCGGGCAAGCGAGCGGCAAATTGTGCGCGAGCGGCAGGACGTCGAGAAAGACTTCGTCGGGGCCGACGCCGGTGACCTCTGACGCAAGTCTTGAATTGTAAATGTAGTCATTGTGCGTCCGCGGGATCAGCTTCGGGATGCCCGTTGTGCCGCCGGAGAGCTGGAACACTGCAGGGTCTTCGGGGTCGATCTTGATCTTCTCGAGATCCGTTTTCGAGCGCGCGCACGGCCGCTCGATCAATTCACGCAGCGAAAGAGATTCCCCCTGCGCCTCGCCGAAAATTATCCCTAACCTTACGCGCTTGTTCGCCGCGCGGATTCTGCTAACCATCTCACCGTAATCGAAATCTTTGGAGCGATCCGGGGTCACGCAAGCGACGGCACCCGACAATTCGGCAAACTGACTCATCTCCCGATAACGATGCGTCGGCAGTGCCATGATCGGAATACAACCGAGCTTTTGCAGCGCGAAGTAGAGGTAAACGAATTCGACGCTATTAGGCAGTTGCACGACGACGCGGTCCGCAGGCGCGAGGCCGTGATCGAGCAGATTCAAGGCCAGACGGGTGGCATGCTGTTTGAGTTGCGCATAAGTCACCGATGACTCGCCACCGATGACCGCAATCCGATCGCCGTAGCGCTCGAAAAGTTCGTCGAAGACGTCCCGCAGAGAGCGATCTTCCCAAAAACCCTTCGCGCGATAGCGCGCAGCGAACTGGGCAGGAAACCGGACAAC
>Ga0207645_10002585_pt1 | contig 14111 bp, 8 predicted proteins | sample KBSM53metaG_FD_184331 | JGI IMG/M metagenome (GOLD analysis project Ga0207645, IMG submission 184331) | Miscanthus rhizosphere microbial communities from Kellogg Biological Station, Michigan, USA - KBS M5-3 metaG (SPAdes) (version 2) | ecosystem: Host-associated > Plants > Roots > Rhizosphere >...
TGGTGAAGAAGACGCGCGGCCACGTCTCGCCGCCGCACGCCCCTCCACCGTCGAAGTTGCAGACCAGCGGCTTGCTGCCGGCCGCGGGGCAGTTGTTGGCCCACACCTCGAGCGCGACGTCGACGCGCTTGCCGGTTGGGTCGAACACGTCCAGGTACACCGCCGACGGCGCCGCGAGCGTGAACCCGAAGAAGACCTCGGGGCCGTCGGGCGTGCACTGGCCGGGCGTCTCTTCCTTGGCCGTCATCAGGCTGAAGGGGAAGTCGCCGCCCGCCGAGATGTCGCGCGCGTTGGCGCACGTGTCGTTCGGCGTCGCGCAGTCGGTGTCGTTGATGTCGGAGCAGTTCGAGGGCGCCGCCGGGCAGCAGCCGTCGCCGTCGACGCACGCGGTCTGCCTCCCGCCCTGGTCGACGCACGCGGCCGTGCAGGTGCCGCGGTTCACCAGCGCCGGCAGCACGCAGGCCAGCTGCGCGCACGACGTCGGGCAGCTGCTGGCGATCGCCGTGTCGCAGGTCTCGCCCATCTCGACGGCGCCGTTGCCGCACACGGCCGCGCAGTCGGTGTCGTTGTTGCGGTTGCAGGCGCCCAGGCCGGCGCCCGGGCAGCAGCCGTCGCCGCTGGTGCACGCGGTGATCGCCGCGTGCGTGCAGCCGACGTTGCAGGTCGCGTCCGCGCCGGTGCGCGTGTCGGTCGTGCACGCATTGCTGTCGTTACAAGAGATGCCGGAACAGACCACCCCCGCCGGCGCCACGTCACAGGATTCGCCGGCCTCGATGCGGCCGTTGCCGCAGCCCGGGCAGTCGACGTCCATCGTCGGGCCGCACCCGGTCGGGCAGAAGGTGTCGGACGGGCCGCACGTGCGCGCCCTCGTCGTGCAGACGTACGTGCAGGCGCTGACGCTGCCCGACGACGTGCGCACGTTGTTGGCGTCGGACACGCACGCCGTCATCTGCGTCATGCACGCGCTGGGCGGGTCGCACGTCTCACCGGTCTCGAGGCGGCCGTTGCCGCAGCCCGGACAGTCGACGTCCATCGTCGGGCCGCATCCCGTCGGACAGAACGTGTCCGCGGGGCCGCACGCGCGCGGCGTCGCCGTGCACACGTACGTGCAGGCGCTGACGCTGCCCGACGACGTCCGCACGAAGTTCGCGTCCGATACGCACGCCGTCATCTGCGTCGTGCACGCGCTGGGCGGGTCGCAGGTCTCACCGGCGGCCCGCTCGACGACGCCGTTGCCGCACACGGGCTGGCAGTCGCTGTCGTTCAGCGAGTTGCAGGCGGACGGACAGCAGCTGTCGCCGTTCGCGCACGTGGTCTGCAGGCTGCCGTTGACGCACTGGACGTTGCAGGCGGCGGGATCGCCCATCGGCACGCGCAGCTGACAACCCACGGCGGCGCACGACGTCGGGCAGTTGCCGTCGCACAGCTCGCCGGCCTCGACCACGCCGTTCCCGCAACGGACGACGCAATCGGCGTCATTGGTGGCGTTGCAACCCGACGGGCAGCACGAATCGTTCGGCGTGCAGGCGGTGGTGACGGCGGCGTTCACGCAGCGCGCGTCGCACGTCGCCGCGCTGCCTTGCAGCGTCCGCTGCTGGCAGCCGAGGGCGGGGCACGTCGCCGGGCAGTTGCCGTCGCACATCTCGCCGGGCTCGACGACGCCGTTCCCGCAGCGCGCGGGGCAATCCGTGTCGTTGATGGCGTTGCAGCCGGTCGGGCAGCAGCCGTCGCTGTTCATGCAGGCGGTCTGCGTGCCCGCGGAGACGCAGGCGGCCTGGCAAGTGCCGGCGCCGGTCAGCGAGCGCAGCTGGCAACCCTGCGCCGGACACGCCGTCGGGCACGTCGAGAGGGGATCGCAGGTCTCTCCCGGATCGAGGCGCCCGTTGCCGCAAGGTGGCGGCATTTCCATGGGCGCGTCCATCGGCAGGACATCCGCCGGCATGTCCACCGGCGCGTCCATCGGGGGCACATCCGCTGGTCGCTCCACCGGGGCATCCATCGCCGGGACGTCAGCCGGCGACAGGTCGCCCGGGGCATCGAGCGTCGGCGTCGTGTCTTTCCCGGTGTCCTTGCCGGCCGACCCGTCCGCGGCGGTGCGGTCGGGGCCCGCATCTTTTCCCTCCGGCGTCGCGCGCAGGCCGCCGCACCCTGCGCCGACGCCGGTCGTCACGAGCAAGAGTCCGCACGCGGCAAGCCCCCGAAAAGTCATTCGTACGGGGGATTAACGTCGGGAGCCCCGCCGGCTTCCAGCCTTTTTTTATCCGGCGCGGATCAGGGCGCAAGGACGCGGGTCCAGATCGTCCGGCCGTCCGCCGCGCCGAACAGCGTCACCCGGCGGTCGGACCAGCCGACGGCGACGGCGGCGTCGGCCTCGACGAACGCCATCCCGATGGCCTGCACGGCCTTCTCGCCGGGAACGGGGGCGCCGTGCGTTTCGTCGACGAACGTCGCCGCCTCGGTCCCGGCGGGCCGATTGACGATCTTGACCACGAACGGGTGGGGCCCCGGGTTGTAGGGCTGGCCCGAGGTGAAGACCGCCAGCTTCGTTCCATCGCCGGAGTAGGCCAGGCGTGAATAACCGGGCGTCCAGTACGTGCCCAGCCTCTCGCCGGCCAGCGAGTAAAAGGTCACGGATTCCTCCGCCTCAACCGCCAGCTCGCCCGCCGACAGCGCCACGGAGTTCGTCGGGGTCGGGATCGCGGCCAGCTCCGCACCGTCGCTGGCGCGCCAGAGGCGGACGCCCGCAGAGCCACCGGCCGCGATGGTCGCGCCGTCCGGAGAGATTGCGACGCTGGTGATCCACGGTACGCTGCCGTCGGCCGCCGTCAGGGCGGCGATACGCGGCATGATCTCGGCGCCGGTCGCGACCTCGAATCGGTGAACAATCCATCCGGCGCCCTCGGCCGTCCCGCCCGTGCCGGTGACCAGCATCGCTCCGTCCACCGACAGGGCCATCGCGCTGACCCAGTAGTCATGCGGGACCGCCCGCAAGACCGTCCCGTCCGCCTTGAACAACCAGACCGTCGAAAGATCGGCGACGGCGACGACGCCGTTCGCCTGGCGCACCAGCATGTTGGGCGCGCCCTGCGAGGCCGGCGTGATGACGCGCGTCCCTGCCCCGTCCTGCGTGTTCAACATCTTGATCGACGTCGCGATGACGGGTCCGCCGACCGGACCGCTGGCGACGGCCAGCTGGTCGCAGTTGGTGCCGCCGCTCAGGTCGTACGCCCAGACGTTCGTATCGGTCGGAGACCCGGGATCGACGCCGCTGCCGTCGTCGAGGCCCAGGCGGTTTTCGGCGACGCAGGCAGCGCAGGGCAGCAGCAGGGCGGCGACGGCGCCGGCCAGGAGACGGACTATTTCGGTTTCGGGTTTCATCGGCTCACCTCTCTGCCTGCCTCGTGTCCACCGCCGGCGTGATGTTTCAGCTGCCCAGGTTCGCGAGCGCGCGCTCGACGTCGTCGCGCCTCGGGCCGTTCGGGAACCGGCGCCGGTACGTCTCGAAGGCGGCGCGCGCAGCGGCGCGATCGCCCGTGCGCAGGTGGCAGACGCCCTCGCCGTACAGGGCGCGCGCGGCGATGTCGTCGGCGCCGTCGCTGCCGCGCGCGCGGGCGAAGTCGGCGGCGGCGGCGGCGCAGCGGCCGGCGGCGGCGCGCAGCTCGGCGCGCGCGAGCGTCACGCGGCGATCGACCTCGGCGCCGTCGAGCGCGAGCCCGTCGAGGATCTCCAGCGCGGCGGTGTCGCGCCCCAGCGCCAGCAGCGCCTCGACGCGCGCCAGCGCCGCCTCGCGCGCCAGCGCCCCGGTCGGGTGACGCTGCTGGTAGTCGTCCAGCCGCGCGAGCGCGGCGCGGGCGTCGCCGTCGCTGCGCAGCAGGCGCAGCGCGCCCGCGAGATCCTCCGCTTCGCCCGCCGGTGGCGGCACCTCCGCGGGCGGCGCGGTGGGCGGCAGCGCGCGCGGTGCCGACGCGGCCGGCGGCGAGACGCGTTGACGCGCGGCCGGTGGCGCGACGGCCGCAGCCGGCGGCGCGACCGCGACCGGCGGAGCGGCGACGGACGGCGCGGGCATCTCGTCGACGGGCGGCGCGAGCTCTGGCTCCGGTGCCGGCGCAACGCGGCCCATCGCGTGCCGGCGCTTCGCCGCGGATTCCGTCGCGCCGACATGCGCGGCCGACGGCGCCGTGCGCTGGAATCGGTTGAACGCATAGCCGGCCATCGCCGTGGCCGCCGCGCCCAGCAGCAGGCAAGCGGCGGCGACGGCCCAGGTCGGCCGCCGGCGCAGCGTCCGCTCGACCGGTGCGCCGGTCGCGCGTGCCGTCGCGGCCGACGCGCGCAGGACGTGCTGGCGGATCTGGGCGATGCGCAGGTCGTCCCACGGCGGCGCCGCCGCGGCGGCGCGAACGGCGGCGCCGATCTCGGCCTCGGTTCCGTCGTCGGCCGGCGGGATCTCCCGCCAGCGCTGCGGATCGGCCACGGGACGCGGCTTCATGATGACTCCTCCTCGTCCGCGGCCCGCCAGCGCGCGGAGAACTGCGCGCGGGCGCGGTGCAGCCACACGCGGATCGTCGCGGGCGGCCGGTCCATGAAGCGCGCGATCTCGTCGGTGCTCATCTCCTCCAGCTCGAACAGCACCAGCACGCTGCGATAGCGTTCGGACAGGCTGTCGAGAACGCGCTGCAACCGATCGGTCGCCTCGCGGCTTTCCAGCGCGTCACCGGGCGCCGGCCCGCCGCCCGCGACCACCTCGGCGACGCGGCTGGTGAGCCGCGCCCAGATCGCCCGGCGGCGCGCGGCGCGCCGCTGGTTCGCGACCACACGCCGCGTGATCCGGAACAGCCAGGTGGTCAGCTTCGCGTCGCCGCGGAACTCGCCGCCGCGCCGGTTCACGGTCAGGAACACCTCCTGCACCACCTCGTCGGCGTCGACGCGCGCGCCGCCCAGACGGTCCGCCCAGCGGGCGACCGTGCGCGCGTGGCGGCGGTAAATGTCGTCGAAGCTCCACGCGGGCCGGGGGACGTCGGGATCCGGGCGCAGGTTGGGCAAGGGGTGCATCTGCTCGCGCCCCTCCTGTGTCCGGTGTGCAGCCATTGTTTCAGGGCGCCAGCGGGTTCCAGGCCAGGCCCGCCCCGACCAGCAGGTCCAGGCGCGGCAGGCTACCGGTGGACACGGCGCCGTCGACGCGGATGCGTTGCTCGCGGACCCAGGCCAGGCCCTGTGCCCCCACCCACACGGTCAGCGGCGCGGCTGCCAGCGGCGCCGCGAGGCGCGCCCACGGCCCGGCGCCGGCGTCGAAGCTGGTGGTCGCCGCGTTCTGCGCGAAACCGCTGCCTTCCAGGAAGGTCGCGCCCGCCACGACGTCGCCTCCGACGTGCAGCTGAACGGCGGGCGTTCCCCAGGCGTGCGCCACGCCGGCGCCCGCCATCAGCCGGCGCCACGCCACCTGCCCCATGCCGAGACCGATCGTCCGCGCGCCGAACGCGATCGCCAGCAGCCGCGCGCCGGAGGCGTGCCGCCGCAGGTCGACCTCCGCGGCGAGAAACGGCGCCGCGGTCCCGGACGTCGCCGCCGCCGCGCCGAATGCCGCGCCGACGTCGAGCGCGAACGATTCGGCGTTTGTGGCCGAGGGAGCGACGGCGCGGATCCCGCCGGCCGCCGCGCCGTCGGGCCGCGGGAACGGGATCGGCGACTCCGTGTCGACCTTCCTGATGGCGGACGGCGATGAATCGCCGAACCACAACGGCGGCGGCGAACGGTAGCTGGCGGTCCAGGTGGCGGCGACGACCGCGGCCGCCTGCGCGGCCTCGTCACACGAACCCGGCGACGCCAGTCGCCGCACGCCGAGCGCGCGCGGCGGCGTCCCCACCATCATCCGCACCTCGATCTCGCCGGCCGCGGCGCTGCCAGCGGCCGCGTGTGGAGCCGGCGAGCTCTGCTCGCCGCGCAACATCGCGGGAGGGTTTGGGAACCCTCCCAGGGTTCCCATGTTAGTCGCCGGCCGGGCGATCTCCAGCCAGGCGCCCGGCGGCAGCTCGCCGTCCGCCGGCAGCAGCAGGCGCAGCCGGCTGGCCACCGCGTCGGGCGAGGGGCAGTCGCTGTCCCCCCGGACGTCCGGCGCGCTCGAACCGAGCGCCATCAGCGCCAGCGACAGCGTAAAGGAGATCATCGCCAGCCGGAAGCGTAACCCACGTCCTGCAGGTCATCACCAGGGGCCCGGATTCGGTCAGGATTTCGCGCGTCGCGACGTCAGGGGTGCACGGCGCTGACGCTACGGTCGCGCGCTCAGAACAGCCGGCAGGAGTAAGTCTTGCCGTCGTCCATCGTGTCGCAACGCTCGTCGCTGTCGCAGCACCGATCGCTCACCGGATCGCACGCGCCGAGGTCGGGGATGCACATGCCGCCGTCGGTGGGCGGAGGCGGCGGCTTGTCCGGATAGCGAACGTCCAGCGTCCAGTACGCGCGGTGGTTGTCTTCCTGCAGGCCCTGGAACTGCAGCCGGAAGGCCGGGAAGCTGGGGTCCACGCCGCCTTGCGCGAGCTTGGCGGGATCGATCGCCGCGACCCAGATCTGCTGGGTCCCCTTGGGCAGAACCACGCCGTAAGGACGGACCGAGTTGAACGCGACCCAGTGATAGTCGCCCGGAGGCGCCCAGGTCGGCTGCGCGTTCTCGTGCAGCCCGTCCGTCATCTGGTTCGACACGACGCGGTTGGCGTTCACCAGCTCGACCGGCGATCCGCCCGCCGCCGGAACGGTCCACAGCTGATACGTCAGATCCCCGTGGCCGCCCTTGGTGCCGCGCGTGAAGGCGATCCACTTGCCGTCCGGGGAGTGCATCGGAAACAGGTTGGTCCCCATCGGCTTCGTGCCCATCAAGGGCGGGTCGACGATCTTCGTCGGCGCTCCCCACGCCCCGTTCTGGAACGGCAGCAAGGCGATGCTCGCGCCGTTCGGGGCGTCGCCGTCCCCGGTCGCGAACGCGACCTGCTTGCCGTCGGGGGACCAGTCGGGATGCGTGCCCTTGAGTCCGCCGAGGTTCAGGTTCGCGCCGAACGCTCCCGTCGCGCGATCCACCGTCCACATCTTTCCCATGAACGCCGCGATCACCGTCGCGTCGTCGGGAGAGATGGTCGCGAAGCCGTGTCCGTCGGTGTTGGCGATGCTCTTCACGAGCGGCGTGGGCGGCGCGTCCTTCGTCACCTGGGTCACCCACAGGCTCTTGCCCGACGTGGCGTCCACGGGCGCGACCAGGTACTTGCCGTCGCGCGAGACGACGTGGCACGCGACGCATTTCACCGCGTCCGTCGGGTTCGTGTAGGTCGTGCTCGGCTTTCCGGTGATGTAGTCCTCGGGGCGCGCGGCCGCGATGTTGGCGCGCCGGATGCCCGCTGACGTCGTCGACCAGTAGAAGATCGCGCCGATGACGTCCTGCTTCGAGAATCCGATGGTGATGGCGGCAGACCGGCGAATGGTCGCCGGCTGCGTGGTCGTGTCGAGGCCGTCGACCGTCACCTGCACGGTCTCGCCGGCGTTGCCGTAGGAGATCAGGAACCACGACTCTTCATCCGCTTCCCAGCAGCCGGCGCCGGCGATCATCGCGCAGTCGGCGTGCATGCCGTCGGAATAGACGGTGACGCGCGTTCCGGCCCCGACGAACGAGAGGCGGAACTGCGTCATGCCCATGGTCTTCCACTGAAAGAGCGTCCGATAGATGTTGCGGGGAAACCGCGTCTCGCTGCTCGGATAGACGATCGTGGGCACGGTGCCGGTGGCGACGGGCGTCGCGGTCCACGCGCCCGGCATCGCCGGCGTCCCGACGGTGAAGTCGCCCATCGGCTTGGGCCGGCCACTGAGACTGCCGCCGGCACCCGCCGCGCCGCCGCTGCCCGCGGTCTGGCCCGTGCCCGCCCCGCCCGCCATGCCACCCGCTCCCGCGACGCCCGATCCGCCCGCGGCCGTTCCGGCTGCGCCGGGCGTGCCCGCCCCTGCGGTGCCGGTTGCGCTCGATCCGGCGCTGCTCGAGCAGCCGACGGCGAAAGCGAACAGACCGATCGCCAGGCTCGAATTGATCATGCTTCGAACGCGCATCGCGACATTTCCTCCACCCATGGTCGGCAGAGGATCGGCGGATCGCGAAACGACTGAAGATTCGCGGCGCGCTTGAGCCGTCAGCGCGCCGTCGGGGATCTACCGAGTGACGCGTTCGCGCCGCGAAACCGGCGTCGCATCCGTGGCGCGCCGCGAATCCGACGCGGGCGACCTGGATCGGACGCCCAGCAGCTCGACTTCGAACACCAGCGTGCTCTCGGGCCCGATGCCCGGACCGCCCCGCGGGCCGTAGGCGAGGTCGGCCGGCGCCACCAGCTGCCACTTCGACGACTCCTTCATGAGCGGCAGCGCTTCCTTCCACGCCGGGATCACCTGATCCAGCTTCATGACGACGGCCTTCTTCTGCTTGTAGCTGTTGGCGAACTCGCTGCCGTCGACGAACGTGCCCCGGTAGTTGACCACCACGGTGTCGCCGGTCCGCGGGCTCTGCCCACCGCCCTCCTTGAGGACCTTGTACTGCAGCCCGCTCGGCAGGATCTGCACGCCGTCGTGTTTCCGGTTCGCATCGAGGAAGGCCTGCCCCGCGACGCGGTTCTCGGCCGCCTTGACCTTGTCGTCCGCCTTCTTCGTCGCCATCGCCTGCTTGCGCACCGCCGCGACCGCCGTCTGGATCTCCAGCTCGCTCACCTGCGAGGTCGCGCCGGCCAGCCCTTCCCGCAGCCCCTGCACGTACGCCTCGACGTCGATGGACGTCTTCTGGTGCTGCAGGCCGGTCCCCAGCTTGTAGCCGAGGCTGTAGCTCTCACGCTGCTTCGGCTCCGCCCCGAGCTTTCGGCCCGCCTGCTTGTGGCAGGCCGAAAGCGCGAGCACGACCAGCAGACTGCAAGCTGCCGGCGCGCGGGTCACGGCGTATCACCCGGCACGGGCGTGCGGCAGTACTGCGACGTCGCGACCGGGAAACACGACGCGCCGGTCAACGCCGCCGCTCCCGACAGCCGTTCGTTGCTCAGGTTCAGGAACGCCGGCTCGCGCGTCGCGAAGCCTGCGGCGCCGACCGCCGGAATGTCGCGGAACTTGGCGTCGGCCAGCAGCACCCCGCGGCCGCCGGTGTTGTCGGCCGCCGTGCCGTCGACCGGGATGATCACCTGCGGGTGATCGAACGGCGCCGCGTCGTGCGCGACCCGCTCGTCGGTGAGCTCCAGCAGGAAGTCGACCAGCGCGACCTTCTCATCCTCGTTGAGGTTCGATTGCACCTCGAGGTTCAGGTTGGTGAGCAAGAAATCGCGATGCTGTTCGTTGCTGATCGGGAAGTCCCCGCCGCGTGAATAGAAGTCCACCACCTGGCGCAGCGTCAGGATGCCGCCGTTGTGGAAGTACGGCCCGGTCAGCTCGACGTCGCGCAACTGCGGCGCCTTGAACGCGCCGTCGCGAAGCACGCGGTTCGGCGTCGGCCAGGTGCCTTCCAGCTCGCTCTGCGCCATATTGAGCGCCTCGTTCTTGATCGCCGCCGGATTGAACGGGCCGATGGCGTCCAGGAAGCCCTCCAGCATCGGGACGTCGGTGAGCGTGTTGATACCGGCGTTCACCTCGTCGAGATCCGGCTGCGCGTCGCCGACGGTGATGCCGTTCATGAACGGCGCCAGGTACGGGGGCAGCAGCGGATTGATCACCTCGTCGGTCAGACCGGGGTTGATCTGCTGATCCTGGGCGGACTCCTCGAACAGCCCACCCTCGGGACCGAGGCTGGGATTGAAGGTCGCCATCGCGTTACCCGGCTCGAAGGCCGTCCCGCCGAGGTTCTTCATCAGCAGCGACGAGATCGACAGCGGCCATCCGAACGCATCCGGACCGCCGCGTCCGAAGTCGTTGTTGATGGGCCGGACGCCGATGTTGTAGATGCCGTTGTCGATGAACGCCTGTCCCGCGCCGGTGAAGGTCGGGAAATTGTGGGAGCCGTCCGGGTACGCCAGACCGTCCACCGGGTTGGGCGCGATGCTCTGATTGATGAACCGGCGCTCGACCGCGTCCTGGCCGTTCTCTCCGATCTCGGACTCCAGCAGGAACCCCGAGATCACCCGCAAGCGGCCGATCGGCTCGACCAGCAGCTCGACGCCGGGCGCCGTGGCGCTGAACTCCGACGCGAAGTCGGGCAGCTGCGCCTTGAACGTGAACGGCATGGTGTGGTCCGTCAGCGTCGGCAGGTTGTGGCAGGCGCCACAGCGGGCGCTGCGGAAGTTCGGGTTCTTGAGCGACAGGTTGGACGCGAAGAAGATGTCCGCGCCCAGCAGCGGATCCGGATCGACGGCCGGGTTGCGCGTACCGGGGGCCGGCGTCACCGTCGCGCCGGCGCCGCCTTCGGCGGTGGCGTTCGTCAGCGCGGTGACGTTCGGATCGCGCTTGAAGTGGCCGAACTCCGTGAAGCAGTTCCGCTGGCCGGGCGTGGTGCAATTCAGGAGATCGTCGACCAGCAATCGTTCCGAGGTGTCGCCCAGGCTCATGAACGCATCCGGGTTCGCCTCGAGGAACTGATCGAACGGCGTGTTGTCGGGAACCAGCAGCTGCACCCAGAGGTGGACGCCCAGCCCCCAGAACAGGCTGAAGTTCCCCTCCATCTGCGAGAACTGGTCGGTGTTCCTCCGCTCCGGCGGCCCGCCCCGCGGCGACAGGACGTAGTTGTCGAAGGGATCGACGGGCGAATCGATCACGGTCCCGTTGTTGAGGATCCGGATGTGAACGGTCCCGGGCGCGCACTGATTGGGATGCCGGACCGTGTCGCCGTCCGTGTAGCAGCCTTCGAGGTGATTGGTCACGTTCCGCCACAGGGCGGGGTAGAAGGCGCGCCGGATGAGACCGCGGTAGCTGATACAGAGCCCCGGCTTGCCGTCGACGTCGGTGCCCGACCAGCTGCCCGACCGATCGGTGCCGACCAGGCTGCGGCACGCCGTCGATCCGCCGCTCTGGTTCGAATACGGTCCGAGCACGCTGTCCGTCCGATCGACCAGCTGGTTGGCGAGCGGCGTGACGTTGAGCTGGAGCAGCTTCTTCCCGAGCTTTGCCCAGTTGCGCCCGAGGAACGACATCTCGAACTCGCTCAGGCCCGGACCGGTGGCCAGCGACGCGATGCTGGCGAACTTGATGATCTGGCGCGTCGGGATGATGCGCCCGAAGTCGAAGTCGGGATTGGTCACGAACACGTGCTCCTGCGGATCGGAGGCGCCGAACACGCTGCCGCCGTTGAAGTCGTGGCGGGCCCGTCCGTCCCAGAAGTTGTCGAAGTTGAACCCGGCGGCCTGCATGGTGGGCGTGTTGCGGGGCTCGACGCGGCGGATGCCCTGGAATCCCTTGATCGGGTCCGTCGCGTTGTCGCCGGTGGTACGGAGATCAGGCATCACGGCCTGCACGCCGGCGTGCGCCGGCTGGAACTGTCCGATCAGCGCGATGTCGGTGAACTTGTTGAACACGACGCCCATCGACGACACGACGTCGTTGATGTCCTTGACCTGATTACCCGCGTCGCAGACCACGCGCGGGCCAGGGACCGGGTGGTCCAGCGGCGCCGCGCTCACGTCGGCGATGATCTGCGTCGTGCAGGCCGGATCGCCGGCGATGTCCGGATCCCTGACCTGGTGCAACGGGAAATCCCTCGCCGTGAGATCACGCTCGTTCGGCTGCATCAGCTCGAAGCCAGCGTTGAAGCCGTCGGGGCCGAGGTGGTTCGGGTTGATCTGGTTCCTGGTTCGCGTGTCGATGCCGGCGCCCGTGAAGTGGCAGGTGCCGCACGACTGCACACCGTCGCTGCCGACCTGCATGTCCCAGAACAGCGACTTGCCCAGCGCCGCGGCGACGTTCCGATCGCGCACGTAGTCGTTCTCGTTCGACGGCGTCACGTCGTCGGGATTGGTGTTGACCAGGTAGTTGGGACGGTTCGGCCGGCCGCCCACCGAGGGCACGCGCAGCGACGGCTTGCGCAGGCCGCCGAACCCGGTGACTGGATTGCGCGCGCGGATCACACCGCGCGTCGGATCGAACAGACGGGCAGTGGCCGGGATGGTGTTGGCCGGTGCGGTCACGCCGCGGATCGCCGGCGTCGAATACCCGCGCGGGTTGAAGACGCCGAACCCGGAGTAGTTGGGCTCGCCGGGATCATTGCCGCACAGGGTGGTGCCCTCGGGCGGCACCAGCTCCAGCGTCGTGACGCAGGTGAACGGGTCCGGCGCGGCCGGGCCGTTGTAGTCGATCGCCGTCTCCTCGACGCGCTCGTCGCCCGGCGTGACCTCGACTGTCTTGAACGACCAGTTGAAGGTGTTCCCGGACGAATCTCGGTCCAGGTCCTGGAACAGCTCGTCCGGCACGTCGAACTCGCCGCCCGGATAGCGCGGGTTGAGGAGGCGCATCTCCTCGCCGTTGGCGGGGTTGTAGTTCAGCGGGTGGACGAGCAGGTCCGGCAGCGCGGGGCCGGGATTCTGCAGCGTCGCGCCGGCGGCCGCGAAGCTCGGCCGGCGTGTGATCGTCGAGCGGTAGGACGGATAGCCGTCGAAGTTCCCCGGCGTCACGGTATCGGGCGTGACCGCGTACGGGTTGTCCAGGAGCTGCTCGATCTCGTTCCAGATCGGGACGGACTTGAGCGAGGCGTACGGCGTTTCGGGCTCGAACAGGAAGCCGGGCGTCGAGAAGAAATCGCCCGGTACGCCGGCCGCCGTCACGCTGTCGGCTCGGATGTTCGGCGGCTGCGTCCTGCGGCCGTTGTGACGGATCCCGCCCGGTCCCTCGCACGGCGTGGGATTTCCCGTTTCGTCGTGGCAGACGAGCAGTGCCGACGTCTTCGTCTCGACGCCGCCCTTGCTCGGACTGACGTTCGAGCCGGCGCCATTCGGGCCACCGTCGTTCGAACAGCTGCCCACCAAAGTCACCGTCAGGAGCGCGGCCGCCCGACCTGCGCGCATCGTGACCATCCCCGTCATCCCTCTACGCATGCTCGTCCTCCTCCGTCACCGGCTGTCCGCACAGCGGATGAACGCCTCAAGGAATCCTTATGCCGGCGCGCGGCGGCGGAATGAGGACGGATGTCCCGAATGGCGGGACATCCGTCCCGGCCGTTACGACGGGCTGTGCAGCAACCCGTGTTCGAACGCGTACACGGCCAGGCCCAGGCGATCGTTGACGCCGAGCTTGTCGAACAACGACGACAGCTGGTTGCGAACCGTCTTCTCGGCGACGCCGAGGCGAACGGCGACCTGATCGTTTCTCAGGCCTTCCCCGATCAGGCTGACGATCGCGCGCTCTCGCGCCGTCAGTCCCGCGATGCGCCGCGCGTGGATGTCGGTCTTGCCGGCGGAGACGACGGTGTAAACCGCAGACGGCAGCGCCGGCACCGATGGTCCGTCGTGCTCGCGCCGCCGCAACGCCTTCAGGATCACCTGCACGGGCGATTCCTTCAGGACGAGGCCGATCGCACCCTTGCGCAGCAGCGAGAGGTACTGCCCGGAATTTCGGGCTGCGGCCAGAACGAGGATGTGTGTCGACGGAACCGCTTTCGACATCGCCGCCAGCAGGTCGCCGGCGCTGCCGCCTTCCACGTCGAGGATGACGACGTCGGGCGCGCACGTCCTCAGCTGCGGCAGTGCGCTCACGTCTGCCCCCGCCTCACCGACCAGATCGAGGTCGGGCTCGGGACAGATGAACATCGTCAGGCCCGCCCGCACCACGAGATGGTCGGACATCACGAAGATCCTGATCGGGCGTTCGGTCACGGCGTCGCCGTCGGAATCTAGCGACGTCGATCAGGGGCGCGAGGTCAGTCAGAGTTGCAACGCGCGGATTCGTCTCATCAGGAAGACTCACGAGAATCTTTGCGATTGCTCGCTCGCCATCGATTCGTGCTAGCAACGCACGAGGTGAGGACCGCGATCGCCGTTGCGCTGCTGATCTCCGCGCCGGCGGCCGCGGCGGCGAAGATGACGCCGGCGGAGGTCGCCGCCGCAAACGCGCGCACGATCGCGACGCTGTTCGACGGGCTGCCGGCGCCGCCGCAGGCGTGGAACGCGATCGTGTTTCACCACAGCGCGACGGCG
>Ga0207645_10002594_pt1 | contig 14093 bp, 8 predicted proteins | sample KBSM53metaG_FD_184331 | JGI IMG/M metagenome (GOLD analysis project Ga0207645, IMG submission 184331) | Miscanthus rhizosphere microbial communities from Kellogg Biological Station, Michigan, USA - KBS M5-3 metaG (SPAdes) (version 2) | ecosystem: Host-associated > Plants > Roots > Rhizosphere >...
AATGGACGGCGGTACGAACGGCAACACGACCGGCGAGCCCTTCGAGGGCGCTGGTATCAACTTGCAGCCCTTTCGCACGAATCAGAATTTGACGTTGGCGGTCGAATCTTCTGATGAGGCCGCCGAGGCCGATCAGCTAGCAAAACAACTTTCCAACCCAGTCGCTTCACTAATCAGCGTGCCTTTTCAGGCAAACGAGGACTGGGGGTTTGGCCCCACCGGCAACGGCTACAAGTTCACGCTTAACATTCAGCCGGTTATTCCAATCTCAATCAGCAAGGATTGGAACGTGATTGTCCGGACCATCTTCCCAATTGTTTCCCAGCACGATCTTTTCTACTTCGCGGATCTGCCGAAGGATTCGCCCTTGCAACCTCAAAACCGTTCGCAGGACGGTCTTAGTGACACCACCCAGAGCTTCTTCTTGTCGCCTAAGAAACCGGGTCCATTCGGACTGATCTGGGGTCTCGGCCCCGCGTTTCTCTACCCGACTGGAACACATCCGTTGCTTGGCACAGGCACATTCTCAATCGGACCCACTTTTGTTGGGTTAAAGCAGGAAGGCCCGTGGACCATAGGCGTGCTGATGAACCAGCTTTGGTCGGTCGTAATCTCGGAACACCGCAGCAGTGTCAGCCAGATGTTTGTCCAACCATTCATTTCATACACGACAAGCACCCATACGACTTTCACTCTTAACACGGAATCCACGGCGAATTGGAATGCTTCCTCCGACGACGGTAAATGGACCGTACCCGTCATTTTTCAAATCAGCCAGATTCTGAAAATCGGGAAACAGCCAATCAGCATCCAGATCGGCGGGAAATACTATGCCGACACTCCACGCTACGGACCCAATTTGGGGGTGCGTTTTAACTTCACGCTCCTTTACCCAACAGGCAGGCACCCCGAGCCTGTTGAAAGAACCGGGCTGGTAAAGTAACCATTGGCTCTGCTAACATCGACAAGTATTCGTCAGGTCAAAATGATGACCACAGTTGAAACATCTTTGACTTAACGAAATTATGGAGACTGAAGCGAACAAAACCCCGCAGGCGAAAGAATCACTCAAACCTGTGCCTAAATTGGGATTTCGCCGCTTCTCTGCGGTGCAACTTCTCATTGCTCTCGGTCTCTTTTTCATCTGGGCGCCTTTTGTCGAGGAAATTGAAGGTGGCGATCTTATTGTATCTGGTTTGTTTTCGCTGGTCCTGCTTGCTGGCGTCGTTGCGGTCGCAGATAGCAAACGCGTCCTGGTCATCGCGATCGTGCTTGCGATTCCGGCGATCGCCGGCAGGTGGATAAATCATTTCCGCCCGGACCTGATTCCACCTGCGGTCTTCCTTGCTTCCGGGCTCATCTTGATCGCTTTTGTCGTCGGAAATCTGCTGCGCTTCGTTTTTCGTGCGCCGTCGGTCAACACTGAAGTGCTCTGTGCGAGCATTTCCGCCTACCTGATGCTCGGGTTGATGTGGACGATGGCCTACTGGCTGGTGGATCAATTGACGCCTGGAGGAGCCTTCTCGTACAACACAAACGCAGAGACGCGATCGATGAACGGGTTCACTGGCTTCTACTTCAGCTTCATCACACTCAGCACGGTCGGATACGGCGACATCACGCCCGTCTCAAGAATTGCGCGCTGGCTTGCGGCCATAGAGGCGATGACGGGCCTGCTCTATGTCGCAGTCCTGATCTCACGCCTGGTTTCACTCTATTCGACTCCGAAATCTAACGATTCCTAGTCACTCAGGATTCGGGGAAACGAACCCGGTTTACTGCAGCACTGACGTACGCCGCGCTTCAGCGCAGCTTGTCCTGGTTCAGTTTTAGGGTGTCCGGGGCCTTGGGAACGCGAACCGGTTGAGAAGGAGCAGGTTGACCTTCCGCATTCAATGGAAAATGCATACGGTAAAGAGCGCCAAACATCGCTACCGAGTTATCACTCCACAATCCTCCGTGACCCCAAATGATCTCCTTAGGCACGCGCACTATCCAGCAGGGCACACGCGCATTGCCGCTGTAGACAAATTCCCAACGGCGCCAGTCTTCGTTTCCTGTGGGCGGGCGTGCCTCATCTGGATTGTAATCCGGACCCCGACAGAATTGTTTTTCGTGACCATTATTCTTTTCACTGGTGAAAAAGGTTCGGCCGCGCACGTTTTGTCGAACATTGGCTTCGAAGGCCCGGTTCTCATACGTGCTTAGCCCGGACGGCGCAGTGGCTTCTCCCAAGGGGACAACGTTAAAATTTACCAGATACTTATCGTTGCCGGGCGTGTGGGTCTGGAACTCTCCCTCCGATACTTTTTGTCCGTTGCTGCCGGGCACTGGAACCTTGTCCCAGTGGTAATGAAGATTCAAAGTATTGGCTAGACTCTGGCCTATTGGAAAAAATTTTCCCGTCGCCTGATCGTTCTCCGATTGCAAAACGATGAGAAGGGGACGGTTCTCGCTCATCACAGCACCCTCTTCGGCCCCGGGGGTCCTGCCTACATAAGCGCCACGGGTCGGGTCATACTTATAAAGATAATCTAATTCGGATAACAACTGCCGGGTGCCGATGGAATCATCCGCAGGGTTGAATGCCACCGCCATGTCCCACGGACTCGCGTTCCGCGCGCCAGTGCTGCTGGCATCGAGGATGGAGTGAGAAATAGTATTGCTCAGGACCAGTCCGCCAAACGAGTGGCCCATTAGTACGCAATGGTGGACCTGCTTGCCTGGCTCCCGCGCAGCCAGTGCCAGTTCGTTAATAGTAGCCAGGCAGCTGTTTTGCGCCGCCACCGCACCGCCCGTCAACTTGCGGTTCCAAAAAGTCAGCAGGTCCAAGCCTGGCACGCTAAGGTCTTTGCCGCGCCACGCGATATAAACACCGATCACATTAATCCTTCCTTGGGTGACCTCGGGAAGACGCGAGACCATATCAATAAAGTGCTCAAATCGGCAGACGTCCCCTGAGACGGCGTTGTTCATCCAGCCGTGAATGTAAACGAAAAGGAGGGGGCGTTGCGCCTGGCGAATCACGTTGATGGCAGCCGCTCGTTGTGACGTATCCAAGGCGGAGCCCTGGTCTCCGAATTCTATGAAAGCGAATTTGTAGCGCCCGTCGCTCGGGCCTCGTATTGAGTTCAGCGGTTCTGCGGCCGTGTTGGCATGGTACGGTCCATACGACGCACAGGATCCCAAGAGAATCGCTAGCGTCAGGCTAAACGCAACGCGGCACGAAATCGAGTTAGGATTTCGCATTTGATCTAGGAATAACCAACGTTTCAGGCGAAAACAATCAAAACAATAGCAAAGTTATCTTTGAAGTTTCTATAGGCCTTTGGTCCAATAAGCAGATCCCACCGGTTTGATGATGCTCGTGCATCATGACGACGCATCGCGCGAGTTCGCTTACGGTGCGGAGTCGACGATCGGTACGTTCTCCGACGCGCTGATGGCCGAAGCAAAAAAGGACGACTGGACAGTCATCAGCATGAAGAACGATTGGAAGAGGATCTTCTCGTTTGAGGAACTAAAGTGAAGAACCTAATCGAAGAAGCGAACGGCTAGAAATTCGTGCCGATCGGCTTATTCCGCCCGTGACTTTCCCGCGGAAGCAGGAGAGCGGATTCACCAGCTTTTTTGCGTGAGCGTACGAACGGCCTCGCCTATGCTCGCGAATCTTTCTCAGAGGAGCCATTATGCCCAAGCCAATAATATGCCTGATTTCGATTGCGCTTGTGTTCGCGTCGCAAATAACACGAACTTCAGCTGCGGATGCAGAGTGGGATAGAACGGTGCAGCCGCGTCCAGTCCAGCCGTTTCAAGGCACCGCGAAACGTACGCTGGAAGGATCTGTAGCGGCTTTTACTCAGCCAGTAAAAGCTCCGCCGAATGCGCCGAACATTCTTTTGGTGCTGATTGACGATGCCGGCTTCGGTAATCCGTCCACCTTCGGCGGTCCCGTTGCCACACCGACCCTCGACAAGCTTGCGGCCGAAGGGCTTCGTTATAATCGATTTCATGTGACGGCGCTTTGTTCTCCTACGCGCGCGGCGTTGTTATCAGGTCGGAATCATCATGCCGTGGGATTCGGCTCGGTCTCCGAATTGATCGGCGGCTGGCCTGGTTACAGCACGAACTGGCCGACGAGCGCCGCTTCCATCGGGCAGATACTTCAGGGCAACGGTTACAACACTGCCGCGATTGGTAAGTGGCACCTTACACCTGGCGCCCAACAAGGGCCGGCGGGCCCTTTTAATCGCTGGCCAAACGCGCTGGGCTTCGATTATTTCTGGGGATTTCTCGGTGGAGAAACCAGTCAGTTCGATCCGCTCCTGGCAGAGAACAACAACATCATCGGCGTGCCGAAGGAGAAGAACTTTTATCTGAATGACGCTATGGTAGAGCACTCGATTGCCTGGATTCGTGATCAGAAAGCGCAGGCGCCGGACAAACCTTTCTTTCTCTATTTTTCGACCGGCGCAACTCATGCGCCACATCAGGTGCCTAAGGAGTGGAGCGACAAATACAAGGGCAAGTTCGATCAAGGCTGGGACAAGTTGCGTGAGGAGACGTTTGCACGACAGAAGCAACTCGGCGTGATTCCGGCCAACGCCAAACTTACTCCTCGTGATCCGGCGTTCCCCGCGTGGGACAGCGTCCCGCCGGAAGTAAAAAAAGTGTATGCGCGTCAGATGGAAGTCTATGCCGGTTACCAGGAAAACACCGATCACGCTGTCGGGCGCGTCGTGCAAGCAATTGAGGACATGGGTCTCGCCGACAATACCCTCATTATTTACATCTTCGGGGACAACGGCGCAAGTATGGAAGGGACGGAGAACGGGACATTCAACGAAATGACCACCCTGAACGGCATCCCGCTCACGACCGAACAACAATTGAAAGCAATCACAGCTTACGGCGGCCTCGACAAATGGGGCGGCCCGCGCATGGCTCCGCATTACGCGGCTGCGTGGGCGTGGGCTGGCAACACGCCGTTCAAATGGGGAAAGCAAGTCGCCTCCCATCTCGGCGGTATTCGTAACCCAATGGTCATTGCCTGGCCAAAACGGATCAAGGACAAAGGCGGTCTACGGAGTCAGTTCACTCACTGCACCGACATCGCGCCGACGATCTTGGAAGCCGCTGGCCTGCCGGAGCCAAAGGAAGTAAACGGCGTCGCACAGATGCCGATGCATGGCGCAAGTTTTCTGTCCACGTTCGATGATTCCAATGCGCCCGCGCAGCACACGCAGCAGTACTTCGAGATTTTGGGAAATCGCGCCATGTACAAGGACGGCTGGATCGCATGCTGGCGACCAGACCGAATTCCGTGGAAGTTTGATCCCGAAACGCTGGCGCGATTCGCACCAGGCAAATGGGACCCGGATAAGGACAAGTGCGAGTTGTATAATCTCGACGAGGATTTCTCGCAGGCTGACGATGTCGCGGACAAGTATCCGGAGAAAGTGCGGGAACTAACGTCGCTGTTTTGGGCCGAGGCCGAAAAATATCAGGCGCTGCCGCTATTCGGCGAGATAGCTTTTGCGTGGGGCTTTCCCAGACACTCGACTGACCAAACGAAATTCACCTATTACAACGGAACGGAAAACATTTCTGCGGGCATGATTCCCCCGATTTACAATCGTTCGTATAGCATCAGCGCAGATTTGAATAATCCGGGCCGATCAGTTCTTGAGCTGCGGCCTGGAATCGCCGGCGTCATCGTCGCGGAGGGCAGTTTTCTTGGCGGATTTTCACTTTATGTCGAGGAAGGCCGATTGAAGCACACCTATAGCTTTCTTGGTTTGAAACTGGACACGATCACCTCGCGTGATGCGTTGCCCAAGGGCAAAGTCAATGTACGCTATGAGTTCACCGCCGATAAACCCGGCGAGTTCGCCACCAGCGGCACAGGCCGGCTTTTCATCAACGGCAAACAGCAAGCCGAAGGCAGGATCGAGCACAGTGTGCCGCTCCGGTTTACCGCTTACGAAGGCATGGATATCGGCACCGACAATGGTCTTCCGGTGGTCCCAAAGCTCATCTACGCCAAAGTATTGCCAAAGAATTTCAGAGGCATCATCCAGAAGGTAGAATTCGATCTTAATCCGTCGAAAAGCGCGACGGAAAACCTCGAACGAATGTATTTGGAGCGCTTAGCCAGTGCAGTGCGCAACTAAGCGGTCAGCGCACACGCGGTCGCTTCGGTCCACAAGCTGGTTCGATTTGGTAATCCTATTCCCGGTTCAAACGTTGCCGTAGGACTTAAGTCCTATTGCCGTCGGCAACCGCAAGCCTCAATTTGAGCACAGCCGGTCGAATAATTTGGCATCAAATCCACTCAGAAAGTGGCGGCGGATCGCCGTTGAGATTCGGTCGGCACAATCATAACATGCAAAGCACCTGCTATTTATGAGCAGCGATCGTAAAAAAACTCATCTCGGTCAAAGCGCAAAACAGAATCGCAGCGAAGGTGAAGAGCAACTCAGCTTGCTCCAGACAATCACGATGGAGGTTGCGGCGGCCAGCGATTTGGCTTCTGCGCTCGAAGTTGTGCTTCGCGACGTTTGTGAGAAGACCGGCTGGATTCTGGGACATGCATGGGTGCCAAATCAGGATGGAACGGCTCTCGAATTCCGTTCGGCGTGGTATTGCGGTGATGGTGAACTCAAACCGTTCAGGGGCGTCTCTGAGGGACTTCACTTTAAACCCGGCGTTGGACTTCCGGGACGCGTGTGGAAGTCGAAACAGCCGGCCTGGATTGAGAACGTCACCGAGGACCCTAACTTTCCGCGATCCGGTGCGGCGCGAACGGCCGGTTTAAAAACGGGCGTGGCGATCCCTATTCTGTCCGGCGGCACAGTCATCGCCGTTCTCGAGTTCTTCATGCGTGAATCGCGTGAGCAGAATGAGCGGTTGCTTAATGTAATCGCGTCGGTCGCCAACCAATTGGATTTGGTCAGGCACGGCACGCGCGCAGAGGCCGAGGCGCGGGAGCGCCAGTTCCTCACTCTGGCAAACTCTATTTCACAGCTTGCCTGGATGGCGGACGGGAAAGGTTACATTTTCTGGTACAACGACCGCTGGTACGAGTACACAGGTACCACGCTGGAAGAGATGCAGGGTTGGGGCTGGCAGAAGGTCCATCATCCAGATGAAGTGGGCCGAGTTGTCGAACGCATAAAGATCGCATTCGCCACCGGCGAACCATGGGAAGATACCTTTCCTTTGCGAAGCAAGACCGGTGAATATCGATGGTTCCTGTCCCGCGCCTTACCCATCTTTGATGCAGACGGAAAGGTATCGCGCTGGTTTGGCACGAACACCGATATTACCGAGCAGAGGGAATTGGAACAGGCCCTGCGCGCAAATGAGCAACAATTTCGCACGCTAGCCAATTCCATCCCGCAACTGGCGTGGATGGCGGATCGTGAGGGTTACATCTTTTGGTACAGTGATCGCTGGTACGAGTACACCGGCACAACGCTGGAAGAAATGCAGGGTTGGGGCTGGCAGAAGGTCCATCATCCAGATGAAGTGGACCGAGTCGTCGAACGAATCAAAGTTGCCTTCTCGACCGGCGACCCGTGGGAAGATACGTTTCCCTTGCGAAGCAAGAGCGGTGAATACCGCTGGTTCTTGTCGCGCGCTCTTCCGATTAAAGACGCCGAAGGGCGAGTTGTCCGTTGGTTCGGAACTAACACCGACATCACCGAGCAACGGGAATTGGAGCAGGCATTGCGCGAGAATCGAGACCAATTGGAGCAAAAAGTAACCCGCCGCACTGCCGAGCTTTCTCGCACCAACGAAATCCTACGCTCCATCTTGTCGAATATGGGCGATGCCGTCATAGTCGCTGATCACGACAAGAACTTTCTCGTCTTCAATCCGGCGGCTGAGCGAATGTTCGGGAAAGGAGCGATGCAAATGCCGCCAACCGAATGGTCGCAGCATTATGGGCTCTACCTGCCGGACAAGGTCACGCCGTTTCCGCACGATCAATTGCCAATGACACGCTCGATTCGTGGTGAGGAAGTCGACAACATTGAGATGTTCGTGCGCCATGAAAAGGCGCCCCACGGCATCTGGACGCGAATCACTGGTCGCCCGCTGCGCGGCGCTGACGGAGATTTGTTAGGCGGCGTCGTCGTTTGCCGAGACATCACTCAAATCAAAGAGGAAGAATTCTTTCGCGCCGGACAGAGCCGGGTGCTGGAAATGATCGCGGCCGACGCACCGTTATCAGAGGTGCTCAAGAGCCTTGTTCTCCTCATGGAAGAACAGGCAGAAGGATTGCGTTGTTCCATCCTTCTTTTGAACCGCGATGGCAAACATGTGCGCCATGGCGCGGCGCCAAATCTTCCCGAAGCGTACGTTAAGGCAGTGGACGGCGCGCCGATCGGACCGCGCAACGGTTCCTGCGGCACCGCGATGTTCACACGCAAGCCAGTGATTGTGACTGATGTCATGACCGATCCGCTCTGGACCGATTATCGCGATTTCGCGAGGATTTGCGGACTTCGCGCCTGCTGGTCGAGTCCGATCCTTTCTCCTCAGGGCGAGGTGTTGGGTTCGTTTGCGATGTATCGCCACGAAACACGTGGACCGGAGCCTGAAGAAACGCGGCTGACAGAAATCGCCACACATATTGCCGGGATCGCAATTGATCGTCACCGGCAGCAGGAGATTCTGCGGGAGCGCGATGCCCGTATTAGCCTGGCTGCGGAGTCGGCCGAACTGGCCTTCTGGGTTTTGTATCCCGAAGGCGACGCTTGGATGAGCGATAAGGGACGCAGGATTTATGGCTTCGATTCGAACCTACCGTTGACGTGTGATCTGATTCTTTCACGCATACATCCTGATGAACGCGTGGCGGTTAAAGTGGAGTACGACCGCGGCTGCGCCTTGCAGGGGACGTTCGAGAGCGAGCACCGCCTTCTTTTGCCGTACGGCAAGACACGTTGGGTAATCATGCGAGGACGTTGTTTGCAGGATGAACACGGAAACCTTATCGAAACGATTGGGGTGACACTTGATGTTAGTGCGCAAAAGCAGGCTGGTCTTCAGGTACAGGTTCAACGCGAAGAGATGGCGCATCGAAATCGGGTCGCCCTGATGGGCGAAATGACTGCATCCTTCGCCCACGAACTAAACCAACCGCTTACCGCTATTGCGAACAATGCCTCCGCCGCCCGTCGTTTCCTTGAGCATGGAAACATCGATCCAGTATTGCTTCAGGAATTGTTGCAGGACATGGTCGCCGACAGTCAACGTGCAGGCGAAGTGATTCGAGGGATCCGGAGTCTGGTGCGCAAGGAAACAAGCGTGCACACTCTGGTGAACCTCAATTCTGTTATCACCGACACCGTCCGGCTGGTTAGCTCGGATATTCTCAATCGGGAAAGCGTCGTTACGACCGAGCTCGATCCGCATCTTCCTCAGGTGCAAGCCGCTCTTGTTCAAATTCAGCAAGTGCTGCTTAACCTGATCATCAACGCGCTCGACGCGGCCGAACAACTGCCGCCGGCACAACGCCGCATCATTATTAGTACCCGTTCGGATAAGGGAGACGTGGCCGAAGTCAGCGTGCGGGATTTTGGAGTGGGTCTGCCGAAGGATCGTCCGGACAAAGTTTTCGATCACTTCTTTTCCACGAAAGAAAAAGGAATGGGCATGGGCCTGGCCATTGTCCGATCGATCATCGAAGCGCACGGGGGCACGATCACGGCAGAAAACGCGCCCGATCGTGGCGCGCGCATGGTTGTTCGCCTGCCGGCAGCGCCCGGACAAGTTCAAAAAAGCAAAGCCGCGGCATGAGCGACTCGAGTGACACGGAAGCAAATGAGGTCTGTCTGGTAGATGACGACCCTTCCGTCCTCAAGTCGATGCACTACCTGCTTGCCTCCGAAGGATTCAAGGTCCGCCCTTTCAATAAAGCGGAGGATTTTCTGGCACACGCCAGCGCGCATCATGTGCCGGTCGTCGTGACCGACATCTGGATGGATGGCGTAACCGGCTTGGAAGTGCTGGCTCGGCTGTGCGCAATCTCACCGCGCACGAAAGTCATTGTCATTACCGCGCGCGAAGATTTGGCCGCGCGCGCCACCGCAATGGCCATCGGCCCGGTTGCATTTTTCATGAAGCCGTTTGACGACGAAAAATTCATCGCCGCCGTGCGCGACGCGCTGCATCGAGCCTGAGTTTCTTAATTTTGCCTTCTCACTTCTGACCTCAGTCTGTAGGCCTTAAGTCTTATTTACTTTTTTGTCGCGGGGGATAGCCTGAAGGCGACATGTCCCTCAACGCATGCGTAAAAGCATTGCGGACGAGCACTCCAGACTCGTTAGGCCGATGTGTAGCTCTGCGCGAGTCCACGGCAAAAAGCGACACTGGGACCAATCTTCTCGGCTTTCGTTGTATCAAGGACATCAATTTTGTCCGGCCCTCGTCGTGGAAGGCGGCTCGTGGGGCCGATTTCGGGCATGCAGATCGCGCCGTTTGCTGGCGTGGTGCCGCCCGAGCCGGAACGTCCCTGGCAAGATGCTCCTTCACTTCAGCAACGGACGAACCGCCTTATGAAACGCCGCAGTAATATTTTCAGGGCAGCCATGGGAGCGACACAGAAAGCGAAAAAGAAAGATACGTATGAACATCGTTAGTCTTATCATTCAACTAATTAGTGGCGCTGTCGGCGGCAATGTTGCCGGCGCAGCGATGAAAGAGAGCAGCCTCGGCACCCTTGGGAATTCCATCGCCGGAATTGTCGGTGGCGGATTGGGCGGCACAATCCTCCAGATGGTAATGGGAACCGCGGCGGCCGGCGGCGGTCTCGACCTGCAGAGCATCCTGGCCAACGTGGCTGGTGGCGGCGTCGGCGGCGCGATCCTCATGGCCATCGTCGGCATTATCAAGAACAAGATGGCGGGGAAGTAACGGCGCTTACGCGAGTCGAACACCGATTTCGAAATTAAAGCTTTCGCGCGTCCAGTCCGCAGGCGCGCGAACGCTATCCAGTGCGGACAAAACCGGAAAGGTCACCATCGCGAAAGGCTGGACCGTCGTCAGCATAAAGGGCGACTGGAAAACCATTCTTCCACTGCCAATTAATAACCAATCGCCAGTGGCAAATGGCAAACAAATCCTATGAAACTAAAACCAAACCTGATTCTGCTCACTCTACTCGCAAGTATTCCTGTCTTGCCAACTGGAGTCCTCGCACAAGCAAAGAAGCCGAACATCCTCGTCATCTTCGGCGACGACATCGGCCAGACTAACGTCAGCGCCTACTCGTTTGGCGTGATGGGATACAAGACGCCAAACATCGATCGCATTGCCAAGGAAGGCATGATCTTCACCGACTACTACGCCGAGCAAAGTTGCACGGCGGGGCGGTCGTCTTTCATCACCGGTCAGTGCACGCTTCGCACTGGGCTATCCAAGGTGGGCATCCCCGGTTCGCCGATCGGACTTCAGGACCGCGACTTGACTATGGCCCAGCTACTGAAGAGTATGGGCTACGCAACCGGACAATTCGGCAAGAACCACTTGGGAGATTTGAATAAGTATCTCCCGACCATTCACGGATTCGACGAGTTCTTCGGCAACCTCTATCACCTCAACGCCGAGGAGGAGCCGGAGCGGCGGACGTATCCGCAGGATCCGAAATTCAAGGAAATGTTCGGCCCGCGTGGCGTGCTCCGTTGCAAGGCTACCGACACCGATGATCCTACCGAGCAACCGCGCTGGGGCCGTGTGGGCAAGCAGACCCTCGAGGATTCCGGCCCGCTGACCAGAAAAAGGATGGAGACGATCGACGATGAGACCTCGGATGCTGCGGTTGATTACATCACGCGTCAGGCCAAGGCCGGTAAACCGTTCTTCTGCTGGATGAACACGACGCGCATGCACGCATTCACGCACGTGAAGGCCGAGCACCGCGACAAGCCGGGATTCACCTCGCGCACCGAATACAACGACGGGATGATCGAGCACGACGCTGTCGTCGGGAAGATCCTTAAGGCCCTCGATGATCTGGGCATCGCCGACAACACGATCGTCCTCTACACCACCGACAACGGCCCGCACAAGAACAGCTGGCCCGACGGCGGGATCTCGCCGTTCCGCAACGAGAAGGCCACCAACTGGGAAGGCGCCTTCCGAGTGCCGTGCGTGATCCGCTGGCCCGGCCATATCAAACCGGGCTCCGTCGCCAACGAGATCGTCAGTGGTCACGACTGGTTTCCCACCCTTCTCGCTGCTGCCGGAGATCCCGATGTGAAGGACAAGCTACTCAAAGGCATGAACGTCGGCGGCAAGACCTACAAGGTGCACCTCGACGGCTTCAATCAGCTTCCGTATCTCACCGGCCAGGTCGAAAAAAGCCCGCGGCGCGGATTCTTCTACTTCAACGACGACGGCGACATCGTCGCGCTGCGGATCGAGAACTGGAAGATTGTCTTCCTGGAGCAGCGCGCTCCCGGCACGCTTGCCGTTTGGGGTGAACCGTTCACCCCGCTGCGCCTTCCTAAGATGTACGACCTGCACGCCGATCCCTATGAGCAGGCGGACATCACGTCCAATTCCTACTACGCCTGGGAACTGGAGCAGGGTTATATCCTGCTGGCAGGCAGCACGCTGACCGGCGAATTTCTCAAGACGTTTAAGGACTTCCCTCCAAGCCAACGCCCAGCGACCTTCACGATCGACCAGGCAATGGAAAAGTTGAAGCAGACCATGGGCAGTCAGTAGCCACAAATGCGTTTAACGAGAAAGGAATATCCGCGCATGAAAACCAAAGTTACCTTCGTTGCGCTAACGATGCTCGTTGCGCCGATGCTTTTAGCGCAGTCCGCCGACGATCTGGCCAGGCGCATCATCGAGCGGCGCGCTGTGGAAGCCGTCATCTGGGGCATGCCGGCAGTCAATTACGACCTGATGCTCCGGGAGATGCTGACCAAGACCGAAGGCAAGGTGAACCAGATCCTTTATTGGTCGCGGCCACTTGATTGGAAAAATCAGACGCTCACGCCCAACCCGGACGCGATCTATTTCATGGCGTTCTTCAACACGAAGGACGCCGGCCCGATAGTGCTCGATATCCCGCCGGCCGAAAGTGGGTCGCTTGCGGCCAGCATTGATAACGTCTGGCAGATGCCGCTGGAGGACGCCGGCCCCGAAGGCGCGGACAGGGGCAAAGGAGGGAAGTATCTGATACTGCCACCCGGCTACAAAGACAAACCGCCCGAGGGCTACATTGGTCTGCCATCCGACACCTACGGTGGTTATGCGCTGATCCGCTCCAATCTCGTGAGCCACAGCGATGCCGATGTCGCTAAGTCCGTCGCGTATGGCAAGCGGGTCAAAGTCTATCCGCTTTCGCAAGCGGCCAATCCACCCGAGACGAAGTTCACTGACGCGATGGGTGTGATTTTCGACTCGACGATTCCGTACGACGTGCGCTTCTTCCACTCGCTCGACCGCATCGTGCAGAGCGAGGCGTGGCTAGAACGGGATCGTGCGATGATTGATCAGCTGAGGTCGTTAGGTATCGAAAAGGGCAAGCTCTTTAAACCAGACGCGAAGATGATAGAGCTCCTCAACGCAGGGGCGGCGCAAGCAAAGGCGTGGCTGGAGCAGCGCTACGATCAAGGGTTGCCGCCGTTTTGGCCGGGTAGCCGGTGGGGCGCGCCGGCCTTTCCTGAGTTTATCGAAGCGACGCAGTCAGGTTACGCTAACCCTGACAAATATCCGGTGGACGTGCGAGGGCTGACCTACACGTACGGCTTCATCGGTATCAAGCGCCTCGGAACGGCGCAGACATATCTGATGGCGATAAAGGACAAAGACGGCCACGCCTTCGATGGCAACAAGAGCTATCGACTCAGCGTGCCGCCGAACGCGCCGGTCAAGCAGTACTGGTCGGCGACGGTTTACGACCGCGCGACGCACGCGCTCGTGAGGGACATGTCGCGTGCGAGCCGCGCATCAAATAGCGCTGAGGTTCAAAGGAATACCGATGGCTCGGTAGACATTTACTTCGGTCCCGCCGCGCCGGCGGGCAAACAAACGAACTGGGTGCCGACCAAGCCCGGCGGAGAGTT
>Ga0207645_10002603_pt1 | contig 14072 bp, 11 predicted proteins | sample KBSM53metaG_FD_184331 | JGI IMG/M metagenome (GOLD analysis project Ga0207645, IMG submission 184331) | Miscanthus rhizosphere microbial communities from Kellogg Biological Station, Michigan, USA - KBS M5-3 metaG (SPAdes) (version 2) | ecosystem: Host-associated > Plants > Roots > Rhizosphere >...
CGCGGGCCGAACGCGAGCAGCACGTACATGTTCAGCGCCAGATGCCAGGCGCCGTAGTGCACGAACATGTACGTCAGCGCGCTCCACAGCGTGCGCTGCAAGCTCCCCGCCTGGAATCCGAGCACCGCGAAAGCATCCGCATCGCTCACGAAGTTCCACAGCAGGAAGAACGTCGCGATGTTGATCGCGAGCAATACCTGCACTCCCCGCGTCAGGCGCGGCGGATTCTGTGGTTCAGGAGGTGTGGAAGTCGCCATCAGACGAAAGCTGCTCGAGGTACCACGAGTCGAACGTTGCGCGTCGCGCCACTATGCTATCAACGTACTAACCAGCGGGCACGTTGCGGGTTCCTGCACACTACGTCACCGCTCAGCAACGCGTTCCTGTCGGCTCCGGCAGCTGCGGCAGCAATCGCACATCGGCGTGCACTCCCGACGCGCGCTCCAGCCAGAGCAGCCAGCGCCGGTCTTCGCTCAGACTGTCGGTCGTCGGATGGACGACGACCGCCGTTTCCGCGCTTGCTTCCTTCGCTTGCTCGACGATTCTCAGAAGTCGCCCGTCACTCGGGTCCGCTTTCGCCATCAATACGAGCGCGTGCGCCACATGTTTGTCCGCCGCGCGGCGTATCGTCGCCATCGCCCGCGTCACCGACTCCTCGTCCTCGTCACCTGTCAGTGTGACCTGCACGAGCGCAAGCGATTTGATCAGCCGATCCAGCGCCTCCGGACGCTGCCCGTCGTGATCGAGCATCACGGAGAGCGGAGCACCGCCATTCAGCGCGGTGGCGAGAAAATCCACCTCGCCGAGTGGATCGCCCCCGCAGATGCAGATCGAATGATACGCCGAACGCTGCGCGAGCTTCATCAGTTCGTTGCGCAGCGCATCCGCGGTGAACATCGTCGCCGTCTCTGCCACGCGCGCGAACTTCACGAAGAGTTGCCGGCGCCCCGCCCATGGGCCTGTCGAACGCACACCCGAAGGGATGCCGGCCAGTGCGGCTCCCACGGGCATGGGCTTCTCGCGCGGTGTCATCGATCCACGTCCGCCGGCGTCAGCGTCTCCGTCGCGAGCAGCGCGATGCGCTCGCACAGCTCCGGGAACGGGATGCCTGCTGCGGCCGCTGCCTGCGGAATCAGACTGGTCGCCGTCATCCCCGGTAGCGTGTTCGCCTCGAGGCAGTAGAACTCCCCTGCGGACGACATGCGGAAGTCGATCCGCGCGCAGCCACCCAGCTTGAGCGCGGCGAACGCCTGTCGCGCCTGTGCCTGCACGGCGGTGGTCTGCTCCTTCGTCAATGGCGCGGGGAAGATCTCTTCGGCCATCCCCGCCGTGTACTTGCATTCGTAGTCGTAGATCTCGTGCTTCGGAATGATCTCGCCCACCGGGAGCGCTTCGCCGCCAAGGATGCCGACCGTCAGTTCGCGACCGGCGATGAACTGCTCGATCATCACCTCGTCATCGTGTTCGAACGCCTCGGCGATCGCCGGTGCCAGCTCCGATTCCTTCTTCACGATTGAAAGGCCGACCGTCGATCCCTGCTTCGACGGCTTGACGATCACCGGCCACCCTAGCGCGCGCTCCACCTCCGACGCGCTCGGCGGTGATGAAGGATCCGCCGCCATCAACCAGTTCGCCGTCCCCACGCCATTGGCCCGGAAGAGTTGCTTCGACAGGTCTTTGTCCATGGCCAGCGCGCTCGGCAGATGACCACTGCCGGTATACGGGACCCCCGCGAGGTCGAGCAGCGCCTGGATCGTGCCGTCCTCGCCGCGGCCCCCGTGCAACGCGAGGAACGCCACGTCGCACTCACCGCGTTTTGGCAGACGCGCCGCCGTGTCGGCGACCGACTCGGCGTTCATGCGCGCCAGCTCACTCGGGGTCGGCGGCTGCTGCTTCACGACACCCGCCGCGAGCATGCGGCGCTCGTCCGCTTCTGTGAGCGGTCCCCGTGCCGTGTCGATCGCGCGAACGCTGTGTCCGCGCGTCCGCAGTGCTTCGGCAATCCGGAGCCCCGACGCCAGCGACACGTCGCGTTCCGAGGAAGTGCCGCCCATCAAGACCGTGATTCGCAATCGTCAGCGTGTTGAAATGTTGGCACTACGGGAGCGTGGCAAGGCGCTCATCTCGCCATCAGATACGCGAGCATGTCGCTCCGCGTCACGATCCCCTCGATCGCTCCGCTCCGGCGAACCAGCACGGCGGGGGTCGCCTTGGAGAGCAGCTTTTGGACCGACTCGACGTGCTGTCCCGCATCGACGACCGGGAACGCTTCGTCCATCACCTCGCCTACCACCGCGTCGAGGAAGCGTGAACTCTCGAGCCCGCGCTGCGTGAGCGCGTACTCGGTCACGCTCCCGATGCACTCGCCGTTCTCCAGCACGGGCAGCTGCGAAACATCGTGCAGTCGCATGAGTCCCAGCGCCTGACGGACGAGCTGCCCCGGGGCCGCGCTCACCAGCGCTTCCGGTGCTCCCTCGCCCTTGTGGTCGAGCAGGTCGCCGAGCGTCACGCGATCCGGCTCCAGCAGCTGGTTCTCGCGCATCCACTCGTCGTTGAACACCTTCGAGAGATACCGCTCTCCCGTGTCGCACAGGAAGGTCACGACGAGCGCGTTCGGGTCGTCCACCTCGCGCGCCACCTGCAGCGCCACGTGCGTGATCAGCCCCGACGAACCGCCGACGAACAGGCCCTCCTCGCGCGTGAGCCGCCGCGCCATCGCGAATGCGTCGCGATCGCTCACCGTCCGGTAGTCGTCGATCACCGAGAGGTCGAGCGTGCCCGGCAGCTTGTCCTGACCGATCCCCTCGACCTTGTACGGCGCCCCTTCCGGACGATGCGCGCCCTTGGTCCGCCACAGCTCGGCGAGGATCGAGCCCTGCGGATCACCGGCGATGATCTTGATCTTCGGGTTGCGCTCCTTGAGATAGCGCCCGACTCCGGTGATCGTCCCACCGGTCCCCGCGGAAGCGACGAAGTGCGTGATGCGCCCCTCCGTCTGCTCCCACAGCTCGGGGCCCGTCGTTGCCTGGTGCGCGTCGGGGTTCGTCTGGTTGTAGAACTGGTTCGCCAGGACCGCGTTCGGCGTCTCTTCCGCGATCCGCTTCGCCATCATCACGTAGTTGTCCGGATGGTCCGCCGCGACCGCGGTCGGCGTGATGATCACCTCGGCGCCGAACGCCTTGAGCAGCCGGACCTTCTCCTGCGACATCTTGTCGGGCATCGTGAACACGCACCGATAGCCCTTGAGCGCGGCGGCGATGGCGAGCCCCACTCCCGTGTTGCCGCTCGTGCCTTCCACGATCGTCCCGCCTGGCTTCAGACGCCCCTCGCGCTCCGCCTGCTCGATGATCGGCAGGCCGATGCGGTCCTTCACCGATCCGCCCGGGTTGAAGAAGTCCGCCTTGCCGTAGACGGGCGTGCGGATCCCGCGCGTGACGCGCGTGAGGTGGATCAGCGGGGTCCAGCCGATCGTCTCGAGCACGCTCTCGTAGGGCTTCGCGTTGCGTGCGACGTGAGACGTGTCCGCCGGAGTCGCCGACGTGATGGATGAACTCATCGTTCTGCCGGGGCTGGTGGCTGCAGCTTGTTCAGGATGGTGTCGCCTGGCAACGCGTGCGCTTCGGGATGACGGAAGTAAACGGGAAACAGGATCGACACACCGATGGGCTCACCGCGCAGCTTCGCGGGCACGAAGTGCAGCTCCTGCGATCCCTTCACCGCCGCCGAGTCCAGCGCCGCGTAGCCGCTCGACTCCTCGATGCGTGTCGAGTCCGGAGCCGGCTGCCCATTGCGGTCGACGTAGAGATATAGCGTCACGTTCCCCTGCACCTTTCGCGCGTACAGCGCGGGCGGATAGTGAAAGGGAAGCTCTCCGTTCAACATCCTGGGGAGCTCGTCCGGTTTCGGCGCTCCGTTCTGGAACGCCTGCGCGACCTTCTGCGACGTGTCCTTGTCCAGACATCCGCCCATCGCGAGCATCGCGACGAGCGGGAGCATTCCCTGCCGACGAATCAGAGTCGCCATGCTGCCAATGTAGCGATCCCCCCGCGCGCGCCTTCGAGCTCGCCCGCGCATGTGGGTCAGGCTCGTGCGCGGTCGGCGAGCTCGGCCAGCAGCTGCAGCGCCGCCATGGGGGTCATCGTGTTGACATCGGTGTCCCGTAGTCGCTCGACCACCGGATGCGGCGCGACGGCGAACAGGGCGAGCTGATCGATCGGTGGCGACGTGGCGCGGCGCTTCTCACGCCCGACATTCACGCCCCCTCGTGCGAGCGTCGGCACCAGTCGCTCGGCCTCTCCCTCCAGAAGCCGCAGCACCTCGCGCGCACGCCCGATCACCGGGTCCGGCAGCCCCGCCAGCTTGCCGACCTCGATGCCGTACGAGCGGTCCGCCCCGCCCGGCTGCAGGCGGTGCAGGAACAGCACCTGGTCGCCCACCTCGCGCACACCGACGTTGAAGTTCCGCACCCCCGTCAGCTCGTCCGCCAGCTGGACGAGCTCGTGGTAGTGCGTCGCGAAGATCGTCTTGCAGCCGACGTTGTTGTGCAGGTGCTCGCTCACCGCCCACGCGATCGACACGCCGTCGTAGGTGCTCGTCCCTCGACCGATCTCGTCGAGCAGCACGAGACTCCGGCGCGTCGCGAGATGCAGGATGGCGCTCGTCTCCGCCATCTCCACCATGAACGTCGACTGTCCGCGCACGAGGTTGTCGCTCGCCCCGACGCGCGTGAAGACCCGGTCGCACACACCGATCGTCGCGGCGGCGGCCGGCACGAAGCTCCCCGCCTGCGCGAGCACGACGATCAGTCCTACTTGCCGGAGTAGCGTACTTTTTCCGGCCATGTTCGGTCCGGTCAGGATCACGACGCGCGCGTCCTCCGGAAGCTGCACGTCGTTCGGGATGAACTTGTCGCGCGGCATCATCCGCTCGACGACCGGATGTCGCCCCGCCACGATCGTCAGCTCGAAATCGTCCGTCAGTGTGGGGCGTGCGTATCCCTCGCGCGCCGCGACGTCAGCGAGCGCCGCCAGTGCATCGAGCTCGGCGACGATGCGGGCCGCGCACTGGATGCGCGCGATCTCTGCGCCGACCGCCGTGCGCAATGCCTCGAAGAGCTCGCGTTCCCGCGTCTCGATCCGCTCCGCCGCCGTGAGGATCTTCTCCTCGTATTCCTTGAGCGCGGGCGTGACGTACCGTTCGCCGCCGGTCAACGTCTGTCGGCGCTGGTAGTCGTCGGGAACGAGATGCCGGTTCGCGTTGCTGATCTCGATGAAGTAGCCGAAGACCTTGTTGTAGCCGACCTTGAGCGACGCGATTCCCGTTCGCGTCCGCTCCTCCGCCTGGATGCGCGCGACCGCGTCCTTCCCGCCGTCACGCAGCGCGCGGAGTTGATCGAGATCCGCGTCCACGCCGGGAGCGATCGTCGCCTCCTCGCCGAGCTGCAGAGGCGGCCGCTCGACGAGCGTGTCGATCACGCGCGAAGCCATCTGGGCGCAGTCGTCCCAGCGCGCCATGAGCGTGCCGATCACTCCTGCGCCTGCAAGCGGGCGCACGGCCCGTTCTACATCGGGAAGTCGCGCCAGCGAGGCGCCCAGCGACGCGAGCTCGCGCGGTGTCGCCCGACCGGCGGCCGCCTTCCCACCCAGTCGCTCCGCGTCGCGAACGCCGTCGAGCGCCGAACGGAGCGCGTCGCGAGCGCTGGCGTCGTGCACCAGTGCCTCGACGGCATCGAGACGCGCGTCGATCGCCTTCCGTTCCACGAGCGGCGCGAGAAGCCACTGCCGTAGCAGACGTGCGCCCATCGGCGTCTGCGTGCGGTCGAGCACCGATAACAGCGTGCCTTCCGTGCTTCCGCCGCGCAGCGACTCCACCAGCTCGAGATTGCGGCGCGTCATCTCGTCCAGCGGCATCGTGCCGCCGGCACGCTCCACCTGTGGACGAGCGAGATGCGGCACACCGCCGGGCTGGAGCTCCTTCAGGTATCGCAGCAGCGCACCAGCCGCTCCCACGGCCGCGTCGTCCTGCGCTTCCAGCCCGAGGCCGTCGAGTCCCTGCACACCGAACTGGCGCGCCAGATCCTCGCGGCCCATCGGCTCGTCGAACTCCCAGCGTTCACGCTCCGTGACGAGCGCCCCGTCGAGCGACGGCGTGCGCGGCAGCGATGCATCGCCACGCGGCATGAGCACCTCGCGCGGCGCCAGCCGCGCGAGCATCGCTTCGAGCTCGTCGGGCGGAATTACCGCGAGACGCAGCTCGCCGGTGGAGATGTCGGCCGCCGCGATCCCGATTGCCGATCGCCCCGCGCCGCTCGCGTGCCCGGCGCCGATCGCGGCAATGAAGTTGTTGCGCGCGCTGTCGAGCAGCTCGTCGGCGAACGCGACGCCGGGCGACACGGTTTCCACCACCTCGCGCCGCACGATCCCTTTCGCGACGCGCGGATCCTCGACCTGCTCGCAGATCGCGACCCGATAGCCGTGCTGCACGAGCCGGCGCAGATACTCCTGCCCCGCCCGCACAGGCACTCCCGCGAGAGGGACCTCCGCCGCGCCACCGTTGTTGCGCGACGTGAGCGTCAGGCCGAGGACGCGCGCCGCCGTCTCGGCGTCGTCGTAGAACATCTCGTAGAAATCGCCCATCCGGAAGAACAGGATCGCGCTCTGATGCCGCGCCTTGATCTCCCGGTACTGCTGCATCAGCGGCGTCGCGGCGCCACTCACGGATGCGTCGCTCCCTTCGCTCTGGGCTCGTCGGTCACGAAGCCGATGATGCCGCGCTGCTTGAGCGCCGCGACCTCCGCGGCGGCGGCCTGTCGCGTCGGGTAGTAGTCGAGGCGGACACGAAATGGCTTCGCGTCTCCACTGATGCGCGCCTTCACGTCACGAGCAGCCAGCTTCTTCACCAGTCGTTCCGCATCGGCTCTGGTGTTGTACGCCGCGAGCTGGATGGTCCACGTCCCACGCGGTGCACTGTTCGTCGACGCGTTCGCACTCTCGCTGGGCTGCACTCGCGCCGCGGGCGCACTCGTCTTCCTGGTCGACTCTGTCCGCGACACCGAGACGGTCGACAGTGGCTCTTCGACGTGCGTGGGTGGTGCCGATGTATTCGATGCCTTCGTCGTTCCCGAAGCGCTCGACGCCTTCGCCGTTCCCGCCGGTGCGCTGCCCGTCGCTCGTGACGTCGGGCTGACCGTCGCCGGTTGCGGCGGTGCCCCGCGCGATGCCCCCGCTGGTGTCACGTTCGTCGTCGACGCGGTCGCGAGTGCAGTCGACGGCGACGCGGTCGTGGCTGCGCAGTGCGAGCCGTAGTACTCGATCTGATTGCGCAGCTCCACATCGCTCGTTCCCGCCGACGCGCGTGCTTCCGAGATCATTGCGCATCCGCGTCCGCTATCGTGCTGCTCGAACGCCAGTCGCGCCGCCGCGAGGCCGGCACGCGCACGGGCCGGGCTCGCCGGATGCTCGCGAACGAAGCGCTGGAGATGCTGGTATGCCGCGGCGCGATCGCCACGTGCCTGTTCCAGCTCGGCGAGCGACAGCAGTGCATCGTCGGAGTAGGGCGAGAGCGGATACTCGACGATCACGCGGCGATAGTCTCGCTCCGCATCCGCCGCGGTCTCCGCCAACGCGCCGCGCCAGAAGAGCGCGTCACCGTACGCCGGCGTCCCCTCGGGCGCCGCTCGCAGCACTGAGTCCACGATGGCGCGACCCGTCGCGCCGTCACCTTCGCTCACGAGCCGGCGCGCGCGACGGAAGATCGAGTCGGTGGCTGGGAGTGGTGCCGCGGCGTTGCCGGTGCTTCCCTGGGCGTCGGACCGGTGGACGAGCGCACACAGCGCCACGACCGTGGGGAGAATGATTCTTGGAAGGCGATGCATCGTCGGGGAGGTGGTCGCTGTGCTCAGGCCGCGCGACGGAGCGCGCGCCCACACAGGGCCAGCACGAGAGAGGTGAGCAGTTGCTCGTCGGAGGAGAGCTTCGTTTCCTTGAGTGCGGCATCGGCCGCGAGCAGGGCGGAGAGCGCCGCATCGATGTCGGCGGCGCTCCAGCGCGGGGCATGTTTCGTCCAGGCGGCGACCGCTTCGCCCCACGGTCGGCCTGGAAAGGCGCCGGTATCCTTGAGGAGCGCCATCAGGTCACCGAAGAGCGCGCGCGGCGAGCCGCCCGACGCGAGCGCCGCCTCTGCATAGCCCAGCGCCAGGGTCTGCGATGTGAGCGCCATCACGATCGACACCGCGGTCGTCTTTGGAAGCTGGAGGACGATCGGGATCAGACCCAGCGCGGCATTCGCGTCCTTCGCCGCGACCGCATCGAGGAGATCACCCACGGATTCGCCGCGCCGGATGCCGACGATCTCCGCGACGGCACGCTCATCGATCGTCTCGCTCGCGTAGCTCGCCAGCTTCTCGAGCTCCACGGCGAGTTGCGCCAGGTCGGTCCCTACCGCTTCGATGAGCAGCGTCACCGCTTCCGGTGTGATCTTGCGTCCGAGTACGGTCTCGGAATGATGCCCGACCCATCGCGGCAGGCGGTCTCCCGTCAGCGGCGAGAATTCCACCGCCGTCGCGTGTTCGCTCAGTCCCTTGTCCGGCTTCGCCCCGCTCGGCGCGATGAGGATCAGGACCGTATCGGGTGCAGGCCGCGCGAGATAGCGGTCCAGGACAGCGCGAGCGCCCTTCTTCAGCTTGTCGATGTCGCGCAGCACGACGACGCGACGCTCGGCCATCATCGGCGGCGTTCCGAGCAACGCGTCCAGCCCCTCGGGATCGAGCTCGCTCGCCCGGCGCACTTCGAGATTGAAGTCGCGCGTCGAGGGATCGACGGCCGCGTTGATGAGGTCACGGCCGCGGCCGTCCTTCTGGAAGTCGTCTTCGCCGAACAGGTAATACACCAGGTCGAAGACGCGATTCTTGACGGCTGCGTGAAGCGCCTTCTCCCCAGCGGATGCCATGGGGGAAATATAGGACAGATCGCGCGAGCCGCGAACGCGGCGGGCGCGCTGGGCCGCGATCAGGTCGTCAGCGGCCCGCCACGTCGCTTGCCAGGTGTAACGGCGCACGCTGCGCCGCGAACAACGCGGGCCAGATCGTCATGCCGGCCGGCATCGAGGCCACCATCGCGGGCGTCGCGATCGGCGACAGCTCGGGCTCCGGCAGCGAGGCGACGACGGGCGCCAGTCGGATCACGCGGTCGTCGTCTCCCGTGAGCATCACGCTCATCGACACACCGGCGGCGACGGCAATCCCTGCGGCAAGCGCCACGAAGGTACCCGTGGAGAGAGGGCCCCGGTGGCGCTTCGTCATCACGCCGAGCATCGCGTCGCTGTCGCGCTCCCGAGCGGCCATGAAGGCACGCTCCTGCGCGAGACGCATCTGCAGCCGCTCGCCGAATGCGGCGGAGGGCTGGATCGTTGGCAGATTTCGCGCGATGAGCAGGGAGCGGCGGATACGCGTGTCGAGCGCTGCACACTGCTCGCAGAGCCGGAGATGTCGGTTCATCCCCTCGATGTCCACGCCACTCAACGTGTCATCGATATACGCGTCGTGCTTGCGTCGAAACTCCCGACAGTTCATGCGGCGCGAGGAATGGGGTGAGGTACCAAGGAGAATGCGCCTCCGATACCCGCGGGACCAGGGGCTGTTCCAGGGACTTTCCCCCTCCAGGACGCGAGAAAGGGGCTCCCGCGCCCGGGAGCCCCTTATCCCACCCATCTCTATTACCCACCTATCTCCTTACCCACCCTTCTCACTATCCACCTTGCTTACTCCCCACCTTTCTCCTTGCCCCACTGTTTCCGTGCGCTGTCAGTCCACCCACGGCTCGATGATCTCGGCGAAGGCATTGCGCGCCCGATTCAGACGCGACTTCACCGTGCCGAGATTGCAGTCCGTGATCTCGGCGATCTCTTCGTACGACTTGCCCTCGAGCTCGCGAAGGACGAACACCTCCCGGTGGTGCGCCGGCAGCTTCGCCACCGTTTCGGCGACCAGCTCTCGCAGGTGGCGCTTCCGGTAGAGGTCGTCCGGCCGAGCCGTCGTATCCTCGAACTGCAGAGGACGATCCTCGTCCTCCCAATTGCCCTTCATCGTCTGGAACAGCACGAGCGGGTTTCGCGACCGATTGCGCAGCTCGTTCTTGGCCAGATTCGAGGCAATGGTGTATGCCCAGGTCGAGAACTTCTTCGACCGGTCGAATCGGTGCAGGTGCCGGTACACGCGGATGAACACTTCCTGCACGAGGTCCTCGGCCTTCTCCCGATCGCCGATCGTGCGATAGATGAAGTTGAGCAGCCGCGTCTGGTACCGCTCGACCAGCTCCTGGAAGGCACGCTCCTCCCCCTCGAGGAAGGCGGTGACGACTTCCGCGTCGTCCATCCCCTTGAGCTGTTCACGGATCGACGGTCCTCTTTGCGCGACCCGCTTCATTGCGACGTCAGCCATTTTTCTATCCCCCAAGCGCTGCGTAAGGGTTGCGCTCTAAGAACCAAGTAATGCGATCTGCTTCGTTCCGCTGTGCGCCCTTAGTAAGGCAGGGGCCATGCCCATTTGGGCCTCACGTCAACCATCTTGTAAGCATTTGCAGTAATTGGACTTACAACGCACCACCGACCCCTGACACGCACTGACGCCTGCGCTCGCTCGTCCTCTTTTCGGTACACTACGTGTGAATGCCCCGTTGGAGTGTCCATCTTTTGACACTCGAACGGGGCATGGAGTTGTCTGTTCTGACTGCTCTGGAACTGCTGTCGAGGTCTGGTGTACCGAGCTCAGCCTGTCTTGAACCCCGCCGAGTACAGCAGGCCCAGCGCTGTTTTGCCGTCTGGAATCTCGCCGCGCTGTACGAGCTCGAGCGCTTCGGACAACCTGAGCACGACCACGTCGGCAAACTCGTCCGCCTCGCGAGCGGCCTCCCCGTGGGTCAATTCCGTCGCCATGAAGAGGTGGATCCGCTCGTCCGTAAAGCCGGGCGTGGTCAGCATCGTGATCAACGGCACGATCGACTTGGCGGTGCAGCCCGTCTCCTCCTTGAGCTCTCGCGCCGCACAGGCGATCGGTGCTTCGCCCGGGTCGAGTCGGCCAGCGGGAATCTCATAGATGTATCCGCCAGCAGCGTACCGATACTGGCGGAGCATGAGGATCTGCGGATCGTCCCCCTCCGGGTCGGTGAGGAACGGGACGACCGCAGAGGCACCCGAATGCCGGATGATCTCTATATCCGCCTCGCTGTCATCCGGATAGCGGATGTGGTCGCGGTCGAGCTTGACGATCTTCCCGGCGTAGATCCGCTCCGTGCTGAGATGTGCAGCCGGCTTGGTCCCCGGCGGCGTCGCATCGAGGTCGGCCGACGTGACCACAGGAGCCTTTTTCTTCGCCGTCATGCCGCGACCTCGGCGCCATCCGCGTTCACGACTTCGACTCGCGCGTCGCGAACCCCTGTCATCTGATCTTCGATCACCGCGGGATCTCCAACGATGACGATGTGCAGCCGGTCGGGATGGAGGTGCTGCTTTGCGGCGCGTAGCACGTCGTCGGTCGTCACCTGGCGCACGTGGGCTCGATATTCGTCGTAGTAGCTCTCCGGAAGGTCCTGGATCACCAGGTTGGAAAGCGCCGTGGCGATTGCCGCCGTCGTCTCGTAGCGGATGGGAAAGACGCCATCCAGGTAGCTGGTCGCGAGCGTCAGCTCACTCTCGCTGATCGGCGCCGTTCGGACTCCCTCGATCTCCTTCAGGATCTCGCGCACCGCCGCGCCGGTGACCTCGCTCTTCACCGCGGTCTGGATCACGAACGGTCCCGCAGCCCGCCGCCACTCGAACGCGGAGAACGCGCCGTAGGTGTAGCCGTGCGCTTCGCGAAGATTGAGGTTGATGCGCGAGGAGAAGAGCCCGCCCAGAACGGCGTTCATCACCGTCACGGCGAAGTAGTCGGGGTGACGCCGCGGAAGACCGACATGACCTACACGTACCTCCGACTGCGGCGCGTCGCTCTTGGCGACGATCCGCACCAGCTTCTGTCCAGGCGCCGTGTCGATCGCGCGTTCGGTCGTCGGGACCTCACCGCCCTGCCAGTCGCCGAACAGCTTCTCCGCCAGCGCTCCCAGTCCCTCCACCGTCACGTCGCCGGCGAGCACGAGGGTCGTCGTGGACGCTCGATAGCGCCGGGCGTAGAAATCGCGCACGACATCGCGCGTCAGCGCCCGTACGCTCGTCGCGTTGCCGCCGGAAGGTGTCGCGTATCGGGCCGTCGGCGCGTATACCGCGCGCGCGAACTGTTCGTCGGCCAGTGACCCGGGTTCGGCCCGAAGCTGCATCAGCTCCGCGAGTCGCTCGTCCTTGAGCCGCACGACTTCCCGCTCCGGAAACTCGGGCGCGCGGAGCAGATCGCGCACGAGCGTCAGTGCTTCCGGCAGACGCTCTTGCAGCACGGTCAGCGTGATCGTCGTGGAATCCCAGTCGGCGCGCGCCTCGACCGAAGTGCCGATGCGTTCGAAGCGATCGGCGAGCGCGGCACCGTCCATTCCGGCCGCCCCCTCGAGCAACAGTTGAGCCGTCAGCGCCGCACCCCCTTCCTCTCCCTCTCGTTCCGTCCTCGCGCCCGCATCGATCACCGCCGAGATCGAGACGAGCGGCAGCTTGGTCACTGGCGCGACGACCAGCCGCATCCCGTTCGGCATCGTCGCTCGCACGAACGACGGGAAGTGATAGCTCCTCGGCGCTGTGGGTTCGGGCCGCGGCGTCGGCAGATTCTCTCGCGTCGCGGTGCTCATGATGCGCCTGCCTCCGCCAGCTCGCGCGTCGGTGCGCCGACGGCTGCGTCACGGGGGACGTAGAGCAGGCTGGCGCGATTGTCGGCGCCCAGACGACTGCGCGCGAACGCGTTGACCTGTTCCACCGTCACCGCGCGGTAGCGATCCGCTTGCACGTTCACCAGCGACGGGTCGCCGAAGTACGTCGAGAAGAGAGACAGCTTGTCCGCGCGGTCGCCGGCCGACTGCAGCCCCACGATGAGCTCTGTCTGGATGAGCGTGACGGCGCGCGCCACTTCCTCCGCCGAAACTCCTTCCTCGTGGATGCGATCGACTTCGTGGTTGACCGCGCGCTCGAGCTGCTCCGGAGTCGTCTCGGGACGCGCCGTCACGTCGAGCACCAGCAGGTCGCTCCCTTTCGTCAGGTCGTACGTGAACGACTGCGCCTCCGCCGCGACCTGCTGCTCTCGTACCAGCCGCCGGTGCAGGCGGCTCCCCTTCTTGAGGCCCAGGATCGCACCGCACACGCTCGCCGCGTAGTACTCGTCGCTGCCGAACACCGGTGAACGGAAAGCGAGGAAGAGGCGCGAGAGGACCACGTCGTCAGGGACGACTTCACGAAGCGGCCCGCCCAGCGTCGCCGGCAAGCTCATGTCCGGGAGTGGCGGCTTTCCTCCCCCACGCGGGATCGGGCCGAAGTGGCGCTCCACCAGGCGCCGCGCTTCCTCGCGGTCGAAGTCACCAGCGATCGAGAGGACGGCGTTGTCGGGCGTGTAATACGTCGTGAAGAACTGCTCGATGTCTTCGAGGCGCGCCGCATCGAGATCGCTCATCGAGCCGATGAGCGAATGATGGAATGGATGCGTCGGCGGAAAGCAGAGCGCCGGCAGCCGCTCCCACCAGGTTCCGTACGGCTGGTTGTCCATCGACCACCGTCGCTCGTTCTGCACGACGTCGCGCTGCGTATCGAGCTTCTGCTGCGTCATCGCCGGCAGCAGATAACCCATGCGATTCGCCTCGAGCCACAGGGCGAGCTCCAGCTGGTTCGATGGCACGGTCTCGTAGTAGTTCGTGCGGTCGAGCCAGGTCGATCCGTTCAGCGTGCCGCCCGCGCGCTGGACCAGCTCGAAGTGCTCGTTTGCGCCCACGCTCGCCGATCCCTGAAAGAGCATGTGCTCGAACAGGTGGGCGAATCCCGTGCGGCCTGTCCGCTCGTTGGCGGAGCCGACGTGATACCACAGGTTCACGGCCACGATCGGCGCCGTGTGATCTTCGGAGAGGGTGACGAACAGCCCGTTGTCGAGCCTGAACGTCTCGATGGGTATCTGCATT
>Ga0207645_10002605_pt1 | contig 14065 bp, 11 predicted proteins | sample KBSM53metaG_FD_184331 | JGI IMG/M metagenome (GOLD analysis project Ga0207645, IMG submission 184331) | Miscanthus rhizosphere microbial communities from Kellogg Biological Station, Michigan, USA - KBS M5-3 metaG (SPAdes) (version 2) | ecosystem: Host-associated > Plants > Roots > Rhizosphere >...
GTTTGTAATGGTCGGCGGCGAATGGGGAGTGAAAGTTATAGTCGAGCCGTTAGGGAAAGTGGCCACGTCCCGGGAAGCACCGCCGACGGGGCCGCCTGTCCATACGACTTTGCGCGAGATCGTTGTTCCGTCGGCTGAAAAAGTGTACGTGACGCTGATTGTGTTACTAAATACTATCTTTCCGAACTGATTAGGGGTTGGGGCTGGAAGGGGACTTGCCGACCGCGTAGGGTCGCCCGCAGCTGCGCTGAATGTAACCGAGGGGTCGCCCGTGTTTCGATAATACGAACTGTAGCGGCTGGGGACGGTCAATGTGACGATGACCGGGAGGGGAAGGGTGAAGTCGATTGTCGTGGCATTGCGAAGGTCGAGCGCTAAAGAATCTAGCACCCGTTCTTGATTGACTCGCGCTTCTGTCCACGCGCTGCTGTATCCAAAACCACGTTGCAGCCCGATGGAGGAACTGTAGCAAACCAAAAGCACGAATCCGACAATCCCTAAGGCGATCATCAGCTCCACCAAGGTCATCCCTCCCGCCCTTCTCGAACTTGAGATCGATTCGTTGAGTTTCATGGAGTGGGGGAAGGCGTCGCCGAAGGGACAGGTTTCGAAGGAGTGCTTCCCCATTGACTGAAGAGACTCGATAACTGGCGTTGATGACTGGCGCCAGCCGTTGTCCACTCGGTCGTTACGGTGACGTTCACCAGCTTTTCAGCGACGAGACTCGGGTAGGGCGAGGGACTGATAGTCACCGAGCTGCCTGTCTTGATTACAGAAAACCCGGGACCTGGAGTTGCCGTCGGTAAGGGAGCCGGTGATGGCAGCGGCGAACTTTGGGGGACGGCAGCAGGGGAGACAGCAATCACTTCCCGAGAAATGGTCGATGAGGTATCCGATGAGGTTGGGATGCCCAGAACCGTGGCTACGGTGTCCGCGTTTGTAATGCTGGCCCACGTTAAATTTCTCATTTGATCGAGTCGCGCGACCGTATTCTCCTGCGCGCCAGAAGCCGTGTGGCCACGCTTTACCTCGTTTGCGGTGTTTCCGAGGAGTGCATACAGCCCCGCCAAACCGACGGCCAGAATTGCGCCTGCGACAGCGATCTCAACCAATGTCGTCCCTTGCTCGCCCTGCTCTAGGCGGTTTCGGCGCCCCTTCCGAGCGAGGTAACAGCTGGCGGGTGTGAAAGGGTTCTGGTCAATCTTTGAATTGATCCGCGTGAGTTTCATTTTGCCTCAGATCTCCAAAAGTTCGGTAAGATCAGAACCAGTGGCCGGACCCGAAGAGGCACAATCGGGGGCGAGCGGGCTGAGTTTTTAGATGCATGGAACAACCTAAATACAGCATCAGCGATGCCAGATTTGTCTGCAGGTTTTAGAATTACCATAACAATGGCTCGGCTGTCTACAGCTTTTTGTCGCAGTCCACGGAATCTCTTAAGATCGCGGCTCGGGATGAATCGGGGCGGCGCCTTCGGCGCAGACGAGCTCGAGATACGAGCGGTATTCGCCTTTGTGCAGGCCGTCGATCAGGTGCTCAATCTGCCGCTGATCGATAAATCCCATTCGTAAAGCAACTTCCTCGAGGCAGGCCACCTTCAATCCTTGCCGGTGTTCGATCGTCGCGATGTAGTTGGCGGCCTCGAGAAGACTTGTCTGCGTGCCAGTATCCAGCCACGCCATGCCGCGGCCCAGCAGGCGGACGTGGAGCGAGTTTTGGCGCAGGTAGATCAGATTCAGATCGGTAATTTCCAATTCCCCGCGAGTGGACGGCCGCAGGTTCTTGCAGTATTCGACGACCTGCTGGTCGTAAACGTAAAGCCCCGGAACCGCGTATTGGCTTTTCGGCTTCTTCGGCTTTTCCTCCAGGCTGATCGCGTGCCCGTCCTGGCCGAACTCGACCACACCGTAGCGCTCGGGATCGCGCACCTGGTAACCGAAAATGCAGGCGCCACTTTCGATCGCGAGCGCACGACGAAAAAAATCGAGGTTCCCGTAGAAAATGTTGTCACCAAGTATCAATACCGCCCCGTGACCGCCGACGAAATCTGCGCCGATCAGGAATGCTTCCGCGATCCCCTTCGGCTCGGGTTGCTCCGCATACTCGAGGCGAATCCCAAGACGGGAGCCGTCGCCAAGAAAGTCGCGCAACATCGGGACGTCCTTCGGCGTGGAGATGATGAGGATCTCGCGCAAACCGCCGAGCATGAGCGTCGCGAGCGGGTAACAAATCATCGGCTTGTCGTAGACCGGCAGCAGTTGTTTGCAGACGATCTTTGTGAGCGGATAAAGCCGGGTCCCGGCGCCGCCGGCGAGGAGAATCGCCCGCTTGTTCATGCAGGGCGCGTCCAGCCGGTAAGCCGTTGGGACCATTCCTGCCAGAAAGGGCGGGCACCGGTCCACTCGATCTTTGCCTTCCTGGTCAACCAAGGTCCGATTTCGTTCACCGACGGTCTATCGAGAGTCTCATCATAGAGAAAACCGCTTCCGCGGCGGGCCAGCAATTCGCGGTTATTGCTTCGCCCGCCGACACACTGGTCCAACGCCTCTAGAATCACCTGCTCCGAGAGAACCGGGTTTGCCTCGATCGCGGCGCTGACGCTCAATCCGAGCACCTTCTTTAAGAGGAGTGCGCCTAACAATGTGCGGGAGCTGGTGGCATGTACGTGCCCGATATGGCATTGCCGGAGCAATCTTCGTAAGCTCAGAGCCCAACGAATCTGCTCTAAGAACAGATCCGATGGCGGACGATGCTTCTGGCTCGCGCGCAACGATTCCAATTCCCAGACTAGGGTCGTGCTGGCTTGCCACTCCCCCTCGATCACCATTGCATCCGGCAGATATTCGAATTGCAGGACGAGATCGTTCGTCCGGTCGGTCAGCTCCGAAGCGATCGGAGGATGTACGACCACCGCCACGTGCGGCACTTTGTTTCGCCGCAGCGCGCGCAACTCCATTTCGAGAAGGGGTAGATCCGGGTCTGGCCAGCGATCGATTAGATATGCCGCTCGCTTCACGCCTGGGACCGGCGCGCGGTCTGCCTGCGGCATTGGTGAAGTCGAGAGACAGGAGGTGAAGAGCTGGTGAAGAGGTTCCACCGTTTTCACGACGTCGAATTCACTCGTCATGCGCGCTCTTCCGGCCTCGCCGAATCGCGCTCGCAGCCGACGATCGCGGACTAACTTATCCAGCGCGTCAGCCAGTGCTTCCCAATCCGCGGGAGGAATCAGCAAGCCAGTCACACCGTCGACGACGGATTCCGGTATGCCAGCCAGCGTGGTTGAGACAACGGGTTTCGCGCACGCCATCGCCTCCATGATCACGGTGGGGAAGACATCGCTCGCGCCAGCCGTGTCGACCACGCTTGCCAAGGCGAAAATATCGCAACTGCGGAGCTTCGAAAAGACATCCTCTTGCGAGAGTGAGCCACAAAGCTCGACCCGGCGCCGAAGCTTGAGATCCGTTATCATTGTGTCGAGCTTCTCGCGGAGCGGACCGTCACCTACAATCTGGCAACGAAAATCGAAGTTCCGTCGATCCAGTTCCGCGCAGGCCTCAAGCAGGAACTCGAAGCCTTTGAATGAGACCAGTCGGCCCACACTGAGAATGGTGGTTGGACCCGGCGGTCGTTCTCCCTGCGGAGGCGCAGGCAAATTCGCTAGGTCGAGGCCGTTGTAAACACGATGGATTTTTTCCGCCGCATCGGGACAGCGCTCCCGCAACAGGCCGCGGCTGTAGTCCGTCTCGACCGCCACGAATTCCGCCGCCTGGCAGATTTCCCGGAGGAGATCATCCTGTCCGAGATCCGACATGAAATCCTGACCGTGAGCCGTGATGCTGAAGGGGATGCCCGAGATCTCCTTCACGAAAAGCGCCGTGTGCGCGGCACGGTTCGCGAAATGAACGTGAAAGTGGCGGACCCCATGCCGCGTGAAAAAGTCGGCGAAATAAAACGCGTTTCGCGCCCGCAACGCTGCCTTGAAGGCCTCGCCGTATTTGCGTTCGTGCCGCCTAATCAGAGCCTTCGGCCAGCGCTCGGACGCCCGAGCCTTCTCCTCCCAGAGAGCCATTACCGATCCGGGTGGCGCATAATGGACTGGGGAACGAAAGCGGCCGATATGTTCATGCCGCAAACTGGTGAGCGGCGGATGCACCGCGCCAATCAGCAGGTCGTAACCGCGCCGCTCGAGTTCCAACATCTCCATGTCGCAGAAGGTCTGCGAAATGACAGGATAGCGGGAATAGAGATAGGCAAGTTGCATAGAAAAAAGGCGGAACCCAGGTCGAATCTCAAACGAGAAGCAAGAAAAGCGCCGCCTCCGAGGGGCCGCGTAACTTCAAAAGACGCCGTGCACAGGCGTCCGTCCCTCGATTTGCGGTCTCAGGCAAGACTAGCGTCCCTGCCGGGATCCATCTCATAATCCAGTGCAAGATATTCGGACGTCTTTGGCTTGATCACTTCCTCGACAAACTTGATGTAGATCGGGTCCTCGCGAAAAATCGCCTGCTTGTCCATCGACTCGAAATCGATTGCGATGAAAAATGGCCAGGGTGCCTTCGGATCGACCCGCTTCCCGCACTTGATGCTCAATACCTCGTCGATCTTGAGCAGCTGCATCCGTGCGTTCATCATCATTTCCTCGCTCTCTTCCGGCGTCACGCCAGGCTTCAATTTGTAGAGTCCAATGTGATGAACCATTAGAGGATAGCTATTAGGCGCTGCTCGATGGCGACGCAAGCAAGAATCGGCGACGCCGTCCCATCCGTCCAGGTATCCTCCTGAATCAGGCAGAAGCGGCCGGGCGTCGCTATTTTTTCCAGTCGAGCGCGCCTTTTTTTAGCGCGTAGACATAACCGACCATCAGAATCGAAACAAAGCTTAGCATGCTCCAGAGAATGACGTGGCTGTGCGCGATGACTTCGCGATAAACCACCGCCCATGGATACATAAAGACTATCTCCAAGTCGAAGAGGATGAAGAGCATCGCCACAAGGTAGAATTTGACACTGAAGCGCGGCTGCGCTTCGCCTTCTGGCAACATGCCGCACTCGTAGGCGGAATCCTTCGTCCGGGTACGCAAACCCGACTTCCCAAGCAACACGCTCACGATCAGAGCCCCGGCCGCGAAACCGATGGCTACGATCGCCTGGAGAAGGACCGGAATGTACTCGCGGATCATGTCGTTCACCGCGCGGCCAGTCAACCGCCCGCAACGCTATCGCGCGGCCGCTGTCGGAATATGTCCATTGGGTGGAAGCAGAGCTTTGGCCAAGGCCGAAGGCAAACCCTTGTATTTCTTACCCGTTTTCCTGACCATCCCGCGCGCCACCAGGTTCTGCAGTTTTTCATAGGCACGCAAACGCAGCATTTCTTCGCCGCCGCTCGCCGCATTTCTCGCCCGCAGGTTTTCATGGAGGATCTCGAAGAGCTGTTTAAACTCGAACGAAGTCCGTCGGGAAAGGACCGCAACCAGCTCTTCGGTAACGAGATCCGGCACTCGGCGTGAAAAAGCGTTCTTTTTTAAGATGGCCATAGGGCGCTCAGGATAACATATCTTTCCAAATCCGCAGCAGAATTTCTCATTTACGCGAAAATTAAGTCGTTCGACAGCAAGGTCCGTGACGCGCCGAGATGTCCCACTAAATGATGCTCGGCGATGACTTCGCGGCTCGGGTTCCGACCGCCTTGGGAGGAATCCTTCTGGCCGGGCCGGCGTAAGCAATACCAAGTCCGACGTTGCCGAATACAGGCAAAGCGGAAAATCGCCTCGGCGGACGGGGAACCGTGTCTTAACGAGTGATGATTCCCTCAGCAATTTCGACCCGGAAAGTTTGCTTCATCTTCTCCTTCCCGTAGCTCATCTCCGCCGTGTATTCGCCGCTCGGCACAAATTTCTTCGGGTCGTCGCCACCGTATTTAGTCCGCACATCTTCGGTGGGGCGAAGATCCCAGTTTACCCGGCCCAAACCTGGCGCACCCGCAGCCTTTAGATTCGCAACCGGTTGGCCCGCGGAGTTCGTGATCGCGATCTTCAATTCGTCGCCGGTAAAATCCTTTACCCAAAAGGTCAGCAAAGCGCCCTCCGGCGGATTTTCTCCGCGAAAGGTCCCTTTCCCGCTCCAATCGGCGAAGCCAGAGAGAAGGTAAAATCCCCGCGCCAGCGCGATAGCAAAGAGATGTACGGGTTTAGCCATTACCTCAGGTGTCAACTCTCGGAAGGGTCGAATGTCGTCCAGAATGTCGATGCTCCGCCCGTGCGTGGCGATGACGAGGTCGGCCGTGCGCCGATGAATTTGAAGATCGTCCACCCGAACGTTGGGCAGGTCGCCCACTCGCAACCAATGTCCCCCGCTATCAAAGGAAGCGAACAAGCCAAAATGCGTGCCGGCATAAAGCAGATTGGAGTTGACCGGATCCTCACGCACTACTTCCACTGGATCGTTTGAGGGAATGCCTTGGCCCACCACGCTGTGCCAGGTCTGGCCCATGTCGGCGGTGCGCAGAATGAAGGGCCGATCGTCGCCCTTCCGGTAGGCGTTGCTCACGACATAAGCTACGTTCGGATCTTTCGCGCCCGGCTCGATCCGCACGATCCATTGTCCTCGCACCGGTTCAGGCAGTTTCTCGGTCACTTCAGTCCAATTGCCGCCCTCGTTTTGGGTCAGCCAGAGTCGCCCGTCGTCCGTTCCAGCCCAGAGAAGTCCGGCTTTCACCGGCGATTCGGCCAACGAATAGATGACACCGTAGTTTTCCGCGCCGCTCCCGGCCGCGTTAATCTTGTCTGGCTCGTTGCGGGTGAGATCGGCGCTGATGACTTTGTAGTGCTCCGCCTTATCCGTCAGACGAAAAACGTGGTTGCCCGCGAGGTAGAGCACGCCCTGCTGGTGTTGGCTGCCGATGAGAGGTGCGTTCCAGTGAAAACGATAACGTTCCTGGCCTTCCGCGGCTTCCGGGCGCAGATCGCGCTTTTCACCCGTGCGAAGATTGATCCGGTGAATGAAACCTTCCTGGCTTTCGGCGTAGAAAACATCGCGGTCGGTCGGATCGAAAACGACGTAAAATCCATCGCCGCCCTCGAGCGGCGTCCAATCGGAATTGCGAATACCTTCTTTGCTCGCCACTTGGCTCGGTCCGACAAAACTCTCATTGTCCTGTAATCCGCCGGCAATCCGGTAAAACGGCTGCGAGTCGTCGAGCGAAATGCGGTAAAATTCGCCGCCCGGAAAACGATTGAGGTGATCCCACGCCTTGCCCGCCGCAAAGCTTTGATAAACTCCGCCATCGGTTCCGAGGAGGAGCCGCTGACAGACCGGGGGTTTTGGCGGCTTGTTTTTGTCTTCTGGCTTGGGCGCTTTCGGCGCGGGTGTCGTGCCCGGCTGAATGGCAAGCGCATGACAATCCGGGTGCACCTTTTCGGAAAGATCCTCCCGAAAATTCTTCCCGCCTTCATCAGACACGAGCAGGGCCATGCCGAGCACATAGACGCGCTGATCGTTCGCCGGATCGATCCGGATCTGGCTGAAGTAAAACGGGCGCGGATTGATGTCGCTCATCCGCGTCCATTTCTCTCCGCCATCCTCGGAACGGAAAACGCCACCGCGTCGGCTGTGAATATCGCGGATGTCGCTCGCACCCCCTTCGTCACTTTGCACGATCGCCATCACCAATTTTGGTTTGCCCAGGGAAACGGCGAGTCCGATTCGACCTGTCAGGCTGGGCAGACCGCCTCCACATTTTTTCCAGGTCGCGCCGCCGTCGCTGCTTCTAAAAATGCCGCCGACATCCTGGCCGTTGGTTGCGATCACGCCATAGGCAAACGACCACGGCGTGCGTTGCCGCGCGTAGAGCGCCGCGTAAACGATCTCGGGATTCGACGGATCGAGCGCGACGTCGCCACAGCCAGTACGGACGTCGTCAGGCGAAGGTGCGTGCAGAATGAGCTTCCAAGTCTTGCCGGCGTCAGTCGTCTTGTAGAGGCCGCGCTCGCCGCCGTCCTTCCAGAGATTTCCCATCGCGGCCACGTAAGCGATTTCCGGCTTTGCCGGGTGCACCACGATCCGCGCGATGGACCGGCTACCCTTTAAGCCAACATTTGTCCAAGTCCCGCCGCCATCGGTCGAGCGATAGACGCCATCCCCCCATTCCGAGGAATTGCGATCGTTCGCTTCGCCGGTGCCAACCCAAACGACATCGGAATCGGACGGAGCGATCGTCACCGCGCCGATCGAGAGAACGGGTTGTTTGTCGAAAATCGGATCGAAGGTGACGCCGTTATTGCTCGTTTTGAACACACCGCCGGTGCCGAGTCCGACATAGAATACGGCTGGATTGCGTTGATCAATGGCGATGTCCGAGACGCGGCCGCCCATCACTGCGGGCCCGATCGCGCGCCCCTTCAAGCTCTTGAAAAGAACATCAGTCAATTGGACCGGCGTGGACGCAGCGGATGTGGGAACGGGAGCGGGCGCGGCCGACGAGGCCGGGGTAACCGAGGAGGCGGCCGAAGGCGTCGCCAGGACTGGTGGCGGTGAAACGATCGGGGCTAATTCCTGCTCCTGAGCGATTGCAGGCGAGGCAAATGACGCGATCGAACAGAGCGAAATCAAAACCTGGCGTAACGAAACAAATCTCGACATGAGAATTTCTAGCGTCATTTCGCTCTTCGCGCGACTGCGAGCTAAGTGCTGCCTTGCCGACGCCCGCCCTGGGAATGGCAGATATTTGTCATCCTGAACCCGCGCAGACGGCGAAGGACCCCGCTGTTGCATGGACCTGCTCCGCCTAACGAGAAGACAGAGCTTGCAGACCGAGGTCGCCCATCGCACTCCCCGGGATCGGGATGACAGCTGCCTGACTCGTTGCCTCCGGCGCGTGCGGGCACCATGCTAATGTTTCTGCCAGGCCGGATTACCATGAACAACTCAGCAAGAATCTTCGCGCCCGACCTTAGGCAACGTCCGCCGCGCAGCCCGCGTTGTCGCCTCGGCGGCTACGTCACCCTGCCACGCATGCTCGACAAAGGTCGCGCCACCATCATGAGCAGGAACGGCGAATTTAATTACGACGCTCCTTTCGACCAGCACGTAATCAACTTCCTTGGCTTTGATCCGGCTGCCCTGCTCGAGCAACTCGCTACCGGGCAAGGCGACGGTAAAATCCTCGAATGGATCGAAGCAAATTCAAAGCATCGACGTCTACCGTGGGAAATCGGACAATGGAGTGAATACATGCTCCGCCGGACACCGGATAGCGACGAAGAGACATTGTTGTTTTTCTTTCGCCGTGTCGGTTCATTCTCGAAAACGCGGGAGGACATCAAGACATGGATGGACCTGATTGATCTTGATGATCACGTGACTTTTGGCGGGAAAGCATGAATCAAAACCGTGTCCCCCTGATCACCGGTGTCGGACGCGGTCTCGGCGCATCGCTGGCCCGGCGTTTCGCTCGCGGAGGTTTTGCCGTCGGCCTCGCCGCGCCACGATCCACTTTCATCGACGATCTACCGCGCGAGATCGCCAACGGCGGTGGACATGCGATCGCGCTCGGCGGCTGGCTGGCTTTAGCAGCGCGAAGTTCGCTTTGCGTGGCTCGGTGCAATCGCTCGCGCGCGAGCTCTGGCCGCAGGGTGCGCACGTCGCGCACCTGGTCGTGGACGGCATTATCGGCCCGGCGGGTGTCGCGGCCGTCGGTGGCGAACCGAAGCTCGATCCAAATCACATGCCCGGACGTTGGAACTGGATTTGCTTCCGCAACATGAAAAACTCTTCGAGTGACCCAAAAGGGCGCTTGGCAATTTGTCCGAAGCTTGAAGGCGATCTCTGCACCCTTTATACCTTCCTGAATGCGCATCCTGCTCATCGAAGACGAAAAGAAGACGGCCGCGTTTATCCGCAAGGGACTCGAAGAAGAAAGCTATGTGGTAGAGGTAGCGCGTGACGGCGAAGCCGGCCTGCAACTCGCACTCGCCGCCCAGTTCGATCTCTTCTTAATCGACGTCATGTTGCCAAAGAAAGACGGCTGGGCCGTGGTCGAGGAATTGCGCGGCAAAGGAGTGCATACCCCGATTCTTTTTCTCACGGCGCGCGACAGCGTCCCGGATCGGGTCAAAGGACTCGAGCTCGGGGCGGACGATTACCTGGTCAAGCCGTTCGCCTTCTCGGAGCTTGTCGCCCGGGTGCGATCGTTGTTGCGGCGCGGTCCCGCGTCGCCAGATGATCAGCTGCGAATCGAAGACCTGGAATTGGACACCCATCGGAATCGCGCGATCCGGGCCGGCCAGCCGCTCCATCTCACGGCCAAGGAATTTCTTCTTCTCGCCCACCTGGTACGGTCGGCCGGCACGGTGGTTTCACGCAAGGAAATCGAAGGCCACGTCTGGGGAATCGATTTCCAAACCGGCACGAATGTCCTCGACGTCATGGTGCGGCGCTTGCGCGCAAAGATGGATGACCCTTACCCGAAGAAGCTGATCCACACCGTCCGCGGTGCCGGTTATGTCATCAAAGTCGACTGAACCACGGTCGATCGCTTCCCAGTTGGTTTTCCTCTTTGCGCCGGCCGCGGCCTTCCTGCTCTGCTGCGGACTCGGGGTTCTTTATTGGATCGTCGTTAGGCACGCGTACGCCGAAGACCGGGCCGTTCTCGGTGACAAGGTTTCGGCCATCCGCACAGATTTGAATTCGGCGGACGGGCCTCGAATTCTCAATCAGGAATTGAAGGGGGTACACGGGGGAGAGCGGGCGTCCTACTGGGTGCGAGTGCTCGATTCCACCCAGCGCGTTGTGGCCGAGACGCCGGGAATGAACCGCTTGCTGCCGGTCAAGCTTTTTTCCCCGAAACAGACTTCGCCTCTGACTGGCCTACAGCCCAGAGATTATCAAACCAGCGGGAGATTATTCTCGTTAGTCTCAGTCGTGACCGAAGCAAACGGGCAGCCCTTTACGATTCAGGTGGCGCAGGATCGCACCGTCGATGAGCAATTTGAAAAGCAATTCGGCTTGCTCGTTGCCGTGGTGTTAGTCTGCGGAATTTTCGCCTCGGCGATGATCGCGATCACGGTGACCAAGCGAGGTCTGCGGCCCTTGGGGGCGATGACCCGGTCGTTGAAGCGTGTCGGCCCGAACCGGCTCCACGAGCGGGTCCTTCCGGCGGAATGGCCGCGCGAGCTGCAGCCGGTCGCGGTCGCCTTCGACGACATGTTGGACCGACTCGAGGATTCGTTTACCCGGCTATCGCAATTTTCGGCCGACCTGGCGCATGAACTCCGCACGCCGCTGGCCAATATCCGCGGCGAAGCCGAAGTAGCGCTGGCCCGACCACGCACGCCTAACGAGTATCAGACGGTGATTGAATCAAGCGTGGCGGAGTGCGAACGGCTCTCCGGCATCATCGATAATTTGCTCTTTCTCGCTCGCGCCGAAGCTGCAGAGAGCAAAATCAACCAGTCGCCTTTCGACGGCCGAGCGGCCATTGAACGGATCGCGGCTTACAACGAAGCAATCGCGGAAGAACGTCGTCTCACCATCACCTGTGCTGGCCAAGGCGAAGTGTATGCGGATCCAGTCCTGTTCGGACGGGCCGTCAGTAATCTCGTGGACAACGCCGTGCATTTCACATCTGACGGCGGCAGAATCACCATTTCCCTTACGACCAATCGGAAGAAGGCGGAGATCACGGTGCAGGACACCGGCTGCGGAATTGCAGCGGAACACCTTCCCCGGATTTTTGATCGCTTTTATCGGGCTGATGCATCGCGCAGCTCCGAGGGTACCGGCCTGGGCTTGGCGTTGGTGAAATCGATCGCCGATCTGCATGGCGGCTCGGTTTCGGTGGAGAGCGAGGTCGGTCGAGGGACTCTGGTTACACTCAGGTTCCCAAACACGGTGGCCGAGCCCCATGAAACATAAAGTACTGCTCTAGTGACAAAATTGTCATTTTTCTCTTGGCATCCGCCTTGCTTTTGGTAAATGACATTTATGTTAACTAAGAGTTCCGCTCGTTTTGGCATTTCCTGGCGTGCCCTGACTTCCATTTTCGGCCTTTGTGCCGGGGTCTTTCTCGCGACGTTTCTCGCCGCGCAAACCGTGCTTGCTCAATCCCCGCCTTCCTCTGCAAACCCGCCGAATCAGACAGGACAGACGGAGTCGGCTTCGACGAGTTCAACGATCACACTGACAGAGCCGCGTCTCATCGTCATAGGAGACGAGTTGCCCAGTGCTTACGGCGCGCCCGGCGCCTTTTCCCGCAGCCGTTTTTCCGCCGTGACCACAGCCTATGTCCTCCCAGCTTGGGGAGTGTTCGCTGGTCTGATTTATCAAGGGGACGTGTTTCCCGAAGGGCCCATGGATAACCTTTTCACCCAGGAAATAGAAGTCGGTCTGCCTTATCGTTTCGGCATTGCGTTCGAAAATCAGGTTGAGCACTTTAATCATGAAACGGTGAACGCGAACTTTAGCATCGAAGGCCGCTGGGCCCTGGCAGACTGGGACAAGATTCCTTTGAACCCCACGCTTTTCGCCGAATACAAGTTTGGGACCGGTAGGATCCTCCACGAAGAAGCTGAGGAAGAGGAGATGATGGATGAAGAGGGAGAAATTGATCCGGATGAAGAGGAAATGATGATGCGGGAAGAGGAAGCACGGATGCAGCAGGACCGGCCCAATGCCTACGAGTTTCGGCTGCTGCTTTCGGAGGAAATCGTCAAGGGTGTCCAATGGGCATTCAACGCCTTTCTCGAGAACGAAATCGGTGGCGATCGCGGCCGCGAGTGGGGTTTCGCGCAAGCCGTCCAGATGCCGTTTTTTCTTCCCCACGAACGCTTCACGGCGGGGGTGGAAATGCAATACCAAAATTTCACCGTCAAAGATACACGTGGGGATCCGGTGTCCAGCTTCGTCATAGGCCCCGCCTTTGCCTATAAACCCACCGCCCGGATGCGTTTCGATGTCTCGCCGCTTTTTGGCGTGACCAAAGATTCACCGGACGTTCAGATTTTCGGGGTCTTCTCCTACGTCTTTGGCGGCGGAGGAAGCGAAGCCGAAGCGCCGGCTTCGACGCGCAATCGTTAACCCTCAGGGCAGCCAAACCTAGCTTCCTGTAACTGCGAATACTGTACTTTTATCGGCTCGACCAATGTCTATTCCTAACTCCGAATTCACCGCAACCCGCTTTTTCAGATCCCACTCTCTAAACCGAACGCTCACCGCCTTCCTAACCACTGCCTTAGCTTGTTTTGCGCTCGGCCAGTCGGTCAAAGCGCAGACGGATGCGCCGCGTGTTCCTGAAACGCCGCGCATTGACGTCACTGGCGAAGCAGTAGCATCGCCCACGCCATCTGACGAAACCAAGCTTAAGCTCGACCATATCATGAAGGAGGTCGCGGGCACGGAGATCACTGTCACAAAAAAGGCGACAGTCATCAAGCTTGACGAGCAGCCGCCCGTTATTGACAACAATCAGCAGGAGATTTTCAGCAAAGCTCCGGGACTTCTGATCAGCCAGCAACAAACACCTGGGCAGTTCAATTTCAGCTATCGCGGTCTCGGTAATCCTCAAGAGTCAGAATTCATATCGGTCTTGCAGGATCGAGTCTCACTCGCGACCGACTGGATCGGCTTCCCAACGCTCTATTATACGCCGTTGCCGCAAAGCATCAGCGAGATCCAGGTCATCCGCGGCGGCAGCAGTCTTCTCTACGGCCCGGAGCCTGCCCCAGCAATTAACTATGTGAGCAAACGGCCTGATCCCAACATTCCGTTGACCGGTTACACTGAGCAAGTCGGCGGCGGTTATGGCACCTATTCGACGTTCAACGTTTTTGAAGGTGTGCAAGGCCCAGTCGAGTTTCGCGCGGACTTTGGTTACGTTCATTCCAACGGCCAGCGCGACAACGGTCAGTCCGATCTTTTTCAGGGTGACGCCTATATCGGATATCGGCCCGATTCTTCGCAACTCTGGGCGCTCGCTTTCCACGGCTACGCCGTATCGGTCGGCGATCCGGGGCGGCTGACAATTCAGCAATATGACCAGAACCCCAACTTTTCGCCAACCCCTTATAACCATG
>Ga0207645_10002619_pt1 | contig 14027 bp, 17 predicted proteins | sample KBSM53metaG_FD_184331 | JGI IMG/M metagenome (GOLD analysis project Ga0207645, IMG submission 184331) | Miscanthus rhizosphere microbial communities from Kellogg Biological Station, Michigan, USA - KBS M5-3 metaG (SPAdes) (version 2) | ecosystem: Host-associated > Plants > Roots > Rhizosphere >...
TGGTCATCCGGTTGATCTTGTCCCGCCAATATTGCCGCTCGGCGTCGGTGATCTGGCGGCGATGGTGGTTGCGGTCGTACACGTAATAGCCGCTGCCCGGATAATAATAGCCGTTGTACCAGCCGTACGGATAGCCGCCGTAGCCATAGCCGAGATAGTCGCCGAACCCGCCGTACGGGTTGCCGTAGCCATAGCCGCCATAGGGCGACCCATAGCCGTAGCCATAACCGCCGTAGGGCGAGCCATAGCCGTAGCCGCCATAGGGCGAGCCGTAGCCGTAATCGCCGTAGCCGTAATTGCCGTAGCCGGTGCCGAGGCCGCCGTAGAGGCCGTTGTAGCCGCAGCCGGCGAGGCTGATGCCGCTGATTAACGCCACAGCGGCGAGGCGCAGATTAAGGACGCGCATGTCGAGTCTCCAAAACACCGGAGGGAACTCATCTGCGATGACGCCCGGCCGCGTGAACCGCGGCTGAACCTAGCCGGCGATCTTCGCCTTGGCCTTGGCGCGGGCGGTCTTGGCCTGGTTCTCGGGGTCGAGCGGCCCGGTCACCCGCACCACGCGCTTCGCCTCGTGCCAGATCTGGCGGTAGGCGAGATACGCCAGCACCGACGCGAACAGCAGGAACACGACCACCGCGAGCCCGGCGGCGTGACGGTTGCCGAGGTTCGGCTCGCCCGCCCAGACCAGGAAAGCGGCGACGTCCCGCGCCTCGTTCTCGAGCGTGTTCGGAGTGCCGTCGGCGAACGTCACCTCACCGCCCCTGAGCGGCGGCGGCATGGCGATGTTGAGGTTCGCGAAATAGGGGTTGTAGTGCAGCCCCGGCGGGGTCTTGGCGTCCGGGAATTCATGCAGGAGCTCGGCCGGCTGGTTCTGGTAGCCGGTGAGGAGCGAATAGACATAAGCGGCCCCGCCCTCGCGCGCCTTGGTGATCAGCGTCAGGTCGGGCGGCAGCGCATTGTTGTTCGCGGCCCGTGCCGCGGTCTCGTTCGGGAACGGCGCCGGGAAGGTGTCGGACGGCAGCGCCTTGCGCGTCGCCGGCTCGCCCGTGTCGGGGTTGATCGACGGGACCTCGGTCTTCCAGTCGGACGCGATCTTCTTGATCTCGGCCTCGTTGTAGCCGAGCCCCTTGAGCTCGCGGAACGAGGCGAGCTTCAGGCTGTGGCAGGCCGAGCAGACCTCCGAATAGACCTGGAAGCCGCGCTGCAGCTGCGCCTGGTTATGCTTGAAGCTGCCGAAAGGCCCATCGCTGGCCAGCGCGAGATTCTTCGGCTCCTTGTGGAACTCCTCCGCCGGGAGCGGCGCCGGCGGGCTGGTGAAATAGGTCGAAAGGTTGCCGATCATGGCGATCAGCAGGACGCCCGCGAAGACGACTCCGACAACGAAACTGATGACCCGGATCATGTCTGCGCCTGCCCCTTTAACCAGCCGTCGCCACGGATCCGCGGCGCGGCTTGCCCTGACCTGCCGGTGCCGCTTCCGAAGCCTCGCCGTGAAGCACCGATTCGCTGATCGAATTGGGCAGGGGATCGGGCGTCTCGAACGCCGATACGATCGGCAGGATCACCAGGAAGTGGAGGAAATAGTAGGCCGCCGCGATCTGGCCGAGCGCGATGTTGAACGGGTTGATCTCGGCGCCGCCGACGTAGCCGAGGACGATGACGTCGACGATCAGCAGCAGGAAGAAGCGCTTGAACACCGGCCGGTAGCTGCCCGAGCGGACCGGCGACTTGTCGAGCCACGGCAGGAAGAACAGCAGCAGGATCGAGGTGAACATCGCCAGCACGCCCCACAATTTGGCGGGCAGGATGAAGTCGGCGGTGAACGAGCGCAGGATCGCGTAGAACGGCCAGAAATACCATTCGGGGACGATGTGCGCCGGGGTCGAGAGCGCGTTCGCCGGAATGTAATTGTCGGCATGCCCGAGATAGTTGGGGGCGTAGAAGGTGACGATCGCGTAGAGCGTCAGGAACGCCCCGGCGAACCAGCCGTCCTTGGCCGTGTAGAACGGGTGGAACGGCAGCGTGTCCTTCTCCTCCTTGACGTCGACCCCGGTCGGGTTGCCCGACCCCGGGATGTGCAGCGCCCAGATGTGGAGGATGACCACCGCGGCGATCACGAACGGCAGCAGGTAGTGGAGCGAGAAGAAGCGGGTCAGCGCCGCCTGGTCAGGCGCATAGCCGCCGAGCAGCCACACCCGGATCGGCTCGCCGACCAGGGGAAAGGCCGAGAAGAAGCCGGTGATGACCTGCGCGCCCCAATAGCTCATCTGCCCCCACGGCAGGACGTAGCCCATGAAGGCCGTGGCCATCATCAACAAATAGATGACGAGCCCGAGCATCCACACCAGCTCGCGCGGCGCCTTGTACGAACCGTAGAACAGGCCCCGGAAGATGTGGATGTAGACCACGATGAAGAAGAAGCTGGCGCCGTTCATGTGGGCGTAGCGCAGCAGCCAGCCGGCGTTGACGTCGCGCATGATCAGCTGGTTGACCGAGTTGAACGCGCCGTCGGCGGTCGCATAGAAATGCATCGCAAGGACGATGCCGGTGATGATCTGGATGGTCAGGAAGATGCCGGCGAGGACCCCGAAGTTCCACCACAGGTTGAGGTTGCGCGGCACCGGATAGCCGGGCCCGGTGGCATGGTAGACGATGCGCGGCAGCGGCAGCCGGTCGTCGAGCCAGCGCATGACCGGATGCTTGGGTTCGTAGGGCTTGGCCCAGGAAAAGCTCATTTCTTCGCTGCCCCGATCTCGACAATGGTCGGCGATTTGAATTCGTAGTCCGGAACCTGCAGGTTGAGCGGCGCCGGGCCTTGCCGGATCCGGGCGGCGGTGTCGTAGGCCGAGCCGTGGCACGGGCAGAAATAGCCGCCGTACGGCCCCCGGTTCTCGCCCTCGGTAATGCCGAGCGGAACGCAGCCGAGATGGGTGCAGACGCCGAGCGTGATCAGCCAGTTCATCTTGCCCGGCTTGGTCCGCTGGGCGAGGCTCTGCGGGTCGCGCAGCGAGTCGAGCGGGACCGCGTTCGCGGCGGCGATTTCTTTCGGCGTCAGGTTGCGGACGAACACCGGCTGCTTGCGCCAGCTGACCTTGATCCCCTGCCCCGGCTGGACCTTGGAAATGTCGACCTCGATCGTGGCCAGCGCGAGCACGTCGGCCGACGGGCTCATCTGCACGATCAGCGGCGCCAGCGCGGCGACGGTGCCGACGCCGGCGAACGCGACCGGGGCGATATTGAGGAAATCGCGGCGGCGGATTCCGCCTTCGCCTGTCTGATCCGAGACCTCAGCAGACTTGGTGGCCATGCTTCCCCTTTTGACGCTTATGCTTGTCGGTGCCGGTGAGGCTTATGAGCGACGCCGCTCCGGCAGGGAGCCGGCGCGATTGGCGCGCTGATAGCGAGGCATATCCCCCCTGCCAAGGCTGGAATTCGGCGGGTTTCGGCGGCGGAATCGTTTCGCCTGTGGATAAATGCTATCATGCCGACTCGACATCGGGGGTCGGGGGTGATGGACGGGTATCGCCTCTACTGGATGGACCGCTTTAGCGGTCACATCGATCATCGCCGCGATTTCCTCGCGGACAGCGAGGCTGCGGCCATCGCCATCGCCGATGGCTGGTACGACGGCAATCCGATGGAGCTGTGGCTCGCCGGCCGCAAGCTCAAGCGCTGGGAAGCCGCCCCGCTGATGCCGCTCGATACGGACGGCGGCTCGACCTCGGGCTGAGCGACGCGCCCAAGCGCCCTTCGCCCGCGCCCGCTCGAACTTCCCATCGCCGGGCCGCCCTCTATCCTTGACGCTTTGATGAGGAGTGCCCACCGTCATGCCCTGGTTCATCGGCCGTACCGAAGCTTTGTCCGACCCGGAGCGCGCGCGGCGCAAGGCGCTCGAGCGGCTGCGCGGCCTCGCCGAGCTCGACGACCCCGAAAGCCTGGTCGTGCCGATCCTGATCGACGCGATCCTGATGGCCGAGAGCTATCGCGGCGCCCGCCACCAGGTGAGCTTCCTCAACGAGCTGACGAAAAGCGTCGACGCGCTGCTGCGCGAGCTGACCATCGCCGACAAGACCAAGGAGTGGGCGCGCTCCTAGAAGTGATGGGTGCAGAGCACCAGCAGCAGGATGATCGGGATCGGAATGCCGATCAGGTACAGCAGGATGGAGCGCATGACTTCCGCCTCCTCACAGGCCCCGCCCGCGCAACAATGACTCTGCCGGTCGGCGGTTCCGTCAGTCGGCCACCGCGGCCGTCCCCGGCTCGGCCTTATGCTCGCGCCGGCCGCGCAGGGCCGCGATGAGCATGATCGCGGCGGCGTAGAGCACGACCACGAGGACCATCCAGCGGAGCAGCTCCAGCGGCATGCTGACGACGAGGTAGGCAGCGACGAATACGGCGGGAATACCGCCGATCGTCAGGCCCATCACCACCCGCAGATCGAGGTTGCCCGTGTTGATGTGGCGAATGCTCGCGGTCGCTCCCATCAGCGCCGCGGCTCCGGCCATGATCGGGAACGACAGCCGTGGGTTCATTCCCATCAGGCTCAGGATCACCAGGGTCGGCGCGTAATTGCCGACGCCATAGTTCAACAGGATTCCGAACACGAAATTGGCGGCGATGGCGAGGATCGTCAGCGCGACCGGCAGGGACGTTGCCATGCCGCCGCCCGGCATCATGTGGAGGTTGGTCAGCGCATAGGCGCTCGCCGCCAGGGTCAGGCCGATCGCGACGGTGAGCTGGACGACCCAGACGCGCGTCTTGTGGACCATTGGCGCGCCGATCAACCCGCCCGTGGTGCACGCGAGGATGCAGCCGACCAGAAGCACCGGATCGACCTGCACACCGAGCTGCAGCAGGAAAATGATCGATTCAACGACCGCTCCCATGGTCAGGCCGACGAGGATCGTGGGCGGGATCAGCCGGTCGGGGGTGAGCTTGCGAAACTTGAGCCAGGCGGTGGTCGGAGCGAAGGAGCCGATGCCGAGCGTGTCGAAGAAGTTGACGATCGCTCCGAGGACCAGAGTTTCGACGGCGGGCCATGCGCGCCGGGCAATCGCCGCCCTCACCAGCACGACCGCGAAGACCAGCGTCGCGAGGACGATCGGAACCAGAAGCGCGATCAGCATGGACGACATCGGCGAAACTCCCCTGGCCATCTTGTACCGTCATTGCGAGCCCGCGCTAGCGGGCGCGGCAATCCAGCAAGAAACTGGATTGCTTCGTCGCTTCGCTCCTCGCAATGACGGGCGGGAATGAACGCCCTCGACGACCAGCAACAGGCGGCGCGCGACTGGTTCGAAGCCCTGCGCGACCGGATCTGCGCGGCGTTCGAGGCGATCGAGCGCGAAGCCGGGTCCGATGCGTCCTTCGTCTTCACGCCGTGGGAGCGAATCGATCCGTCGGGCGAGCCTGGCGGCGGCGGGGTGCGCGGCCAGCTGGCCGGCGCCGTGTTCGAGAAGGTCGGGGTCAACGTCTCGACCGTCGGCGGCGAGTTCAATCGCGAGTTTGCGCAGAGCATCCCCGGCGCGAGTGACGACCCGAGCTTCTTCGCCACCGGGATCAGCCTCGTCGCGCACATGGCCAACCCGCACGTCGCGGCGGTGCACATGAACGCGCGCTTCCTCACCACCACCAAGCGCTGGTTCGGGGGCGGCGCCGACCTCAACCCGGCGATTCCCTACGACGAGGACACGGCGGCCTTCCACGCGGCCTTCCGCGCCGCCTGCGCCGCCCACAACCCGACCTTCTATCCGCGCTTCTCGAAATGGGCCGAGGACTATTTCTGGCTCCCCCACCGCGGCGTCGCGCGCGGCGTCGGCGGCATCTTCTACGATTATCTCGAAGACCATTTCGATGCCCATTTCGCCTTCACCCGCGATGTCGGCGAAGCCTTTCTCGACGTCGTCCCACAGCTGGTGCGCAAGCGCATGGACACGCCGTTCGACGATGCCGACATGGAGCGTTTGCTCGAATTTCGCGGCCGCTACGTCGAGTTCAACCTCCTCTACGACCGGGGCACCTTGTTCGGGCTCAAGACCGGCGGCAATGTCGATGCGATCCTCATGAGCCTGCCCCCGCTCGCGAAATGGAAGTAGGTCCCGGCTTGGGCTACGAACCGGTCGCGGACGGCGAGCTTGCGGCGCTCGTCACCTACCTGGAAATGCGCGCGCCCCCGGCCAAGCCGCTCCCCGGGAGCGCGCTTACGCTGCGCGAACTGAAGCCCGTCGACCTGGATCATTACCGGCGCCTCTACCGCCTCGTTGGCGCGCACTGGCTGTGGTTCTCGCGCCTGCTGCGTGACGATGAATCGCTGGACGCGATTGTGAACGACCCCGCGGTCGACGTGTTCGCGGTGGTGGATTCGGACGGCGCCGAGGTCGGCTTTCTCGAACTCGATTACCGCGAGCCGGGCCAATGCGAGCTCGCCTTCGTCGGGCTGGTGCCGGAAATGTCAGGCAAGGGCCACGGCAAATGGCTGCTCGCGGAGGCCGTGCATCGTGCCTGGCGGAACGGTGTCGAGCGGGTCCACGTCCATACCTGCACGCTCGATCACCCGGCCGCGTTGAGCGCGTATCGCCGCGCCGGTTTCGTGCCGTTCAAGCGCGCGATTGAGCGCTTCGCCGATCCGCGGCTGCTCGGGCACCTGCCGCGCGATTGCGCACCTCAGGTCCCGCTCTTGGGCGATCCTGCCAGCTGAACGTAGATCCGCGCCAGCATCACCGACAGCGTCGCCGCAAAGGTGGCCTGGGCAGCCCCGCTCAGCAGCGCGATCAGCAGCGCACCGACACTGAACGGCTTGACGTCGCCGAACAGCAGCTTCGCCACGATCCCACCGATGATCTGCGCCGCGATCAGGAGGACGATCGCCGCCACGCAGGCCAGCGCGAGGACCGCGAGCAGCCGCCAGTAATGGCCGGCGGTGAGTTCGAAGCTGCGGCGGACGATCTGGAACGGGCCCTGCCGCTCGGCGGTCGTCGCCGGGATGACCATCTGGAACCGCACCGAAATCAGGATCGCGACGATCACGAACACCAGGAAGGCGGTGGCGAGACGCGGCTGGATGGTTCCGGCCATGAGTGCCGTCATCGCGTCCGGCCCGGCAACCGCCATGATCAGAACGATGAGCACGATCGACACCGGCAGCGCGAAGATGAGTAGCGCGGCAATCGCCGGAAACAGCCGCCGGAACGCATGGCCGACGGCTTCGCCGACACTGGTCGCGGGTCCGATCGCGAGGCGCATCACCGCGATCTGCGCGGCGATTCCCAGCAACCCCACGACCAGGTTCAGCACCGGCAGCCACGCGGGTCCCTGCTCGCCCGACAGCGCCGGCGGCGGGGCGATCACCCCTGCGACCGCTTCCGGAAACAGGATCAAGGCGAGCGCGACGCTGATGATCAGCCGGCCATCGCGCGCGATCACGTCTCGCGTTTCGTCCCACGCTTTTGAAATCGACAAATTGGCCATCGCGCGTCCCTGCTGTTGGTCCCGTCTTATGCGGAGCCGCGCGGCCCCGCGCAACGGCGCTTGCCCCGGACCGGCACGGTCGCCATCTCCATTCGCGCAAGATGGATGAGATCGACGGCATCGAATGGCGGGTCAGCGAAGCCCCCGTCCCTTACCCGGAGGCACTCGCCTTCATGGAGCAGCGTGCCGCCGCGATCCGCGCCGGCGCCGCGCCCGAATGCATCTGGCTGCTCGAACACCCGCCGTTGTTCACAGCGGGCACCAGCGCCGACCCGGCCGAACTGTTCAATCCGCTCGGTTTTCCGGTGTTCGAGGCCGGGCGCGGCGGGCGCTACACCTACCACGGGCCCGGCCAGCGCGTCGGCTATGTCATGCTCGACCTCGAACTGCGCGGAAAGGACATTCGGCGCTTCGTTCATTCGCTGGAACAGTGGGTAATCGACGCGTTGGCTCGGTTCGGCGTAAATGCGCACCGCTCGGAAGGGCGGATCGGGATCTGGGTCGGCGAGGGTCCCGGGGAGGCAAAAATCGGCGCGCTCGGGGTGCGCATCAAGCGCTGGGTCACACTGCACGGCTTTGCCATCAACGTTGACCCCGACCTGTCGCATTTTTCAGGCATCGTACCCTGCGGGATCGCTGAATTCGGGGTAACCAGCCTCGCCGATTTGGGGAAACAAATGCCCATGACGGGTGTTGATGCCGCCTTGAGGGGTGAGTTCCATCAGTTTCTCAACAGCTTGAGTGCAGGCTGCAAAGTCTCTTGATGGGAACTCGCGTCTCAGACTATTGTGCACGCGATTTGCGAAGCGGGAACTTCCGCTGCAGATCGCAATAACTAGGGAGTCTTGAATGCGTGCTCTTATCCTGGTCGCTGGTGCGGCCCTGGCGGTTGCGGCTTGCAGCAGCAACGACGCAGCCAACAATACGATGAACGCCGATGAAAACCTCACGGCGCCGGCTGACATGAATGCCGACATGAACGCTCCGGCCGACATGAACGCCGACATGAATGCAACGAATGCTGCCGACACGGCCAATGCCGCTGCCGACACCGCCAACGCTGCCGCCAACACGGCGAACAGCGCGGCGAACAACGCGATGTAATTTCGACGCCTCCGTGCAAACGGAGGCGTTGGAGTTTGAAGAGGCTGCCGGTATTTGCCGGCAGCCTCTTTTTTTGGAGTAAGCGATGCGCGCTTTGATTCTGACTGTTTTGGCGACGCTGTCGCTTGCCGCCTGCAACAAGTCCGGCCCGGTCGACAACGCGGCCAACGCCGCCGACGGCCTCAGCGCGGAATCGATCACCTCTAACGACGTCACCGCGATCGACGCGGTCACCGGCGCCGACGCGAATATGGCGGCCGACGTCAATTATCTCCCGACAACCGACAACAGCACCGACTCGAACGCCGGCACATCGAACAGCCAGCACCGGCCGCAATCGAACAGGTCTTCCGAGAACAACGCGGCCGCCGCGACTCAGCCGGTCCAGAACGCAACCGCGCCAGCGACGGCGACGGCCAACAACGCGACCTAGGCCAGGCCCACCACCTTGTGCGCCTGCAGCGTCAGGCGCCACTTCGGCTGCGCCATTGCGAGCGCAATCGCGGCCTCGATGGCCGCGTCGCGCTCAGCGCAGTCCATCGGCTGCACCAGGAAATGATCGAACGCCCAGCCCTCGAGAACAGCGGGGTCGATGCCGGCCTGCGGCCACACCAGTTTCAATTCATCCCCACTGCGCTGGACAACGTCGGTCCCACCCTTCGGGCTGACGCACAGCCAGTCGATCCCGTCGACCGCCGGCAGAGTCCCGTTGCTCTCGACCGCGATCCGGAAATCGCGCGCATGCAAGGCGTCGATCAGCGGGGAATCGAGCTGCAGCATCGGCTCGCCGCCGGTGATCACGACCAGCCGCCGCTCCTCACCATCGCCCCACAAGGCCGCGAGATGATCGGCGAGCGCGTGGGCATCCGCGAACTTGCCCCCGCCGTCGCCGTCGGTGCCGACGAAATCGGTATCGCAGAAATTGCATTGCGCGGTCGCCCGATCCGCTTCCCGTCCCGACCACAGGTTGCAGCCCGCGAAGCGCAGGAACACCGCCCGGCTGCCCGCCTGCACGCCCTCGCCCTGAAGGGTCAGGAACGCTTCCTTGACCGCGTAGCTCATCCATTCGCGCTCCCGCGGGGGGCGTAAGCCGTTGGATCCGCAATGCCCGCGTCGGCGAAGCCCTTGGCGCGCAGCCGGCACGCATCGCATTGCCCGCACGCCCGTCCGTCCGGCGCCGGGTCGTAACAGCTGTGGCTGAGCCCCGAGTCGAGCCCGAGGCGCTGCGCTTCGCGCGCAATGTCGGCCTTGGTCAGATTGAGCAGCGGCGTGTGGATGGTGACGCCCACGCCTTCGACCCCGGCTTTGGTCGCGACGTCGGCAAGCCTTTGGAAGCCGGCGATGAATTCCGGACGGCAGTCGGGATAGCCCGAATAGTCGAGCGCGTTGACCCCGATGAAGATGTCACGCGCGCCGCTCGCCTCGGCGAGTCCCAACGCAAGGCTGAGGAAGATCGTGTTGCGCGCCGGCACGTAGGTCACCGGGATGCCCTCACCGACGCCGTCCTTCGGCACCGCAACGTCGCTGGTCAGCGCGGACCCGCCGAACGCCCTGAGGTCGAGCGGCAGGACGATATGACGATCGGCAAGATCGACCGCGATTCGCGCCGCTGCTTCCAGCTCGACCCGGTGGCGCTGGCCGTAATCGACCGTCAGCGCCACGACTGCAAAGCCCGCCTCGCGCGCCAGCGCGGCGCAGACCATCGAGTCGAGCCCGCCGGACAAAAGGACGACCGCCGACTTCACAGCTTCAGGCCAAGCCTCGGCGCGGCCCAGAACATCAGCGCGTAAAGCGCGAGCGTCATGGTCACGACGATCGCCATGCTGGCCCAGAACCCGACGCCGTTGCGCAACAGCAGCGGCAGCACGACGAACAGCGGCATCGACGGCAGGAAGAACCAGAAGGTGCTGGCCGACAGGTCGGCGACTCGCGCGGCATTACTCGTGTCGCGGTAGAGCCAGGTCATCGCCAGCAGGGAGGTCAGCGGCAACGACGCGACCAGCCCGCCCCAGCCGGGATAGCGCCGGGCGATCTCCGACACCACGGCAACGATGGCGCCTGAAATGGCGGCCTTGATCAGCAGGTAGAGCACGGGCGCGCCCTTAAGGCGTCGCTTCAGATAAAAGAAGGGCCGCTCATCGTTGAGAAGAGCGGCCCAGTGATCGGACGGTTACGCCCGATTGGGAGGAAAGCGTGCCAAATCCGGCACACAACCCCTTTAGTTCGCAATGGTTAAACAGGGCCTTAATGAGTGCGCATCGCCTGGTGCGGCGCGCATTCGCCGACGCGGCGCGCCTGCAGCACATAGTTGAACGGATAGCCGCCCGAGATGCCCTGCGTCTCGATGCGGATCGACCGCGGGGTAATCGCGGTCATCTTGCTCCGCCCGAACCCCTGTCCCGGGCATGTGTAGTGAATCACCGTCGTCGGCGGCGTGTCGCTGATCACGACTCGCGTGCACATCTCGGTGCGATGCTCATATTGTGCGAGCAGCAGCGGATCGGCGACGCACATGCGCGGCCGAGCGCCAGGGCCGAGCAAATCGATCTCCCACAGGCCGCCGCTGACCTGGGCAAGCGCCGCCGGACGCTGCGCGGCGGTCAACGCCAGCGCAGCGGCCACGCCTGCCGTACAGGCAAGGAATGTCCTCAAGCGAGTCATCAACTGCGTTTTATCATACAGCCGTTAATCGTTGGATACCGCCCGTGAGCCGGCCTCAGCTGACTTCGGTCGGCTCGATCGGGAAGCTCATCGAGCAAAAGGCGCAGTCGACCCGGATCAGCCCGTCGTCGCCGACCATGGCCGCCCGCTCCTCTTCGGGGAAGCGGCGGATCACCGAGCGAACATAGTCCGGGTCGCAGCGGCAGCCTTTGCTGAGCGCGATCGCCGGCAGCGTCCGCACCTCGTCCTCCTCGTGGAATAGCCGCCAGACGAGGTCCGCGAGTGGCAGTCCGGCGTCGGTCAGCTCCTCCGCCTTCACCGAGCCCGCCAGCACCGCAACATGCGGCCAGTCGGGATGGTCGAGCCGGGTGTGCAGCCGCTCACGGCCTTCCTCCCCCTCGGGCAAATGCTGGAACAGCAATCCGCCGGCCGACCAATGTCCGTCGCGCTTCTCGGCCGCGAGGCGAACCAGGCTCGGGATCTGCTCCGATTGCGCGAAATAGCTCTGCGCCGCTTCGCCAAGGTTCTTGCCCTCGAGCGGGACAATGCCCTGGTAGCGCTCGTTGCCCGGCTGGTCGAAGGTGATGGCCAGGTAGCCGTCGCCGAACAGCTCCTTCAGCGCCGGGTTGCGCGACGCGTCGGCCAGCTTCTCGCGGTCGTAGCGAACGTACCCGCGCAATGCCCCGCCGAGGAAGTCGCAGACCATCAGGTCGACGATCCCGCCCTGCGTCTGCGCCTGCATCGTCAGCTGCCCGCCGCTATCCTTGAGCAGCGAGCCGAGCAACGCGGTCAGCGTCAGAGCTTCGGCCAGCAGCCGCTCGATCAGCGGCGGATAATCGTGATTGGCAAGCACGGCATCGACGACCGGCCCCAGCCGGGCCAGCCGCCCGCGCGCATCGCGCGCCGGAATCGTAACGCCAAGCGCGACGTCGGTCGTGAGTTCAGTTGTAGGCATGACGGAAAGATAGGAAGCGCTCTGCCGCTTCTCAACAACCGCATCAGCGGCCTCTATGAGAGAGGCTTTCCGACGCACGATGCTAGCGTGAGATTCACCCTGCTGTTGAACCCCGCGCCGAGGTTCTCGACGCGTGGGACACAGCATGGGCAACGTGATAAAGGTCGCGGGCCGAATCGCCCTCGCTGGGAGGGAAGCGTGCCCTCAAGGAAACCTGTTCAGCCTGATCGGCGTCGCGAGGCCAGCTCCAGCACCGGAGGCCCGATGATGGACGCGGCGGAAGACTCCGTCGAGACCGCGGGACGCGCCGAGCAAGATACCGCTCCCGGGGCAATTAAACAGCGCAATTCGCCCAAAGCCGACGGATACGTCAGTGTGATTTACGTGCACGGGATCGGCAGTCAGCGTCGATATGAAGAGACGAGCCGACTGATCGATCAACTCGACCGGTATCTCCACGCCGAGCACGAGCGGGACGAGTCCAAGGGCATGTTGAAAAACATCAGGGTTCGGGTCGAACCGCTCCGAGCCCCGAGCAAGTCGGAGATCGTCGGCTACGTCCGTACCGTGTTCACCGATTTGAAGCCCGGGCGACCGTCGGTGGTGCGCTTTTACGAACTGTACTGGGCGCCGGTCATGGCGGAGGTGAAGTCGCCGTGGAGCGTGTTGCGTTGGCTCTTCAAGCAGCCCCTCAGGCCATGGCACACGGCGTTCTCGCCGTGGCGCGAGCGCCAGCGCCTTCGCCGCGCCAGCCTGGTCGCGCTCTTTGAGCCTGGACGCCGGCTTCCTGAAAAAACGGAGCTACGAGACTGCGGCCAGCTCCTGGAACTCTATGATGATTTCGAGGGGCTGCCAGCACAACGGAGCCATCCAAAAGGCACGTTCGACGAGTTCCTCATATTCATTGGCACCCGTGAAGCGAACAAGCCTGACCGGATGGCGCGCCACCTCGCTCTCGCGGCGGCGTGGAAGCGGGCCTACCGGCTTGAGGAAATCCGCAACGCCGTTGTGTTGAGCAGCCTGGCGTTAGCGCTTTTGCTCCTGGCCCTTGGGTCGCTGGTCGGCACCTATCAGTTGCTTCATCTCGGAGTGGCAACACTGGCCGCTCAGCTCCAACGCGCCCACATCAGTCTGACAACGGATTGGAAGACAGCTGCGGGACTCCTTGCGTCCCTGGCTGGCCTGCTCGGGCTGGGAAAGGCGCTCACAGACTACCTCGGCGACGTCGAAGCCTGGGCGACCTACGAGGAAACCGACGTCAAGCACATCGCCCGAAGCAAGGTGCTCGACGAAGGCATGGAATTGCTGACGCACGTCTTGAATGACGAGGCATGCACGCGGGCGACGATTGTCTCGCACAGCTTGGGAACCAGCATCGCGCTCGACACCGTGCTGGCCCTCAGGCAGCTCAATCTGGCGCGTGACAGTTCAAATCCGATGTCGGCCGCCGTGCGGCTCGATAAGATTGATCACTTCGTTACGATGGGTAGCCCGATCGACAAGATCGAGTACTTTTTTGAGAGCTACTGCTCGCCGTCCCACCGGTACAAGCGGGTCATTGAGGCGTTGCGCGGCGACATCGACAGCGATCCTTTCAGCCACGCCCAAATCCCGCACATCCATTGGATCAATTTCTGGGACGAGGGGGATGCAATCAGTGGCCCGCTCCACTCGCCGGCGGGAACCACGCAACAGCTGCAACGCGTCGACAACGTCGAAATTGCGAGCTTTGCCTTCCCCGATACAGGATCGTCGCACTCCGGCTACTTCAGCAGCAAGACAGTGATGGCCCGGCTGTTCGAGGTCATCTTCCTCGGGACCTATTCCTTCTGGCCGCTCG
>Ga0207645_10002627_pt1 | contig 14014 bp, 12 predicted proteins | sample KBSM53metaG_FD_184331 | JGI IMG/M metagenome (GOLD analysis project Ga0207645, IMG submission 184331) | Miscanthus rhizosphere microbial communities from Kellogg Biological Station, Michigan, USA - KBS M5-3 metaG (SPAdes) (version 2) | ecosystem: Host-associated > Plants > Roots > Rhizosphere >...
GGGTACACTTATCAAACCTATATTATCAGGGATACTTTTTATTACAGTGTGAAAAGAATCAGAGCAGAAAGAAAGGACGGTTTTTTAGTAGTTGAGGATGTAGAAAGAATTGCAGATAACTTTCCCGATAAGGCAGCGAGGAAAGTGCACATGACCGTTAAATACCCACTTATTAATGATAGCACTTTTGACTTTACCGGGGGTCATTGGAGCACCAATCAAACTAAAGTTTATTATTCCGTTGGCGGAGATGTTCGCCTGAAAGAACTGAAGGACGAAAAACAATCTGATCTACTTGCCCATTTACAGGAGATGAATGTAAAAACGGACATTGCAGTCAGGCAAAATGAAAAAAAGCCTGAGGAAAAAGCTGTTGCCGCGGCTAAAATAAAATCGCCTCCTGAACAAAACAATCGTCAGCAAATTCCAGATACTAAAAAGAATAATGACGTGGCGAAAAATTCTTCTCAGTCGCCAGTGACACAAGCTACTTCTGAAACTCAAAATACTAAAGAACCAGATAAACAATCGGTGGTCACAGAAGATAGAAGGGCGGAAGTTGTTTCCGCCACGAATACAAAAGAAAATAAATTGAATCAACAACAAATAAAAACTAGCCTCGAGACAAACCACAAACCAGATATATCTGCCATTGACAAGAAAAAAGAACAACCTGTAGTGATGGTAAATAATAATCTGAACAAGCCGGCACAGGCTCCTGTTTTGAAAAATGATGTGGCTGCCAATGTGGGAGGTGTTCAATCAAGTAACGGAAATATACCTACGGTAAACAAATCCAGTCAAACACAGACGGCAGAGTTGAAAAAACCGGACGTTGTACAAGTTTCTCAAAAGAAAGATCAACCTGTAATTAGCAAGCCTGAGGCAGAGAAAATTATCAGCACGACTCCCATAAACAAACCAGTGACCCAACAAAAGGAAATGACAGTGCCGGTGAAAGAATTACCTAGCGTTGTGGCGGGCCGGAAAAACGAAATGATACAAGACATTTATTTTAAAAACGACAGTCTTATTCTATCACTATACGACAATGGGATAATAGACGGAGACACGGTCAGTGTTTTTATGAATGGGGAAAATATAGTATCAAAACAAAAATTAAAAGAATCTGCAACGAAGAAAACCATCTATATCTCTTCCAACTCAGATTCAGTGCAATTGGTTTTATTTGCTGAAAATCTCGGTACGATCCCACCTAACACCGGTCTTCTTACAGTTCGTGACGGGGATGATGTTTACCAGGTGCGTTTCAGCGCCGACCTGCAAAAAAATGCATCTATTATTTTGCGAAGAAAGAAATAAGAAATGTTTAATTCCTGATAATTATTCTGTTGCTGCCTCCCTCGTTGTTTTTTTGCATCTCGTCCAGCATTTTGTTTCTTTCATCATTAAATTCACCTGGCGTGACTTTTTTTCCTTTTACAGGTTCTTTAATCGAGGCAACATCTGCTTTCGGAGAGATCTCTAGAGCTTTATACACCATACGGCCATTATTCATATCGAGAGCAAGGATTAATCCCGGTAGTTGTCCCTGGAGCTCTGGCCCTGCCGGTACTGGTATGTCGGCCGTGAACCACGCAATGACCATGCTTGTATCGGTGATCTCCTTTCTTTCCATTTTGCCATTGTCCATTGTCATCTGCATTCGTTTATCGATGTTTTGCGCCGTTGCTTTTTGACAAATGTGCCCAAGAATTGTTTGTGTTTCACCCGTCAATTTCCAGGTCAATTTTCGGATACTGTCCGCAACAATGAATTTTTTATCAAACATTTCTCTCTGTTCAATTTTTCTGGCATTTGTGAAATCATAAAAAGCAATGTCGTTCTGGCCTGGCCCCACCATTCTTATCTGCATACCATTACCACCAAATTCATCATTGTCTTCCTCTTCGTCCACATGTTTCCAGAGGGATTGATTATTGCCAAATGTCAATTCAAATTTATCCGTCCGGGTCTTCGGAAGCATTTGTGATACCTGATCATTGTCATTTATATGGATCTCCATTTGTATGGTTCGCTCATAAATAACCTTTCCTTCTTTTTGTTGTGCCGTTAAAGTATTTACCAGGAAAATGGCAGTGGATATCAATAATAACTTTCGCATATTTATTTTTTTCAAAACTAAAATTTGATATAACCCGAAGAGGTTAACATTCGTTTCATTAAGGTTAATAAAGGTTAACAGGGTGCACCGTAGCCAGGACGAATAGCTAAATTTGTCCAGTTCATGAGCAAAGGCAGAATCATACCTGATCCCATTTTGATGTTTATTACCATTTTAGTAGTAACGGGTTTCCAGGTATACTGGCTAAAAGATAACTATGACAGGGAGAAACGAACGTTGCAGATCAAGACCAATGTTGCTTTCCAGGAAACTGTACGGCATTTGCAGGCGCTTAAACTAAAATGGAGGGATAATTTTCGAGATTCATCGCATATAAAACGCGTGCTTATTGACGACGATCTTAAACAATCGGGGGTTAAGACAAAATTGTTTCCAAAGCGCCAGATCATTACGCTGATGAATGCAATGCGCGATAGGGTGAAAGATACTTTTAAATACACCATCGATTCAACAGTTGTCCTATCGCTGGAGAACAAGGAAAAAAATCATGCCGATAGTACACCGATCCGCATTGAAAAAAGCATCGCAGGAGATAGTAACATTTTGAAGATTATTTATGGCGTTGATTCCCTCCAGGATTCCTTAAAGGTTACGGAGATCACGGAAGCTTACCAGCAAAGACTTAAACAGGAACTTTTGCCAGTTCCGTTTAGTGTTTCATTTGCCGATAAAGCAGGCGGGGATGATGAAACGGATTTTTCTGATGTGACGGTGGGTTTTGTTCATCCCATTACTTATCATCTTGAATTAGGAAATACTTTTCCTTATTTATTAAGGAGACTAACGCTTCCCATTTTATTCTCGGTTTTTCTGGTGGGTGTTACGATACTTTCTTTCGTGCTTCTTTATAAAAACTTATTGAGGCAAGGACGACTGGCTGAGTTAAAGAATGAATTTATAGGAAATATAACGCATGAGTTAAAAACACCCATCGCTACCGTAGGAGTGGCCATAGAAGCATTAAAAAATTTTAATGCTATGGAGGATCCCCGGCGGACAAAAGAATATCTTGACATTTCTTCCAATGAGTTACAACGCCTGAGTTTACTGGTGGATAAGGTTTTGAAACTTTCCATGTTTGAAAAAAAAGAGATCGATCTGCAGTATGAAACGTTTGATCTGAGAGAGGTGGTGGATGAAGTGATAGCGTCCATGCGTTTGCAAATTGAAAAATATCGCGCCGTTGTTTCGGTAACTCAAAGAGGGAATACGAATTTGCAGGCTGACAGGCTGCATTTATTGAGTGTTGTATTTAATTTGCTGGATAACGCCTTAAAGTATAGTAACGTACAACCGGTCATAGACATAGGACTGGAAGGAGATAACGATACCGTTCAATTAAGAATAACTGATAATGGCATTGGAATAGCGCCCGAGTATAGAAACAAAATTTTTGAAAAATTTTTCCGTATACCAACGGGAAATACACACAATACAAAAGGTTATGGACTTGGTTTAAGTTATGTTGCACACGTTGTACAAAAACATGATGGGAAAATTTCTGTCGATAGTAAGCTGGCCGGAGGTACAACAATTACCATCTCAATTCCAAAAAGTAAGGCATGAGTAAAACCAAAGTTTTTTATGTTGAGGACGAGTTGTTCCTGGCCAGGATCGTTAAGGAAAGTCTTGAAAGTCGTGAGTTTGACGTGTTCATGGAAAATGATGGAGCGAAAGCCCTTGACCTTTTTAAAAGATCTCAACCTGATATCTGTGTCCTGGATGTTATGTTACCTAACAAAGATGGTTTTGAAATCGCTGACGAAATAAGGGAGATCAATGAAAATGTGCCTATTATCTTTCTGACAGCAAAAACACAAACAGAAGATGTGGTAAGGGGATTTGCCCAAGGTGGTAATGATTATATCCGCAAGCCTTTTAGCATGGAAGAGTTGATCGTTCGCATACAAAACCTGCTTCGCCTACGTCAGGACGGGCCGAAAAAGATCAATAGTGAATCTGTAAGGATGGGGAAATACAATTTCCAGATCAATCGCCAGGTATTAAGTAATGATAAAGAACATCGCAAATTGTCTTTCAGAGAAAGTGAATTGTTGAAACTGCTTTATGAAAGCAGGGAGAAGGTGATCGATCGGAAGGATATTTTAAATCTTCTATGGGGAAATGATTCTTTCTTCAATTCCCGCAACCTTGATGTTTATATTACGAAACTCCGCAGTTATTTAAAGGATGATCCCTCGCTGGAAATTATTACCATCAAAGGAATTGGGTACAGATTTGTGGTGAGTTAGCTATTTTTGAATAAAGTTGTCCTTTGACTGGAAAAAAAGTTTACAAAGCCGACAAGATATTTACAGGAAATGCGTGGATACATGATCATGCAATTGTTACCGGATCGGGTACTATTGATGAAGTAGTTCCTGTCTCAGGCCTGGATGATAATTTTGCGGAGGCCTTCCCGGGTTGCTTTATTACTTCAGCTTTTATTGATCTGCAGAACTATGGGGCATATAGAAAATTGTTTGCTGTATACCCTGACACTGATGCACTATATAAATTGAAAGAATATTGCGAAAAAGGTGGAGCCGCTTATTGTCTGCCCACCGCTGCCACCAATACTCTTGATGTATTTTACAAATGCATTGATGCGATAAAGGCTTACTGGAATGAAGGAGGCGAAGGGATTTTAGGTATGCACATTGAAGGTCCCTGGATCAACCCGGTAAAAAGAGGTGCGCATATCGAATCGCTTATTCATTCACCCACAGTGGAGGAAGTGAATGACCTGCTCGCATATGGGAAAGATGTAATTAAAATGATCACCCTGGCGCCTGAAGTTTGCAGCAAAGAAGTGATCACTCTTATCCAGTCTCACGACATCATTATTTCTGCAGGCCACAGTAATGCCACTTATAAGGAGGCTATGCAGGCTTTCGCTAATGGGATCAAAACAGTCACGCATTTATACAATGCCATGAGTCCACTACAACATCGTGAACCCGGCCTGGTGGGAGCCACACTTAACAGTGAGAACGTGATGGCCAGTATCATTCCTGATGGACATCATGTGGATTATGCGGCCATCCGTATTGCAAAAAAGGTAATGGAAAAGCGATTATTTGTAATAACTGATGCGGTTACTGAAACAGATAAGGGCCATTATCAGCATCATTTAGTTGGCGATAAATATGAATCAGCGGGCATTCTGAGCGGTTCGGCTCTTACAATGATCAAGGCATTTCAAAATTTAGTAAAGAATGTGGGCGTTGAGATAGAAGACGCCTTGCAAATGTGCAGTCTTCATCCTGCAAAAGTAATTGGCAAAGAACGAGAGCTGGGAAGAATTGCCCCGGGATTTAGCAGCAAGATGATCGTAATAAATGAAAAACTGGAGTTTGTAAAAATGATCAGTTGAAACCTGTTTTCTTCCGGTCCTTATTTAACTTGCGCCGTGCCTCGCCATATTGTCTATATCATCAATCCTATTTCCGGCACGCGGAAAAAATCAGGCTTGCAAAAGCTTATCGAAGAAAAAACAAAAAAACAGAATATCCCTTTTAAAATTTTTCCTTCAGTAGCAAGTGGTGACTATTCGTTCTTAAGTTCTGTTATAAAAGATGAAAAAATCACGGATATAGTGGTGGCCGGTGGCGATGGAACCTTGAGCCAGGTTGTCGGAAGTCTGATGAATGAAAAAGTAAATTTTGGTGTAATACCTTGTGGTTCGGGAAACGGTTTGGCCATGGCGGCGGGTATTTCAAAGGAACCTCTTAAGGCGCTGGACATAATTTTCAAGAGCAGGTCAAAATCTGTCGACGGATTTTATATTAATGATCATTTTTCCTGTATGCTTACCGGTATTGGTTTTGATGCAAAGGTCGCACATGAATTTGCGCAGCAGCCTAAACGCGGGCTCAAAACTTATGCGCTTTTAGTAGGTAAGAATTTCCTTTCTGCAAAACCCTATCAGTTTACTATCGAATGTAATGGCCTGAAATTTTCCACCGAGGCCTTTTTTATAAGTATTGCCAATAGTAACCAGTTTGGAAATAATTTTACGATCGCACCAAAGGCTTTGCTGTCAGATGGCCTTCTTGACGTAGTGATCGTAAAGAAAACAGCAAAACCGTTATTACTCTACAACATTATCAAACAAATCCTGGTTGGTAAGCTGGAGAAGATGGAAACTTCATTAAGGCTTCCCGTTATTTACTTTCAAACAAAACAACTGTCTATTGAGAATACCAGCCTGGCTCCTATCCATATCGACGGAGACCCTTCTGAAACGTATGAGAAGCTGAAAATAAAAATTGCCCCAAAATGTTTTAATCTCATTCACCCTTTTTGAGCCGGGCGGAATCGGCTTGAATAAAATATTGCTGTACCTGGAAAAGCGATCTTTTATTGTACTCGGAATTCAGTGCAGAAGCAATATTTGTTTTCTCGCTTTGGGTAAGATGAAAATTCAACCGGGCTTTGCTTTCCTCGTTATCTGCAACGTACTGAAGGCTTACTTTATAAAAGTCATACGGTAGATTTTTGGTATAATAGCTGAGCATATCATTTTGAAAATACTCCATCTCCTTGTACCAATTATGCTGTAACAAAAAGAAAGGCTTGGTGATATGGTCGCTCATATTATCCGAATAATAAGGATTTTCCCAACCACCTGCTTCCCTGTCGCGAAGCTGTATTACCAGGACGCCCCTGGTATTTTCTTTTATCCAGTCGTCAAAATTTTCTAAGAACCGAAGGGCTGTTTCCTGCCCGTAATTATCACGCAGACCTGCATCCATTACATCAATGACGGGTTGTGATGGAAGCCATACATTGGGTAATACAATTGGAAATGTCGCATTCATCCTCAATGCCGTCAGGATCCTGAGATTATAAGGATCCTGTTTGGAAAAGAAAGAAGTAAAATCTATCGCATCGGGATCCATTTTTGGAAAATGCGTGGTATCCTGCCTTCCCTGCATCATAAAGCGGATGGGCTGTGTACTTATTATCATTTTTTTCCCATCGCGACTTACCACAGAGTTAAAAAACAGTAGTGGGATATTCGCATTGTGTTCATCCAGTTTATAGTCTTTTAAATGTTTATCAAGGCAGCCTTCCGTATTATCGCCAAGCTTTTTTTCGAAAGCGTAGCCACGATCCTTTACATAGGGATACGGTCCGACGTTAAATTTTTGCGCCGGTGCAATGAGGTCTCTCGCCACAAATGATGAGAACATCGGGTTTAACAGGTCACCGGATATCTGATCAACATATTTGTGATCTCTTAAATTGATGTTAGCTCCTTTTTGTTTTTGCAAATAAAGCTCTCTGAAAAAAGTGGCGCTCAACATGCCTCCGGAAGCGCCTGTGATCAGGAAGGTTTTTTTCATCAGTTCACCATGAGTAGCACTGTCAATTCTCTGCAGCGCATTCATGGTAAAGGCAGCGCTGCGATTGCCACCGCCGCTTGTAGTAATAAGTACAAGTAAGGGCTTCTCCTCATTTTGTTTTTGTTTCCAGTTCTCTAAGATCTGGATCATGTTTTGCTTGTCCGCGTCAATATTTTTTTGGCTGCATAACTCAACTATGTTGTCCCTGGAATAGATCGGTCGTTCGTCCTTGTTCGAATAATTTAAACCATAGGCTTTATTGCGCGGATCAATCCATTCAATTTTATAAAATAAGTTCAATATCAGGATCAGGGCGATAAGATAAGGAACACTCCAGCTTTGCAAAAAATAGGTAAATGCTCCTGATACACCGATCAGGATGGCAAAGAAAATAGTGATGCTGGCTGCCGCAGGTATCTGGAAGAATTTGTTTTCAAGGAAAAATCCAACGATCATCAAAAATAAAAATGCAATAAATACTGCTATAACTGCTGCAAAATGGTGACGCTTAAAAAGGGTATCGATGAATTGTTGGGTATAGTGCGATACATTCCTTGTTTTCTTAACTCTGAAGGGGGTTTCTAAATACCACTCTACCTGGAGGAGGTTCTCATCCTGGGCTTTATGAGTGTGTGGCTGGAGGTGCGTAATATAGTCTTTTGGATTATTGATAATGGGCAACATTCTTCGCAGAATAGTTCTATCGGCGCTAAAAAAATAGATAAAAGATATAGCGAGCACAAAAAATAGTCCGCAGACAAAGCCTCCGCATAAAAAAAGAATATCCGTTGTTGCTATCAACTCTTTATAGTGATCAAAATACCAGGCTCTGAAAAAATAGAATATGAGAAAGATCAAAGGGATGACACTGTTGTTAATACAGTACCTGAGGAATGGCTTTGTGGTGGCGGCAAGAAATTTGAAATGACGGCTAAACAAGATAAATGTTGTGACGTGCCAGCTCATGATAAACATTCCGACGGCAATACCTACGAAGGCGAAACTAAAAACGGTGACATTACCCAAATATTCGGGTGCAAGAAAAAGAGAATCTGCGCCATAATTTTTCATGAAAGCTCCATCGATGGTAGTGAAGAGAACAAACCAGAATACGAGCAAAACCTGGTACCTCCTGAAATGCAGGAACAGTAACTGAATTGGCAGAGAGTTAAAAAAACCTCGGATCCACGCTTGCATAGATCAATGATGACTTTTCAAAGGAGTCAATGATTAAAAATACTATTTAATCATGGCAAGTTCAACTGTAGTATGATCTTATAAGGCTATTGACTTTTTGTTTTGAAGTAAAAAGAATTCAAAAATTAAAGAAAGCAACAAACACATGGCAATAAACTGGTGAGTAACACCAAGCCAACGAAGAGCTTTTGGATCCGGAGAATTAATAACTGTAAAAATTCCTAATATTAATTGCAACAAAACAATAGCCAATGGTAGCCAACTGGTTTTTTTAAATAAACTGCCCTTTATTTTTTTTGACCGAGCGAACCAGGCAAGAATTAAAATGGTGATCAAATAAGCCAGGTTACGATGTATGAAATGAACCGTGATCGGATTGTCAAACAATTTCAATATACCTGAAGAAGGCGAGCCGGCATGCGGCAAAAAACTCCCGTTAATATCTGGCCATGTTGGAGCATAAGTTGCCGCTTTCAATCCCGCCATAAACGCTCCATAGATGAGTTGTAAGGTTAAAACGGCGATCAACCATACTGTAAACTTTCTTAAAGCAGGATTTGTTACGAGCTCGTGCCGGGGTATCAGTAATTCCAATGCAAACCAGAGAGTGTAACAGATCAGGCCAAGCGCCAAAATGAAATGAATGGCGAGGCGGTAATGGCTGACGTAAAGATTCTCTTCATTCAGGCCGCTCATTACCATGACCCATCCCACCAATCCTTGTAGTGCTCCCAATAAGAACAAAATGATCATTGGCTTCACCATTTCTTTTTTGAACCTTTTCTGAATTAAAAAAATAACAAAAGGGATAAGAAACGCAACACCCATGAGCCTCGCCCATAAACGGTGAAACCATTCCCAAAAAAATATGGATTTAAAATCACTTAATGTGAAGGACGAATTCAGGTATTTGTACTGGGCAATTTGTTTGTACTTATCAAACGCCTCATTCCATTGCTGATCATTCAAAGGGGGTAAAGCGCCCATGATCGGCTTCCATTCGGTAATAGAAAGCCCTGCACCTGTAAGGCGTGTAATTCCCCCCAGTAATACCTGGACAATAAGCATTGCAGTTCCGATCAATAACCAGGTCGCAACTGGACGGGATGATCTTTCTGAAAATTCTTTTTTCACGTGCCGCAAAGTTAGGGCTTGATGTCCTGTAATGCGGTCAACAGTGGTGATACTACTTAGTGGTAATTACTTAAAAAAAATTATTGTTGAGTTATCTTTTTTCGTAGCTTTTAATCTTTTCAGTACCATTTTATTCATCTAAACCATCGTTTATGTCATCGCATGAAAAAAACCAGACCACCCGCCGTGGCTTCTTAGGTAGCATTGCTACCGGTGCAGCAGCCATGAGCATTGCAAGTCTAAGCCCCTTGCAACAACTTCACGCAAGCCCCGAAACCTCACATATTCCAAACCCTGATGATCCTGAAAAAATATTCAAGGACCTCAACGGCAAACACCGTATTGTATTTGATGTAACAGAACCTGTATGGCTGGTGCCATTTGCTTGGCCAAGAGTATTTCTTGTTACCAACATCGCTACAGGTACACCCGAAAAGGAAAACAATGTCATTGTCGTCTTGAGACATGGAGCTATTCCCTATGCCTTTGAAGACAGGCTTTGGGAAAAATACAAGTTTGGTGATTTCTTCAAAGTTAAAAATGACAAGGGCGAAACCTTAACCAAAAATGCATTTTGGAAACCACCGCAGGGAACTTTTAATCTTCCGGGTTTTGGCGTCGTTCCTCTTGGAATTAATGAGCTGCAGGATAGTGGTGTAAAGTTTGTGGTTTGCAATGCAGCCATGACGGTGTACAGTGCAGTTTGGGCAATGCAGAACAATGCGAAGGCAGAGGACGTCAAGAAAGATTGGGAATCCGGAGTATTACCGGGAGTCACAATCGTTCCGTCAGGTGTTTGGGCTGTGGGCCGCGCACAGGAAAATAAATGTGCTTACTGTTTCGCCCCGGCCGGTTAAAAAGAGCAAAGACTTTTCAGACGATGCAGACTTTTTAGTCTGCATTTTTATTTTTTGACGTTCTCACGTCTCAGCTCTCGCGATTCACGTCCTATGCTATTTGCTCTTCTTCGACTCTTGTATAGGAGGAAACGGGCCATATTTGTGTTGCTTCTCTGAAAATTCATCAGCATAAGGACCATAGGGGTAATCGACAGCCTTCGTTTCTATTTTTGGCCAGTCTCCGGCAAAAAATTTCTCAGGTCGCGGTTGTGAGATGACATAAGCCGCAACGTCCCAGGCCTCTTCATCGGTCAATTTTGGCGAATCATGCGAAGCCAGTCCATACGGCATATTATTTTTTATAAATGATGCGATTCTCGAAATGCGATAAAGCCCTGCACTTGTATTAAAACTATTGGATCCCCATAGCGGAGGATATAAATAAAATGACGAATCATGATTCAACATTCCCTCGCCGTTTTGACCATGACAGGAGGTACAATGTGAAATAAAAACCTGCTTCCCTTTTTCCGGATCAGCAGCTCTGTCCAAAAATGGAAGGTCTTCAAGTCCTGCACCCCTTGGTTTTTTATTTTTAGGCACATCTTTGCCGATCCATTTTAAATAAGCCACCATTGCCTCCATTTCTTTACTCGTACTGTCAATTGGTTTTCCATTCAGGCTTCTCATCATACAATCATTGATGCGAAATTCAATTGATTCAATTCGTCCGCTCCTGTTCCTGAATTGCGGATACATGGATGCAACGGCAGAAAAGCTTCCTCCAAACGACTTTGCTCCTGCATCGATATGACAGTTTACGCAATTCATTCCATTGGTAATGGGGGCTATGTTTCCTTTAGGTCCGAAAAAAAGGGACGTGTTTGAAATGAGCCGATGACCGTAACGGATCAATTTTCCCTGTTCATCATCGGCTAAATTATTTATGTCAGGGGCTTGCCATTCATCGGCAGAGGTAGTAGCAGGAATTAAAACTTCATCTTTTACTATGGTTGTGGAAAACAAAAGCTGGCTTAAAATAACTATAAGAATCACCAATCCTAACAATAGCGGAAACCATGATGACCTTATCTCCTTCATGAGCCGAATAGTTTAGTGTGGAAGTTTCTCTCTGAAATAGCCGTATATCCATGTACCTGCGATGGCACTAAGTAAAGTTACAATGATGACGGTGGTCCCGCTTCCTATCAATGCAAACAGCGGTCCGGGACAAGCGCCCGTTATCGCCCAGCCGAACCCGAACAATAATCCGCCATATACCTGGCCCTTTGAAAATCTTATTTTATAAAGTTGTATCGGCTCGCCATAGATCGTTCTCAGCCGGAATTTTTTGATCAGCCACACTGAAATCGCTGCTGTTACCAGTGCAGAACCAATAACACCATACATATGAAAACTCTGGAATCGAAACGTTTCCTGGATGCGAAACCATGAGATCACCTCCGTCTTTACCAAAACAATTCCAAACAATACGCCAGCAGCCAGGTATTTTACATTATACCACCACGGGTGTTTTAATTCCGAAGTATTGATACAAACACTGTCGAGCGAACGAACCTCGAAATCTGTATTCACCTTTTCAATAAAACTATTTTTTACCTGCACTACGTCTTCCATATAGAAATTAAAGTCTTAAAATGGACGGCAGAATAAAATTTGCCATCACGATTCCACCGATCATAAAACATATAGTGGCTAACAATGAGGGCCATTGTAAATTGGAAAGACCCATTATTGAATGTCCCGAAGTGCATCCACCCGCATACCTCGTTCCAAAACCTATCAGAAAACCTCCAACAACCATCAGCACAAAACCTTTAACGGTGAATAGGACTGACCAATTAAAAATATCCTGCGGCGCGAGTTGGTTGTAGTTGTTTATTCCATAGTCCTTTAATTCACTAACAAGTTTAGGATCTACGTTTACGGGTTGATGATTGGATAAAAGTGTAACAGCTAAAAAAGCTCCTGCAGCAATTCCAAAAACAAAAAACAAGTTCCAGATCTCTCTTTTCCAGTTATATTTAAAAAATTGAATATTGGCGGGAAAACATATCGCGCAAATATGGCGGAGCGAGGAAGAAACTCCCAATCGCTTATTACCAAAAATTAGTAATAATGGGACTGTTAATCCAATTAACGGTCCGCCAATGTACCAGGGCCAGGGATTTTTTATCCACTCTATCATTCTTCAATAATTTTATTTGAACGAATCTACTAAATTCGTCCGGTACAAATTGTTAGATAATCTCTAAACCATCCTGCTTGTTAAGACTCAGATTTCAGAAAGAATTAGTTGAAGCCGGTTGTGATGAAGCCGGTCGCGGTTGTCTTGCAGGACCCGTGTTTGCGGCGGCTGTCATTCTCCCTTCTAAATTTTATCATCCACTTTTGAACGACTCAAAGCAGGTTCTTGAAAAAGACCGTTATAAACTGAGAAAGGTGATCGAGAAAAAAGCAGTCGCATTTGCGGTCGGTATCGTTGATAATAATGAGATCGATTCGATCAATATTCTGAATGCTTCTTTTAAAGCCATGCACCTGGCTTTGCAACAACTTCAACAAGAGCCGGGATTATTGTTGATCGATGGTAATCGCTTCAACCGCTATCGGGACATTCCTCATCAATGTATCATACAGGGAGATGAAAAATTTTCGGCAATCGCTGCCGCCAGCATTCTCGCCAAGACGTATCGGGATGACCTCATGAGAGAGCTTCACATTGAGTTTCCCCACTATAGCTGGCATAAAAATAAAGGCTATGCGACCCGTGAACATTGCAAGGCCATTGAAGAACATGGCTTGTGCAAATATCATCGCAAAAGTTTCGACATCAGATCTGCGCAGCTGGAGCTCTTTAATGAAGAGGTGTTGTAGTCATTAAGTGAACGCCAGACTTTTAACTGTGAAGTTTTAGCTGACCCTGATCACTTGTTAAACATTTCCTAGAGCTTAAACTTCGCCTTGCCTGCCTCGTCTCATCTCTAAAATCAATTATTAACGAAAAGAATTTTACTATGAAAAAAATATTGTTCTTAGGATTGATCCTTACCCTTGTTTTTACAGTCTCTGCGTCTGCGCAGGTAACTGACAACAAAGGAATTCGCCAGCATCGTGAAATGCGGTCCTTCCGGCACGGAGATATGAACCATTATGAATCGAGACGTTCACACCATGATGAGTTTCGTTATAAAATGGCTCGCAGAAGAGCATATCATGATGGTCGATTGTCTCGCCATGAACGCAGACACCTAAACAGAATGAGGAGACATGAACGCCACGAAGTTCATCGTTTCAGGCACCACAGGTTTCATGGGGCAATATAA
>Ga0207645_10002628_pt1 | contig 14013 bp, 10 predicted proteins | sample KBSM53metaG_FD_184331 | JGI IMG/M metagenome (GOLD analysis project Ga0207645, IMG submission 184331) | Miscanthus rhizosphere microbial communities from Kellogg Biological Station, Michigan, USA - KBS M5-3 metaG (SPAdes) (version 2) | ecosystem: Host-associated > Plants > Roots > Rhizosphere >...
CGGTCCCACAGCATTGTCGGCGCGGTTGTCCTTGGTTTTCTGCTGCTTTTTAGTGAAGCGACACTGCAAGCGGCCGAATTGAGGCCAGCCACGATTCGGTTGGATTTTATTATCGGCGGAAAGCATGCGCCGTGGTATGTCGCCCTGGAAAAAGGTTTCTACGCCAAGCGCGGCTTGAACGCGACGATACAATCGAGCACCGGCTCGGCGGACACGGTGCGAACGATCGGCTCCGGCGGCGCGGACTTTGGTTTTGCCGATATCGGGACCACGATCGTCGCCAAATCGCGCGGCACGCCGGTACAAGTCGTCGGACAGTTCGGCTATGTGCCCGCCACGATTCTCTGGCGCGATGAAGGGGTGATCAAGGGCATTCAAGATCTCGCCGGAAAATCCTGGGCGATCAGTCCCGGCCAAGCCCAATGGTATCTCATGCCGGCCTACTGCCGCATTAACAAGATCGATTTCAAGTCGATCAAGATTCAAGAGACCGCAGCGCCGATTCAGCCGGCAGCTCTCGCGACCAAAAAAGCGGACTTCATCGTGATGTATCGCGCCTCCAACGATGAGATCGCTGAACAAGCGGCGGCGAAGGTCGGCGTCAAGCTCTCACGGATTTTCATGAAGGATACCGGCCTGGATATTTACGGCACAGGTCTGATCGCTAAGGATGACGACGTCAAGAAGCGTCCGGATTTCGTCCGTGCGTACGTCGAAGCCACCCTGGAAGGTCTTCGCTATGCGCGCGATAATCAGGAAGAGGCGCTCAAGATTTTGCTTAAACACAAGCCCGAGCTCGAGCCGGCGCTGACCACATTGCAGCTGAAAAACGCCTTGACCGAAGTCTTTCTACCCTTCGAGTCTGCCCAGGTCGGATTAGGTTACATGAAGTCCGATATTGTCGAGAAAACCGTCAAGGTGACCAACGAGTATTTCGATGTTGCCCGCAAGGTGACGTCCAAGGAAGTCTTCACCAACCAATTTATCAGGCGCTAGAGGGAGCGCGCTTCCAAGGTCCATCCGTGTCGCCGCTGATCGCCGTCAGTGACGTTTTCCGCGTGTTCACGAGCGCTGGAAAGAGCGTCGCGGCGCTCGAGCACGTGACGTTCGATATTCAAGCGGGCAATTTCGTTTCCATCGTTGGGCCGAGCGGTTGCGGCAAAAGCACACTACTAAAAATCCTTTCCGGCTTACTCCCCGCATCCTCAGGTACCGTCGCCGTCAATGGTCAAGCGGTGCGCGGGCCGCTAGAAAATGTCGGTATGGTGTTTCAGGCGCCGGTGCTCCTCAAATGGCGTTCGGTGGTCGGCAATATTTTGCTCCCGGTCGAATTCGCCAGGCTCGATATTCCCAGCCACACCGAACGGACAAAAGCCTTGATCAAACTCGTGGGTTTGGAAGGTTTCGAGGAAATGTACCCGCACCAGCTCTCGGGCGGCATGCAGCAGCGTGCTTCGCTTTGCCGCGCTCTCGTGACCGATCCGCAGTTGTTGCTCATGGACGAGCCGTTCGGCGCGCTCGATGCGATGACCCGTGATGAGCTCGACATGGAGCTCCTGCGCATATGGGAAGAGAGAAAAAAGACCGTGCTGTTTGTCACCCACAGCATACAAGAAGCGGTATTTCTCTCCGATGTGGTTTTCGTTATGTCCGCGCGGCCCGGCCGTCTGTTAGAACAAATTGCCATTAATTTGCCGCGGCCGAGAACCATGGAAATGATGACAGATCAGAAATTCGGCGGTTATGCGCTGAAAATCCGCGCCCTGCTTGCGGCGCGAGGAGCGCCAGATTCTACGGTGGGCTCGACCATGTGAATTTGGCGTTGACCTGCGCTATCATCCGATCCTGTCTTTCACCGATCGTTCAATGGCAAGCAAAGGATTAAGCTACGCCCAAGCCGGCGTCAGCATCGAAGCGGGTGACGCGCTGGTGCGCCGCATCACGCCGATCGCGAAAAGAACGAAAACCGCCGGGGTATTGGCTGGTGTCGGTGGCTTTAGCGCACTGTTCGATCTTAAGTCGACCGGATACCGCGATCCAATCCTGGTTTCGTCCACCGACGGCGTCGGCACCAAACTCAAGATAGCATTCATGACCGGAGTTCATGACACGGTGGGGATCGATCTCGTGGCGATGAGCGTCAACGATATTTTGACCCAAGGAGCGGCGCCGCTTTTTTTTCTGGACTATTTTGTCTGTGGCAAGCTCGACGTCAAAATTGCCGAAGCGGTCGTACGGGGGATCGCTGTAGGTTGCCGGGATGCCGGTTGTGCGCTGATCGGTGGCGAAACCGCAGAACATCCCGGTGACTTTGCCAATGGCGAGTACGATCTCGCGGGGTTCGTCGTCGGCGTCCTGGAAAGGCGGAAAATGATCGATGCGAACAAAATCGTTCCGGGGGATGTTTTGATCGGTCTGCCGTCTTCAGGTCTGCATAGCAATGGTTACTCGCTGGCACGCAAAGTGCTTTTAGAACGATCCGGTTTTAATATGGATCAGCGGATTGCCGAGCTTGGCCGAACCCTAGCGGAAGAGTTACTCGAACCGACGCGAATCTATGCAAAAATCACTAGTATGCTCTTCGACAAGTTCCCGATCAAAGGGGCAGCGCACATTACCGGCGGCGGCATGACTGGTAATTTGCCTCGGGTCTTACCTCCCGGGTGTCGCGCAGTGATCGAGCGGCAGAGCTGGCCGGTTCCCGCGATATTCGGGATGATTCAGGAAATCGGCGCGATCGCGCAGGATGAAATGGATCGTACTTTCAACAACGGGCTCGGTATGATTCTCGTCATCGGCAAAAGCCGCGCTGAGGCCGTGCGGCAGGCGATCACAAAAATGGGTGAGAAGTCTTACGTCATAGGCGAAATAGAAAAAGGAACACGGGGCGCCGTCATCCGCGCTTGACGACAGCATGGCAGAGAAACTTCCGATCGCAGTGCTCATTTCCGGCAGCGGCACGAACTTGCAATCGATCATCGATGCGATCGCGGCCAACCGGCTTGATGCGAAAATCGAAGTGGTGCTGAGCAATCGAGCCGATGCCTTGGGTCTGGTGCGCGCAAAAGACCATGGCATTCCGAGTGAAGTACTCGATCACAAGTCGTTTCCCAGCCGCGAAGCTTACGATCAAGCCATCGTCGATCTGCTCCGCGCGCGCGGCGTGAAACTGGTTGCGCTCGCGGGATTCATGCGCTTGCTGTCACCGGTTTTTGTAGCCGCTTTCTCCAACCGAATCATGAACATTCATCCGGCGTTGTTGCCGTCCTTTCCCGGACTGCACGTGCAAAAGAAAGCACTGGAGCACGGGGTGCGCTTCTCGGGGTGTACCGTTCACTTCGTCAATGAAGAATGCGACGAAGGTCCCATCATCATCCAAGCGGTCGTTCGGGTCTTCCCCGACGATACCGAGGAGCAACTGGCGGAAAGAATTCTCAAGCAGGAACACCGAATTTATCCGCGCGCCATTCAACTCTACGCCCAAGGCCGGCTTCATGTCGTCGGTCGAAAAGTGCTGGTGGACGGTCTCGACCAAGACGCATCGCAAATTCTCATCCATCCACCGCTCGACGGATGAAAAAAGCCAAGCCGATTCTGGTCCTGATTGTAAAGTTGCTGGTCAGTGTCGGCCTGCTAGGATATTTTCTCGCGCGCATCCATATCGAACGGTTTCTGCAAACTTTCGCGAACGCGAAATTTTCCTACATCGCAATAGCGCTTCTCGTTTATTTGGCAACTCAAGTAGTTAGCGCCATGCGCTGGGCCACCTTGGCGCGGCCCCTCGGAGTCAAGACGCCGTTTAAAGACATGGCGCGTTACTATCTGATCGGCATGTTTTTCAATCTTTTCGCGCCCGGCACCGTCGGCGGCGATGTGAGTCGGGTTTATTACCTCGTGCGCGATGAAAACGCACGGATAAAGGATCGATCGGTAACGATGATGCACGCCACAATGTCGGTTCTTATGGATCGGGCGATCGGCATGATTGTGCTCGTCTGGCTTGGCGCGGCCGGATTGTTGCTGTTTCCCTATTACGCCGTACCTCATTCGGCGCGGGTCGCAACGTTTCTTCTATCTTTCGGTTTGCTCGCCGGCGTACTGATCACGCCGCTCGTCCGATGGCTGCTGCCCACCGACAGTCATCAGTTCATTGTCAAGGTGCGGCTTGCGTTCAGCGCGTACCGGAAACATTGGCGCGCGCTCGTGAACGCCGCGCTTTTCTCACTGGCGATTCATCTGGTGCAGGCATGGATGCATGTGGTAATGGGCCGCGCTCTTGATTTGAACGTGCCGTTTTCCTTCGCGCTCATTGTCTATCCGCTGGTGGGAACTTTTGCAGCGATCCCAATCAGTTTAAACGGCCTCGGTTTACGCGAGGGCGGGTATGTCGTGCTTTTGTCAGCCATCGGTATCGGTACCGAAAAGGGCATCGCCTTCGGAATATTGCTCTTCTTAATTGTCGCCTGCGACAGCCTGGTCGGCGGAATCCTCTATCTCTTCCAGCAGGGCGCGAAGACCGACGAAGCAGCACTCGAGAATGCCCGCGCTAGTTAACCAGATAGTGACGGAAAAGAGTTGCGAGACCGAGAAACGACAGGAATCCAAACGCGTCGGTTAACCCTGTGACGATAATGCCTGCGCCGAGGGCGGGATCGAATTTGAGCGCTTTTAACAAGAGCGGAATCACCGCGCCAGCGAATCCCGCCATCAATCCGAGATTGAAAATCATGGCGCTGGCGAGCACGGCGCCGAGAAACGGGTTGCCTTTCCACAAAATAGCGGCCAATGCGATCAGAGTGCCGGCCGCAAGCGCAATACAGATGTTCACCGAAACCTGCTTCACGATCGCTTTCCAGGCCGAGGCGAATTCCAACTCGCCCAAGGCGATGGCGCGGATAATGACTGTGGCGGTTTGAGTCGCGCCGTTACCGCCGACGCCGGCAATCACCGGCATGAACGTGACCAGCGCGAGAATTTCGTGCAAGGTTCCTTCAAAGAAACCGACCACTGAAGCCGCTAGGCTGGCGGTCACCAGATTCAGGATCGTCCACGGCAGACGTTTTCTTACGGACCGGGAAATGGGCGTGAACACGCGATCCTCTTCGGCCAAGCCGGCCATCTTGTACATGTCTTCGGTGCTTTCCTCGTTGATGATGTCGATCACGTCATCGACGGTAATAATTCCTTCCAGGCGGCCCGCTTCATCGATGATCGGCAGCGCCAAGAGCTCGTAGCGCGACACCAATCGGGCGGCTTCTTCCTGATCCATAAAAACATTGGCTTTGACCGGTTCGGTGATCATCATATCGGAGAGCCTACGGTCCCGCGGCGCGATGACCAGATTGCGGATCGGCACCACGCCTACCAGTTTGCCCGCTTCATCGATCACGTAAAGGTAAAAAAACGATTCGAGTTCGCCGCGCTCGCGAATCTTGTCGATGGCGCCTTGGGCAGTGGTGTCGGGGGGAAGCGCCATAAAATCGGTGGTCATGATTCTGCCGACAGTGCCTTCGGGATAATTGATCAGCTCACGCACCGCCGCCTGACGCTCCGGATCGAGGAGCGCGAGAATTTTTTCCCGGCGATGGTCGGGCAGACTATCGATAAACGTCACCGCATCATCGGGATCGGAGCGAACGATCAAGCGGCCGATTTTTTCGTCGTCAATCGATTCGAGAATATCCGGCAAAAGCTCCGGCGGCAGCTCTTTCAACGTTTTGTCGGCGCGGCGCGAGGAGAACAGGATGTCAAAGAGCTGTCGCACCTCGAAGGGCTGCAGTCCCTTGAACAAGAGGGCAATGTCAGCGGGATGACTTTTTCCGATAAACCGTAGGATGCGGTCCGGCGTGGCGGTGCGCAGCATCTCGCGGACGATATCGTAGTCAATGGGAGCGGGTTTCATGAGCGCGCAGCAAAAGATCGATTCATAACGGCAAGGTAGTCAATTTGCAATTGCCCGATCGCTCATTTAGGCCAGGTTAAATCGCTGAGAGAAATTTGCTAGGGTAGGGCGCGAGGATTCTGGTCGGTGAGATACAGTCAGATTCACATACGCGAAAGCATTCCGCGGTGGTTATCGAGATGGCTCAGGCTCTCGCTCTGGGCATGCTTGCTCGTGGGACTTGCCCATAACGGGAGCTCTGCCGCGGCGTTTCCGCTCGACGGCGCGCGTCCGCCCTCATTTGCGGCCATCGCCAAGAAAACCATGCCGGCGGTGGTTAATATTGCGACTGCGCTCCAGCGTTCTTCTCGTTCCTCGAATGATCCGATCGAGGAGTTCTTCAGCCGTTTCTTTGGTGAATCGACATCGCGGGAGAACAATCTTCGGAGTCTCGGCTCAGGGATCCTGATCAACAAGGACGGCGAAATTTTGACCAACTATCATGTGGTCCGCTACGCGGACACGATCAAAGTCAAACTCGCCGATCAGAGCGAGCACGAGGCGCGCCTCGTCGGCAAAGACGAGCGCACCGATTTGGCGCTCATCAAGATTAGAAAATCGAACGGTAATCTGCCGTTCGCGAAGCTCGGCGCATCGGTCCCGCTCGAAGTCGGCGATTGGGTGATGGCGATCGGCAACCCGTTCGGCCTCGAACATACCGTTACGGCCGGGATCGTAAGCGCCAAGGGACGGGTGATTGGCGCAGGACCGTACGACAACTTTATTCAGACCGACGCGTCGATCAATCCGGGAAACAGCGGCGGTCCCTTGATTAATTCCGTGGGAGAAGTGGTCGGCGTCAACAGCGCAATCTTTAGCCAATCCGGCGGCAACGTCGGCATCGGCTTCGCGATTCCCATCGAGCTCGCCAAAAAAGTCGTCGAGCAGTTGCGCAAGAATGGCCGTGTCGTGCGGGGTTGGCTCGGAGTGCGCGCCCAGGATGTTACGCCCGGAATCGCGCTGTCGCTTGGCTTGCCTCGCGGTCACACGGAAATGGCCCTCGTGACCGAAGTCACCGAGAACAGTCCGGCGGCCGAGAGCGGCGTGAAGACCGGCGATGTGATTATCAAGTTCAACGGCAAGCCTGTGCCCAAAAGCCATGACTTTCCGGTGCTCATCGCCGAAACTCCGCCTGGCCAGCGGATTACCATGAAAATTCTGCGCGACAAAAAAGAGCAAACGATTGCGGTAAAAATCGGCGAGTTGCCGGAAGATGATCCCAATCAACAGCTCGAAAGCAGAGATGAGGGAGTTGGTTTGCGCGTCCAGCGGATCACGCCGGAAGCGGCGCGCCGCTTAGGTCTCGCTTCAACGCGAGGTGTACTGGTGGTCGAGGTTCAGCCGGACAGTCCCGCAGACGTGGCCGGTCTTGAGCCGGCCGACGTCATTCGAGAAGTCAACCAAAGGCCGATCACCAACGTGAAGGATTTTGAACGCTTTATTCGACAGGGCAGGCGTGGTGAGCGGATCCTGTTGCTTGTGCAACGGGGCGATAACGCGGTATTCTTTGGGTTGAAGCGCAAAGGCTAGGAGGATTCATGTTTGGACTCGGCGTGCCTGAACTGATGGTGATTTTGGTGATCGCGCTGGTGATCTTCGGTCCGAGCAAACTGCCGCAGATCGGCAGCGGGCTTGGCAAGGCCATCCGCGATTTCAAAAAAGGCGTAACCGACAGCGAAGATGAAGACGCTAACAAAGAAACTAAAAAAGAAGCGTCTAAAGACTTGCCGCGTTAGCGCTCCCCAATTGCGTAAGTGCTAACGTCCCCGTCCAGCGAACGTTCTTGAATGGAGTGGTCAATCCTGTCGAGGGCGTGAGGCGTTAAAGCTCACGCGTTATTGGGAAGGACTGCTTCTCTTTCCGATAGAGCAGCACCGTATACAACGACGTCTTGCTCAATTTGTAGATTTTTTCGACCTTGAGATGGCTGGTTTCGACGAACGGCTTGAGCTTCAAATCGGTGCGCCATCCCAACCAGCGAGTCACGGGATCGAGGGCCTCAGTCACCGCGCCCAACAGAGGTATCTCGCTGGTGAAATGATTGACGACGACGATTCTGCCACCGGGTTTGCATACCCGTTTCGCCTCGGCGATCATGCGCACAGGATCCGGGACGACCGTGACGACATGAAACGCCATCACGTAATCGAAGGTGTTGTCCGGAAATTTTAAATCGAGAGCGTCCATCTGCATCAGCTTGAAGTGGGACCAGCCGTTTTCCTCAATCTTTCGCTGCGCTCGCGCCAGCATATCCGGTGCGAGATCGACGCCGGTGATGCTACAGTGGGACGGGTAGGCCGGAAAAGAGGTTCCCGTTCCCGCGCCTACTTCGAGAACCTTCGCCCCCGCCGGTATATCGAGGTCCTCGATGACGCGTTCCAGCCGATTGTAAAAGATTTTGCCGAAGACTTTGTCGTAAACCGGCGCCAGCTCCGAGTAGAGCTTGCTCTCGTGTGCCTCGATATCTGCCATTTTTCCCACTAACGCCTCCTGAGATTAAGCATCACGAATATTTTTTGGCTGCTGGCTGTAGAAAACCGAGACGTCTCGTCGCCGAAAACGCCACTGTTTTCCCTTTTTGAATGCAGGCAAAATATTCTTCCGGGCGAATTCATTGACGGTGTCCGGGCTCATGTCCAAGATCGTCGCGACTTGTTTGCTGTTGAGCAACTCATCTTCTTTGTCCAACATAATTCCCCCGTTCTGTGCCAATCCCAGGTGAAAATTTCGTTCTATCTAACAACTTCACCCTAGGCTGTCAAGGCAAGAAACGGCTTGTCTGCGTCGAGCGAGAAACCGAAAACCAAACTGAAGTCGTGCAGAAAACGCGGCGCCATCGAACAGCGCAGCGTTATGCTTGGGCGAAAACGCGGATCGGCAATATCATCATGTCGCGTCCGGCAAATTGCAGCCGCTGCTGCAGCGTGTAAGGGGTGTGATTGTGGAGCACGCGAGTGAAGACATTTTCCTTTTCAAAAACCAGCTGGCCGCTAAAAAACACAACGCGCGCAAACTCCTTAGACACTAAATCACAAAGCTCTTCCAGTTCGGCGATGACATCCACCCCCAAGGCGTAGCGATATTCTGCATACCACCCCAAGCAGTTTGCATACTCGACAAAACTCTTGAGCGCCTCCTCAGTTTTCTTTTTGAGCCCTTCTACTTCAGTGTGACCTTTGAATTGGCCAGTGTCAATGACGCCCACGGAAATGAACACGATATTTTTGAAATAGTTCGGGAAGAGCCGGTGAATATTGAGCAGAGTGTGCACCGAGATCCCGTCGAAGTCGCGCACGATCAGCGCCGCCGTCGGCGCGTCGGGATTTTGTCCCGGCACCGGTTTACTCAAGTCGGGCTGAAACGGCAGCGTGAGCAGCGTGTCGTCAAGGCTCTTGAGCGCGGTATTCACGCGATCGTAGTGCGATCGGATATACTGGCAGCCTAGGACGAACAATAAAGTGACCAGCAAAGTGACCCAGCCGCCTTCAGCGAATTTCGTCGTGGTGGTGACAAAAAGAATGATTCCCGTCAGCAAGAGACCGACGCCATTGATCAGAAACCTGCGCCCCCAGGCGCGCTCAGAGCGGCGCACTTGCCACCAGTGCCGGCACATGCCGAGCTGTGAGAGCGTGAAGGTCAGGAAGACGTTGATACTGTACATCACCACCAGAAGTCGCACATCACCATGGCTGTAGACGAGAAATCCGAGGGAAGCCAAGCCCATGAACCAAATGCCGTTGCGGGTCACCAACTGATCACTCAAGTGGGACAATCGATGAGGTGTCCAGGAATCCAGTGACATGTTCGAGAGCACGCGCGGTCCATCGAGAAAGCCGGCTTGCGCGGCGACGACCAGCAATGCGGCTTCGGTCAGGAGGATGACAATGACCAATGAAGCTGTGATCCCGGAATGAGCGCCGAACAAACCGCCAAAAATCCCGGAAAATAAGCTCGCGTTCAATGTCCGGGCGGGCTCCTGCTTCACCTGGTTCAACAGATAGCAAAGCAAGATGCCGCTGGCGGTAAAAGCGAGCGAAGTCGCCATGTAAAGCATCGTGCGTTTGCCGGTTTCCACGCGCGGCTCGCGCAGGATCTGTAATCCATTGCTCACGGCCTCGATCCCTGTATAGGTGCCGCCGCCGAGACTGTAGGCATGGAGCAAAATGCCCAACGTCGCGACAATACCCAAGCTTCGAAAGTCGCGCGTCATTTCGTTGTAAGAGCCGGCGACCACACCGGGTAAATTGGCCACGTGTTGGCCGATGCCGAGCGCAATGCCGAACGCGTGCATGACGATAAACAACAGAAAAATCGGCAGCAGAAACAAAACCGATTCCTTAACGCCGCGAAGATTTAAAAGGATCAGCGCGAAGATCAGCGCGATCTGGGTGAAGATTTTGAGCGGCTGCAATTCGATGGGCAGAAAGCTGAACAGCGCATCGGCGCTGCTCGCGATGGAGATCGTGATGGTGAGCATGTAATCGACCACCAGGGCAGACCCGGCGACCAAGCCGGATTTTGGCCCGAGCAACTTCGAGGCGACCAGATAGCCACCGCCGCCGGTGGGAAAGAGCTCGATAATCTGGGCGTAACTCGCGGAAATCATGAACACCGTGACGGCCATGAGCAAGGCGAGCGGCAGAGCGAGATAAAAATACTGGCCAAGTGCCAGATAGGCTTCTTCGGGGCCATAGGCGGACGAGCTCAAACCGTCCGCGCCCAGACCGACCCAGGCCAAAAACGCGACCAGCGAAATCTGGTGAAAGACCCGGGGATCGAGTGGGTCTTTAGGTTTACCGAGGACGATATGCTTGAGTGAAGCGGTTTCCGAAGTGGCCACGAGAATTGACGTCCATACTTAGCAATATTCTCGCAATTTGTGAAATGATGACGTCGACGCTTGAGATTTGAGCAAAACCTCTCGCTCGTTACTCGCTTGCGCGATAAAAAAACTTCCTCTAGCATGGCGACGTCGCATTCCACTGACGTCACTCTCCGCATGAGAAAAGCTCTGAAGCTTGTCGGATTCCTCAGCGCGATGCTGGTGCTTTTTTTCATCGTTGCTTCTCTGGCCTTCTATCATCTGGTGCGGATCGGCGAGGTGCGCCGGTTTTTTACCGACGAAATCGAAAAACAGACCGATCTGAGGATTCAGCTCAGCGGAGCAGACCTGGAGATCGGCTGGACCACGGGAATTGTCTTTCGAGATGTGGCCGTGAGAGAACCGGACGAGGCTGTGCCGGCGCTTACGGCCGAGCGCGTGACAGCGCGAGTCGCGCTTCGACCACTACTGCGGCGGCAGGTGATTTTTTACGAAATTCATTTGACTCGACCGACGGCGCACCTCGTTCGGGATCACACCGGACGCATTCCATTGCTCGATAAGCTGCTCAATCTGCCATTGTTCAAACAACGTTCGAGTGAGTTTAGTTTCGATCTGCGCTCGCTGGTCATCGACGGCGGCAATTTCGAATGGAGAGAGGCATCTTCCGGCGGTGAACGCCTATGGCAGCTTAGCAATGGCCGAATCGAACTGCAGCGAGTGCGCGGCCAACAGCTCCGGCAATATTTTCAAAGCTTTTTAAAAACGGAGCAGCGCGACTTTCCCGGTCTGGGTCTCCGATTCGATCTGACGACCTTCGTGCTTAACGGCGGCGCGAAGATAAACGTCCGATCTCGCGGCTATGTCGTCCTACCGCGGGAGACTTTGGATATCCGGCAGGCGCGCTGGAATGCGGATCTCGAGGTGGTGGATCTGCCTGCCGCCTTGGTGAAAGATCTGCTGGCGGCGGGGATGCCCGTGCGGACGATCAGCGGGCATGTTGCCGAGCGTGTGCATATCGAAGGCGATCCGCTGCAGCAACTTCGTGTTCGGGGCGATGTTCAATTCAAGCAGCTCTCGATCGACGCGCCTGCGATTTTCGCAAGCACGCTCGAGCGCTCCGAGGGACGAATAAGTTTCGATCTTGAGCGGAGCCCGGATATGTGGCGCCTCCAGCGGGTGGATTTTTTCACGCCGGAGTTGCGTTTTTCAGCGCAGGGAGAAATCAGCGGCATACGCGGCAGCAATCCACGCGTGCGCTTGAATTTGTCCGCGCTCCCCGCGTCAGTTTCGGTCCTACGAAACTATATGCCGTTAAAGATCCTGGGCTCCGCTTGGGCCGAACGGCTGGCAGGCGCAATCGAGAGCGGGCAGTTCGAAATCAAAAAAGCGGTTGTCGATGCTACACTATCCGAGCTGCGTGAGATTGCCCGCGGCACCGTGCCAAAGGGACTTTCGGTCGAGAGCGAATTGCGCGACCTTTCGGCCAAACTGCCGGTCGATAATGGTCTCGCGTTGCGCACGGTGACGGGACAGATCCGTCTTGCCAACCGCGTACTCGCTTTACAAAGCTTCAGGGGTGTTTACGGCGATGCTCGGTTCACCGGGTTGGACGGAACCTATGATCTATCGCCCGCCAGCGGAGGCAAGCTGGAGGTTTACACGCGCGCCGACGTCAATCTCGGCGAATTGAAAAATCAGCTAAGCGGGCAGGAACTCTCCCCAGAATTGGGCCGGTTTTTAGCGTCTTTGGAAGAGCTTGACGGCCGATCGAGAATCGAGCTCAGTCTCAAACGGGTAAGCGCTCAGCCCTTGCAATTCGAAGGAAAAATGAGCCTTGACAATGTCCGCGCGCGCTACAAGGAGTATGCCCTGAACGATGTGCAAGGGGATCTTACTTTCAACCCGAAAGATCTCAGTACGGAAAAAATTCGCGCGCAACTCAACGGCTCGCCGATCCTAGCTCAAATCGCGCTCACGAATTACAACACTGATGGCGCTACGTTTGATCTCAATGTCGAATCAAACGGCATGCGCGCGGGAGTGCTCACGAGCCTCTTGCTCGATACGGGCAGCCCGCGCGATACCGGACTTGTGCGCGGAGCGATACGCTACACGGGCTCGGTCGCGAACAACGCGCAGCGAAAATTGACGGGAACTCTGGATCTGCTCAATGTGCAGATGCAACTTAAGCCTCTGCTTCAGCCGCTCAGGGCCCTCAACGGCAGGATCAGCATAGACGAAAGCGGCATCGATTTTCAAAAACTGACCGCCTCTCTGGTGGGCTTTCCGGTGAGTGCCACCGGGCGCTGGCGCTACCGGCAAGACCCGCAGCTATTGTTTGATTTCACAGCGCCGAATCTCGATATCACCTACCTGATTTCGCAGATCGATTCCGAGTTGAGCGAATTTTATTCGACCTTGGTGGCCGACGGCAAAATCGCTCTCGATAAAGGCCGGATCAAAAACTTTGAGTTCAGCGACTTGACCACGAGCGCGGCGATCGATCATCGGGTTTGGCGGCTCACGAATCTGAGGGCGCGCTCCGCGGGAGGTGAGATCCAGGGGGTGACGACGATTTTCGACAAACCCGATACGCTCGCGCTGGTTGCCGATCCGAAGATCGACGGTGTGCCGATTCAGTCGTTCCTTAACTGGTTCAACATCACCACTACTGAAATGAGCGGTAAAGTGAGGCTCAACGGCAAGTTGGAAACCGTTGGAAAAAATGATGCCGAACGCAAGCAAAATTTAAATGGCGCGTTCAACCTGAGGATCGAAGACGGAACGATCCATCGGATGCGCATCGTGGTGCAGTTGCTGAATCTTCTCGACCTTTCCCGCTGGTTCAGTTTCCAGATGCCGGACCTCGCCAAACAAGGGATCCGCTTTCGCGCAATTACCGCCGACTTCAAAGTCAGCAACGGGACCTACATTACAAACAACCTGATTGTCGATAGCAGCGACCTGCGCATGACCGGCGCCGGCAAAATCGATGTGCCCAAGGACGAGCTCGATTTCGTTGTCGCCGTGCGCCCATTCGCGGGCATCGATACCGCTATGAGTTATATTCCGCTGCTCGGGCGCAGCATCGCTGCGATCAAGAACTCGTTCCTGGTGGCGAGTTTTAATATTACCGGTCGTATCGACGAACCGACGATTACGCCTGCACCCCTGGGAACGGTGGCGGAATGGTTCTGGGGAGTATTGGGAATCCCAAAAAATATTATTGGCTTTGGCGAAAACGAAA
>Ga0207645_10002631_pt1 | contig 13994 bp, 12 predicted proteins | sample KBSM53metaG_FD_184331 | JGI IMG/M metagenome (GOLD analysis project Ga0207645, IMG submission 184331) | Miscanthus rhizosphere microbial communities from Kellogg Biological Station, Michigan, USA - KBS M5-3 metaG (SPAdes) (version 2) | ecosystem: Host-associated > Plants > Roots > Rhizosphere >...
AGGGGCTTGGCCCGTAAGAGAATCACGACGTGCTGACGAGCGGCGTCCGGGCTGCGCCGCCGCGCGTCACAAGAAGTTAAAAGGAGTCACCGATGCAAAACCGCACCCTCCTTGCCGCAGTCGCTACCGCGGCCATCGCCGCGATGGTCACCCCATCCATCTCGAGCGCGCAGGATACCACAGCGAAGAAGACGACAGTCTCCAAGGGCGAAGTCGCGATGCAGCCGAGCTACAGCTCGCTCATCTCGGCGATCAGCTTGGGCTCGGCCAACGCGGACAAGATCAAAGCGTTGACGTCGGTCAACGCCGCCGATGTCCAGTTCGTGAACGTCGAAGACCTGCTGGCAGGTAACAGCCCCGACTCGCTCAAGGCCGTGCTGTCGAAGAACGAGGACAACATCGAAGCGCTGCGCAAGGCGTTAGGCAGCAACCAGGCGCTCGGCCTGCTCCTCGCCTCCGAGAGTCCTGCGACAGTCACGACGGACACGACCAAGACGCCAATGCCCAGCATGTCCATGAAGCCGTCGGCAAAGGACGTCGTGGCAGCCGATGTCAGCTCGGACAACAAGGTAGTCCTGTACTACTGGAAGAAGCAGTAACCCGACACGACCCAGAAACTTGGACCGGAACCGGCAACGGTACCGGAAGAGAGATAGCGATGCGGGACGCTCGTAGGAGCGTCCCGCATTTTCTTTTTCGATGGCGCTCCTCTTGACATTCTACAGGAACGATCGCATTCTCCTGTAGACATGCGACAGGAGCCGGCGTGGCGACCGACAACACCGACGTCCTGCAAGGGACGCTGGACATGCTTATTCTCAAGGCGCTCTCGCTCGAGCCCATGCATGGCTGGGGCATCTCCCAGCGCATCCAGCAGATCTCGCGCGACGTCCTGCAGATCAACCAGGGCTCGCTCTACCCGGCCCTCCACCGGCTCGAGCGCCGCGCGTGGATCGATTCCGACTGGGGGACGTCTGAGAACAACCGCCGCGCCAAGTACTACCGGCTCACGTCCGTGGGTAAGAAGCAGCTGGCCGAGGAGCGTGCGAGCTGGCAGCGCTTCACGCTGGCGGTCGAGCGGGTGCTCCAGACGACCTGACCGAGACCACCAATGGATGCGTTGCACCTGCTCGCGCGACGAGCTCGCGGGTTCCTCCGGCCACTCCTGTCTCGGCGCGATGCGGAGGCCGAGCTCGACGAGGAGATGCGGTTTCACCTCGACGCCGAGATTGCCGAGAGAATCCGACGTGGCATGACACCCGACGCGGCGCGCACATCTGCGCTGCGAGACTTCGGCGGTGTCTCCCGGTTCAAGGAAGAGTGCCGCGACGCGTGGGGCACCCGCGTGATGGACGAGGTATCACGCGATGCGCGCTATGGTCTGCGCGCGCTCTGGCGCGCACCCGCATTCACGGCGGTAGCGGTTCTGACGATCGCGCTCGGCGTGGGCGCTGCGACGACGATCTATTCGGTCGTCCAGGCGGTGCTGCGTCCGCTACCGTTCCACGATCCCGCGTCGCTGGTCGCGGTCGTGACGACGTATCGCGGCAAGGATGACGCTGCGTCGGCGCTCGACTTCGTCGACTGGAGACGAGAATCAAAGACGTTGACGGGCATGGCGGCGATCGCCACGGACGCCATGACGTTGACGGGCCGCGGCGATCCCGAGCGGATGTACGCGGCAACCGTGAGTGCGGGTCTGCTCTCCATGCTTCGCGTCCGCCCGCTCGCCGGCCGTGTGTTCCGCGCAGGCGAGGACTCGGTCGGCGCCGCGCGGATCGTGATCCTGGGCGAGGCGATCTGGCGGCGCCGATTCTCGAGCGATCCAGGCATCGTTGGCGAGACCGTGAGACTCGACGGCAATCCGTACACGGTGGTTGGCGTGCTTCCAACTCGCGTGACGTATCCGGCCGCCGCGGAGATCTATTTGCCACTCGTGTTCCCGACCGGGGACCTCGACGAAGGGAATCGCGGAGCTCGGTATTACGATGTCGTGGCCCGGCTCGCGCCGGGCACGACGATCGAGCAGGCTCGCGCGGAGATGCGCACGATCACGTCGCGCATCGCGTCGGCACACCCGCAGGCGGACGAAGGGGTGTCGGTGCGCGTGACCCCGTTGCTCGAAGAGACGGTCGGCACGTTTCGCAGGCCGTTGCTCATTCTCCTGGGCGCGGCGGGCGTGCTGCTGCTCATCGCCTGCGCGAACGTGGCCAATCTGCTGCTCGTCCGCGCGGCCGGGCGCGACGGCGAGCTGGCCGTTCGTACCGCGCTCGGCGCGGGGCGGGCGCGTCTCGTCCGGCAGCTCGCGACCGAGGCCCTCGCCCCGTTTCTCATCGGCGGCGCGCTCGGCATTGCGCTCGCGACGTTAGGCACGCGATGGTTTGCGGTCGCCGCGTCCGACACGGTGCCGAGGCTCACCGGTGCGGGCGTCGACAGCGCGGCGTTGCTGTTGGCGCTGGTTGCGACGCTCATCACGGGAGTGATCTTCGGCGTCATTCCCGCGCTCCGGTTTGCCCGTCTCGGTGTGTCGGGGGCGCTCCGGGGGGCGGGCCGATCGAGCCAGGGCTCGATCGCCAGGCGTCGAGCGCGCACGGCGATCGTCGGGTCGGAGGTGGCGCTGGCGGTGATGCTGCTCGTCGTCGCCGGCCTCGTTGTCCGCAGCTTCCAGCGTCTCATGGCGGTCGATCCAGGGTTCCGGCGTGGTGGCGTGGTCACGTTCCGTCTCGATCTGCCTAACACGCGCTACGGCGACGCGGCGAAGCTCCGGGCGTTTGCGGCGCAGCTCGACGACCGAATCCGCGCGCTGCCGGGTGTGCGCGCGAGCGGGCGGGTGCTCCGTGCGCCGCTCAGCGAATACAACTTCAATGTCGGATTTTCGGTGGACCGCTGGCGGGAGGAAACGGGGTCACGTCGGCCGGCGGCGCAGGTGCGGATCGCGTCGCCCGGCTACTTCGAGGCGATGGGAATCCGTCTCGTGCGCGGGCGGACGTTCACCGCGCGCGATGACGCCAACGCGCCTCAGGTGGTCGTGATCAATCAGGCGATGGCGCGCGCGCATTTCTCCGGCGAGAATCCGTTAGGCAGACACGTCTGGTTGGGTTGGGAAGAAGGCGGCGTCAGGCGTGGCGGGGAGATCGTTGGCGTCGTGGACGACGTCCGACAGTTCGGGCTCGACCGGCCATCGGCACCAGAGATGTATCTGCCGTACGATCAGACCCCGGTGGGACCGATGACGGTGGTGGCGCGCACGTCGGCGTCGCCGGATGTGGTGTTCGCTGCCGCGCGCGCCGCCGTGCGCGAGCTCGATCCGGATCTGCCACTCTTCGAGCTCGGCACACTCCAGGAGCGGTTCGAGAGGTCGGCGGCACGGCCGCGCCTCTACATGACATTGCTGGCCACGTTCGCGGTCGTCGCGGTGCTTCTCGCAGCGATCGGGCTGTACGGCGTGGTGTCGTACGCCGTCCGACAACAGACGCGCGAGATCGGGATCCGCCTCGCGCTCGGCGCGACGCGCTCGAACGTTGCCGGGACGGTGGTCGGTCACTCGCTGACGGTGACCGTGGTCGGGGCCGCGTTAGGCCTGGCTGGCGCGCTCGCCGTGTCGCACCTCCTGCAGGCGCTCTTGTTCGGTGTGAGCCCGACCGACGCGTGGACTTACGTCGCCGTCGTCGGGCTGATCGCGCTGGTCGGTGTCGTGGCGAGCTGGGTTCCCGCGCGCCGCGCGACGGCGATCGATCCGGCGTCGGCACTGAGGGAAGAGGGATGAGGGAAGAGGGAAAGGGGGTTTCCGCATCTTACCCTCTTCCCTCATCCCCCTTCCCGCTTCCCGGTTCTGTCGGGCACCCCGCCCACCTCCCATTAACCACCTCCGGTTCTGCTAGACGGCGGAGCGCCGCCTCGCTTCCCGCGACGATCCGTCGAGCGCGGGCCCGGCTGACCGTCCAGCCGCGCCAGTCGGTCTGGACGGCCGGACCCCAGTCATGCAGCAACCGGCGAGCAGCCTCACACCGTTCCCCGTAATCGGCGGTCTCCCGTGCACCATCCGCACGTTCAAGAACCGACCCGGCCGGCATGGTTAGGGCGTGGCCTGCGCTGTCAGTGCTTGGGATGACCCAACCCGCCGGTGCAGTGACACGCTCGCGCGCGAGGTACTGGACAAGGGCCGGAGCCGCATCGGCGCCCAGCCTCGCGATGTATCGCACGTCGACCTCTTTGCCTTGACCGGCCCGAGCGATGTTGAATCGCGCGACGTAGCCAGACGGATCGGCGACGTTGAGGGCAATGAGTGTCGCCCAGCCCGACGCGAGCACGCCGGCCGTGAACAGCCGCTCGCGCCCGCGGAGCACTGTCACGGTGAACCACACGAACACGATCGCAAGCCAGCCCATGAACACCGTGGCGTACAGCCGATCCTCGCTCAATCCATAGGCGGATTCGTAGAGGCGCATGCGCGCGATCGCTGAATACATGATGATCGCGAGCAGCGTGAGGAGCGTCCCCGACAGCACGCGAAAGACGGCGTCGGCTCGCGGAGTGTCGCGGCGCAGGAGCGAGTTCCCCGCGAGTAACACGGGGAGCACCAGCGCGGAGACGGTCACGAGCTCGAAGAAGCCGCGACGCGCGTAGTCGGCGTAACTCATGCCCGCGGTTGCCTGGACGAGCGCGTCGCCGCCGAAGAAATAGCGGAGCTGCACGATCACGAATGCGGCGAACAGCGCAACGAGCGAGCCTAACGCGACCGACACCTCGGTCAATCCGAGCGCGCCGTCGGGGAAGGGGACGCGCCACGTGCCTCGGCCGTTCGACAGCACGGTCGCGCGCAGCAGGCCGCCAACGAACCAGGCGATGATGCCGCTCACGGCCAGATGGGATGCCACCGCCGCGGCGTCGATGCGAAACACCTGGCTGACCAGTCGTGCGAACACCGGGTCTGCGGAGGCGAAGAGACTGCCAAACACGAGCAGCAGCGGGATCGCCACCAACGCGGCGCGAACCCCTGCGATCACTCGGCCCGTGCCGCGCGCCCCGGCGACCTGGCGAAATGACACATCCGACAGCAGGAGCGCGATCATGCCAACGAAGACGTTCACGCCGATCACGAACCCGGCATACACGAGCTCGCGAAACCGGCTCTCGAGCACTCGCTGCTCGGTTCCCCACGAGATCGCGGCGGCGAGCAGCGCGAGCGTCCCGAAGAACGTGAGGGTGTTGTACGCGATGAGCGAGTCCGAGTCGCGCCACACGAAGAGCAGGCTCAGTGCGAGCGCAGGAATGAGAAGCCACCGCGCGTCGGCCGGCAACGCCTCGTACCGACGGCGAGCGAGCGTGACCACTGCCGCAACGATTGCGAGTGACCAGATAGCCATGTTCGCCCCCCACGACGGAACGCGGAGGATCGCATCGCCGACGAGCCCCAGGAGCAGTGCGTCGGTGAGAGCGCGCGCAGCGAGGCGAGCGCGTTCCTCGGTCGTGTCGAGGGTGAGCGCGGGAGGTGACTGGTGGGTGGGTACTTCGGCCGAGGTGGCGGGCATGTGGCGGGACGCGAAGGGTGGCTGTAGGCCCATAACTACGAAAATAAGTAACTGATGTCAAGTACTTCACAACATAAAGCAAAAGCACGCGAAGCGTCTGTGATCCCCGCCACCATCTTCCGAGCGCGGACTATCGCGCGCGCCTGCCACGCCGCATCGTACCCCCGTCGCCGCGCTGAGAGGTTGCCATGCCCTCCGCCAAGTGGTTCTCGCGTCAGGCCTTGATTCGTGCCGCCGGGATGTCGGCGGCGCTCGCCGCACTGTCCTCGAGCTCAGGTGCGCAGGTCGTCCGCGGGATTGTCGTCGAAGCAGGCTCCGGCGGCGCACTCCCGGGCGTCGTGGTCGTGCTGCTCGACTCCGCTGGCAAGCGACTGGCCGGTGTCCTCGTCGGTGACGATGGCCGATACGCCATCCGCGCGCTGACCCCTGGACGTTACGCGGTGCGCGCCGAGCGAATTGGCTACCGAGCGGATGCGCCGACTCCGGTCATCCTCGGCGCCGGTCAGACGGTCGATCTGCGACTCGAGACGCGGCCGATTCCCGTCGTCCTTGGGGCCGTGCGGGTGACGGGAAAGTCCCCGTGCGTCACGAGCGCTGCGGACGGGAGCGAGATATCGGCGGTCTGGGATGAGACACGAAAGGCACTCTTCGCTACCGATCTCACGCAGCAGCAGGAGCTCTTCACGGCGCGGGTGACGCGCTTCGAGCGAACACTGGACGCGCGCTCCGGGAAAGTCACGAAATACCAGGCGAAGGAAACGAGCTCGGTCACACGAAGCCCGTTCGTCAGCGAGAGCGCGGCTCGCCTCTCGGCGAACGGATACGTTAGGCAGCACGGAGGCGAGCTGACCTATTACGCTCCGGACGCGGCGGTGCTTCTCTCGGACGAGTTTCTCACGGACCACTGTTTCAGGCTGCGGCAGGGCGAGGGGAAACGCGCGGGGTTGATCGGACTGGCGTTCGAGCCGGCGCAGGGGCGCGACAAGCCCGACATTGCCGGCACGCTCTGGATCGACCAGAAGTCGGCCGAGCTGCGCGACCTCGACTTTGCGTATCATGAGCTGCAGAACCTTCCGCGAACATCGAAGAGCGAGGACTTCGGGGGACACATCGAGTTCCAGCGAATGCCGACGGGCGCGTGGATCGTCGAGCGATGGGTCATTCGGATGCCGCTGCTCGTCGAAGGGCTCGCGCGCGACCCGGTCGTGATCCCGGGGGCGCCGCCGTCACCGCCCGACCGTATTCGGCTGGCCGGAATCCACGAGGAAGGCGGAGAGGTTCTGGAGACGGTGGCACGCGGCGAACGCCGCGAGCGGTCGGCCGAAGTCGCAAGCGTGCGAGGTGTCGTGTACGACAGCACGCGAATGGCTCCGCTCAGCGGGGCGCGCGTCTTCCTCGACGGGACACAATTCGGCACGAAATCCACGGCCGACGGGAGCTTCCTCATCGAGAAGGTCCCGCCAGGAACCTACGCGATCTCGGTCGTCCACCCGCGGTTCGACTCGCTGAGCGTGCCAGCGCCCGCGGCGACGGTCGAGCTGCGGCCTAACGAGCAGCACATGGCGCAGCTGGCGGGGCCGTCGACGGCCACCGTCCTCGCGCGGACGTGCCGCGCCGATGAGCGCGCCGAGGGGAAAGCGGCGCTTCGCGGTCATGTTCGCGATGCGTTGAGCGCTGCTCCCGCGATCGACGCGCGGGTCACACTCAGCTGGCGCCGGCTTCGGGAGTCGATGCCTCGCCAGGCGGCCATCATGGATCTAACGCGCACGACGCAGACCGACTCCGCGGGTCGCTACGCGTTCTGCGGGCTCCCGGAGGGTGTGAAGATCACGGCCCGCGTCGTTGCCGACGATCGACGGTCGACGCCGGTGGATGTCATCCTGCCAGAGGGCGAGCTGTCGGTCCTCGATATGGCGGTGGGAACGGCGACGGTCGTGGCAGAGAGCGCGCCCGCAAAGATGCCCCCGGTCGTGGCCGTGACCGGGCCCCGCAACCGCACCATGACGGAGTTCGAGCGGCGGCGCCGACACGGTAATGGCTCGTACCTCACACGAGCGCAGATCGACCGGATGCACGCCGAGCGGCTAACGGACCTGCTGCGCACCATGCCCGGCGTACGGGTCAGTACGAATGAGAGGGGTGGACTCATCGTGGAGCTGCGCGGGACAGTGACCACGTTGCAGCCGACGGCGACGCCGATGCCGGCCGTTCGTCCGGACAGCTCCGGTGGGGCGCCGAGCTCCGGTGCGAGCGTGACCACCCAAGCCAATATCAAGAAGTGCCCAGCCGGATTTCTTATCGACGGGCTGCCGGCCGACGACGCCAGCGCCGCCGACATGGACGTGCGTCCGGAGCTGATCGAGGCGATCGAGGTTTACTCGGGTGGCTTGGTTCCGATCGAGTTCAACACGCGCAACGGAGAGTGCGGCGTCGTCATGATCTGGACTCGATTTTTCGCTGACCGCTCCGAGTAACGCGATGGAGGCTGCCGAGATCGTGGTCTGCGGCGCCGGGATGGCCGGCGCCGCGGCCGCCTACCACCTCGCCGTTAGGCACGGGGTGCCGAACGTCGTGATTGTCGACGAGCGTCCGCCCATGACGCTGACGAGCGACAAGGGCACGCAGGGCTACCGGAACTGGTTCGACGGCCCCGACGACCTCATGGCGCGGTTCGTCAGCCGCAGCATCGGCATTCTCGAGGAGCTTGCGGAATCGAGCGGGAACGTCTTCGAGCTGTCGCGACACGGCTACGCGTTTGCGACGGCTGATCCTCGCATGCGGGACTGGCTGCGGGATCAGGCGCGACGCCTCGAGTCGTTCGGGGCGGGCACCGCCCGCGAGCATCCAGGGCGGCTGCCGTACGAGCCGGTTCGAGATGATGACTGGCACGGCGTGCCCGATGGCTGCGATCTGCTGCTCGACGCCGCGCTCGTGCATGAGCACTTCGCGTTCCTTCGCGGCGACGCGATCGCCGTCAGCCACGTTAGGCGTGCCGGCTGGATGGACGCCATTCGCCTCGGTCACTGGCTGCTCGAGGAGGCGTGCCGGCACGGCGCGCGGATCGTGCGCGACCGATTCGTGGGAGCCAACACGGCCGGTGGGCGCTTGACCGGCGTCCGGCTCGAGTCGGGTTCCTCGATCGCGACCGGCCGGCTCGCCATCGCCGCGGGACCGCGACTTCCGGCCGTCCTCGGAATGCTCGGCATCGATCTCCCGGTGTTCCTCGAGCTGCACGCGAAAATGCGGTTCGACGATCGGCTTGGCGTCTTGCCTCGTTTGGCGCCGTTCACGATCTGGAACGATCCGGTGGGCCAGCTCGATTGGAGCGCGGCCGAGCGGGCACGGTTCGCGTCGGACCCGAACGCGCGCTGGTTGCTCGAGCCGTTTCCCGGCGGCCTACACGTCCGACCCATCGGCAACGAGCGCGACGTGCTGCTCATCTGGACGTTCGAGGTCGCACCGCACGAGTACGTATGGCCCCCGGCCTTCGACCCGAACCTCGGCGACGTGCTGCTCCGCGGGTTCGCCCACGCCATGCCGCGTGCGTCGTCGTACATCGGCGAGGCGCATCGAGGGTACGTCGACGGCGGGTATTACGCGAAGACGCCGGAAAACCGGCCGCTGGTCGGCCCGCTGGACATCGACGGAGTTTTCCTCTGTGCGGCGCTGTCGGGTTACGGCATCATGGCGTCTCACGCGGCCGGGGAACTGGTCGCGACCCATATGACCGGAGGGACGCTGCCATCTTACGCCGCAGCGCTGTCCCCACGTCGTTATGCGGACGCCGACTACCGACGACGTCTCGAGGGTTGGGACGCGAAGGCCGGCCAGCTCTGACCCACTAACTTTACCCGCATGACCATTCATGGATCTCGCCGCGGTCGAGCAGGGCTGACCACGGCGGTCTCGGTGACGCTGGTTGCTTTCGCCACCGCGTGTGCGCCGGCTGCGGCGAGCGACACGTCCTCCAGGCCTGCTGCGTCCGGGTCGGCCGCGGCCGATGTCATTCCCGGGGTGGAGGTCCTGCTGTCGGACTCGATCCACCTCATTCGCGGGAAACGCGTTGGGCTCATCACGAACCATTCCGGTCGTGATCGCGCGGGCACGAGCACGATCGACCTGCTGTACCGGGCGCCCGGCGTTAGGCTCACCGCGCTCTTCGCCCCCGAGCACGGGCTGCGCGGGCTCGCCGAGGCGGGAGCATCAGTGGAGTCCACGGTGGACTCGGCGACGGGAATTCCGATCTACTCGATCTATGGCCGGAAGAATGTCCCGACACGTGAGATGCTCTCGAACGTGGACGTGCTCGTCTACGACATCCAGGATGTCGGCGCGCGCGTCTACACGTACGAGTGGACGATGGCGCTCGTGGCCGATTCCGCGCAGAAGCCGTTCATCGTCCTCGACCGACCCGATCCGGTCCGCGGGGATCGCGTCGAGGGCGGTGTGCTCGATCCGAAATACCGCTCGTTCGTTGGGCAGTATCCGGTTGCGCTTCGCTACGGCCTAACGGCAGGCGAGCTGCTGCGGTACCTGGTGGGTACGGGCCAGGTTCACGCTGACGTGACGGTCGTGCCGATGAAGAACTGGCGTCGCTCGATGTGGTGGGAGGAAACAGGGCTCGCGTGGCGGAGCCCGTCGCCGAACTTGCGCGACATGGAGGCGACGATCCTGTATACGGGAACGGTGTTCTTCGAGGGCACGAATGCCACGGAGGGACGCGGAACGGAGCAGCCATTCCGAGCGGTCGGCGCGAAGTGGCTGACGGACGCGGGCGCCATCGCCCGCGAGCTCGACGCGAAGCGGTTGCCCGGAGTGCGCTTCGATTCCGTCTCACGGCCGGTGGAGAAGGGCTTCAAGTTCGGCGGTGAAACGATCCCGATGATCCACGTGACGGTGACGGATCGGAGCTCCGTGAAGCCGGTCGAGGTGGGCGCGCATCTGCTGCGAGCGATCTACAAGCGGCACACGGCGGAGTTTCAGTGGCGGGTTTCGGAGATCGATCGGCTGTTCGGGTCGGATCGGCTTCGGTTGGCGGTGGAGCGTGAGGGCGGGATCGAGGAGCTATTGCCGGTGCTGGTGAAAGAGTCGGAGGATTTCAGACGGGAGTCGGCGAAGTACTGGATCTACAAGTGAGATGACTGCCCCTCGCCACTACGATCAACGGTACTTCGACAAGTGGTACCGCAACCCGCGCTACCGCGTGAAATCGCCACAGGAATTGGCCCGCCAGGTGGCGCTCGTGGTTTCAGCAGCCGAGTATGTCCTGGGTCGAACCCTCCACACCGTCCTCGACGTCGGATGCGGAGAGGCGAACTGGCTCGCGCCGCTTCGCCGTCTGCGTCCACGCGTTCAGTACACCGGCGTCGACTCGAGCGAGTACGTGGTCAGCCGGTTCGGCACGAGCCGCAACATCCGGCTCGGCACGATCGACTCGCTCGACCGCATGCGGCTGCGCAAGGAATACGATCTGATCCTGTGCGTTGGCATGTTGAACTACCTCGATCCGGCGCAGCTCCGAACGGGTCTGGCGCATCTGTACGAGCTGGCGAACGGCGTCGTCTACCTGGAGTTGTTCACGAGTGTGGACCGCGGCGTGTTCGGCGACACCCGTGGCACGCGCCTTCGGACACCGGCATGGTACCGCGCGCGCATACGCGAGGCGCGATTCTTGTCCTGCGGGATGCACTGCTACATCCCGGACTGGTTGCAGGAGCAGACCTCGGCCCTCGAGCGCTGTGGCGGCTAGCCAGGCGGCGTTAGGCAGCGCCGCGGTGGACTACACCGCGCGGGCGACGGGCTTCGCCGACAGCGAACGGGTCCTGCAGCGCGAGGTCGAGCGCATCTCGCAGCTCCGGCTCATCGCGTTCGTCGTGGGCGCCGCGTCGGGAGTGTTGCTGCTCGGTGGGTGGGGCCGCACCACGCTGCTCGTCGCGGGACTGGTCATCGGCGCCGCCACATACATCGCGCTTGCAACCATCCACGCGAAACGGCGGCGGCGGGCGCGGTGGGCGGGCGTTAGGCGCATCGTGTGCGAGCAGGGAGCGCTCCGCGTTGCGCGAGACTGGAACGCGCTGGCCCCCTGGACGGGGGAGACGCTCACTCACGACCACCCGCACGCGGCGGACCTCGACATCACCGGGCACGCGTCGCTCGTACGGCTCCTCGACGTCACGAGCCCGGGGCCTGGACGTCAGACCATTCTGTCGTGGCTTACCGGGGAAGCAGCGTCCGTCGCCGAGCTGCGTGCCAGGCAGGACGCAGTGCGCGAGCTCACGCCGGCGGTGGAGTGGCGCGAGACGATGACCGCCCACGCGTGGACGGCCGGCCGCTCGCGGCGCGCCGACGTCGAACGATTCCTCTCCTGGGCGGGAGAACCAGCGTGGCTGCTGGATCGGCCGGCGGTCGTGTGGGCGGCGCGCGTGCTTCCGTTCCTCATCGTTCCAACGGTCTCGCTCGCGTTCCTCAGTCTCCTCTGGACGCGCGACGTGCTGCCACCACCCGACGGCTGGCTGGTCGGACTGGGAACGTTTGCTCGACGGTGGTGGATGCTGCCGTTCGCCGCAGGCGTCCTGCTCACCGTATTTACACGGCGCGGAGTCGGCGTTCGCCTGGATGCCGCGATGTCGCATCTCGGCGGCCTCGCCGCCTATGCGGAAATGCTCGGCCACGTCGAGTCGTCGACGTTCACGACGCCGCGCGTCGCAGGTCTCCGTGCACGACTCACGAACGAACGCGCTGCGTCGCGATCGCTGACACGGCTCGGTGCGATCGTTCGGCTCGCGGAGGCACGGTATTCCCCGATGGGGCACATCGTGCTGCAACTGCTCGGACTGTGGGATCTGCATGTCGTCGTCGCGCTCGAGCAATGGCAGGCAACGTCGGGGGCACACGCGCGAGACTGGCTCACCGCGTTAGGTGAGGTCGAAGCGTTGGCCGCCCTCGCCACGCTCGCGCACGACAATCCCGGCTGGGTGATGCCCGACTTTGTCGACGGGGCGGCACGCCTCGAGGCGAGCGCGCTCGGTCACCCGCTGCTCAATGACGAAACGCGCGTCAGCAACGACGTCACGGTTGGCCCGCCCGGGACGTTCTTGCTGGTCACCGGCTCGAACATGTCGGGCAAGAGCACGCTCTTGCGCGCGATCGGGACGAACGTGGTACTCGCCCAGGCCGGCGGGCCGGTCTGCGCGACGTCGATGCGGCTCACTCCGGTGGATGTGTGGACGAGCATCCGCATCGATGACTCCCTCGAGGCTGGCGTGTCGCTTTTCATGGCGGAGCTTCGCCGGCTCAAGCGGATCGTGGATGCCGCGCGCGATCCCGTTCGCCCTCGACCGCTGCTGTATCTGCTGGACGAGATCCTCCACGGCACCAACACGGCCGAGCGGCGCATCGCGGCGCGACGGGTTCTGACGTATCTGCTGAACGCGCGGGCCATCGGCGCAGTGACGACGCATGACCTTACGCTCGCGGACGATCCGGCGCTCGACGGTCCGGCGCAGCGGGTCCATTTCACGGAGCGATTCGAGCAGCGGAACGGCGCGATGACCATGACCTTCGACTATACGCTGCGGCCCGGCCTCGCGACCTCGGCCAACGCATTGAAGCTGTTGGCGATGATCGGCCTCGGGGAGGGATGATTTGGCGCGTTGGGGGTCAGACTCCGGACTCACCATTCCAACGCCAGGGCGTTGGAATGGTGAGTCCGGAGTCTGACCCCCAACTCATCGTTCCAACGCGGCCACCGCCGCGGGTCTGGCGCCTCGCCTCGGCCGTGTGCACCGTACAGGACTTCGCACGCATGGAGACGAAAACGTGACCGAGCCCGGAATCCCCATCTACCGTCGGGCGACCGACGACGAGTCGGACCGAGATGCGATGCGTATCCAGCAGGACGCGGTCGACGCGGTTGACGCGTTCAAGCGCCACACGTCCGAAGAGTCCCGCGACCTGCTCGCCGCCGGACGCGACGATGAGGATGCCGACTGACTCCGGGTGCGTCGGAACGATGAGTTGGGGGTCAGAGTCCTAATTCATCGTTCCAACGCACCGTGGCGGAAACCAAACCGCAGCAGCGAGAGTAAGTTTCGCCATGCGACGCGTGGCGCGTTAGGCATCCGGCGAAGCGACCCGATTCCGTTCTGCGTCCATAGGTGGAAGCTCCGTCCGGAACGCCTGAAGCGACCGGGTTTCGCCGAGCCCCCGGACACACGTTGCACTCACCCTAACGACGAGCCCCTGGCGGGCTGCATCCCGAAAGTTCGCGGTTTCGCCCGATAGAAGTCCGAATACAGTCCCTGTTTCTCCTCGATCTCCGCGCCACGCACCTTCACCGCGGCCGCGGCGGGACGCTTCGAGGGCCGCCGAGCGGATCTGAGGAAGCTGCGCCAGGCGGGCGACATCGGCTTTGGAAGCCTGTTCCTGCCAGCCGGCGAAAGAGGGAGTAGCGGCCAGCGTCAG
>Ga0207645_10002632_pt1 | contig 13993 bp, 5 predicted proteins | sample KBSM53metaG_FD_184331 | JGI IMG/M metagenome (GOLD analysis project Ga0207645, IMG submission 184331) | Miscanthus rhizosphere microbial communities from Kellogg Biological Station, Michigan, USA - KBS M5-3 metaG (SPAdes) (version 2) | ecosystem: Host-associated > Plants > Roots > Rhizosphere >...
AACCTACGATATGTTTAACATATACTAATGTTCAAGATTAGCACTTTCAACCACTCAGTCACGCATCCTTTTTATTCTTAATTTTATACTTGCTATCGGACTCGAACCGACAACCTTACGGAATTGATTTTAAGTCAATCGTGTCTACCAATTCCACCAAGCAAGCCTGCGGAAAAAATGGGATTCGAACCCATGATATATTTATATATATAGCAATTTAGCAAATTGCCGCCTTTAGCCACTCAGCCATTTCTCCTTTTAGGAAACATTCGTTGATTATTTAGTACTTTAAACTAAGTAACTTACGTTACTTACATTTAAAAGCCTATCAAAGTTGTAATCTACAACCAATCAAATTATTTTTTGAAAATTCAAAAAATAAAATTAAAACTATTTTTGAGAAAATCTTCCTACTTGATATGCTTTCAGCAGTTATATTTGATTGGCGTAGCTACTCAACGATGCTCCTTATTAAAAACAATTGATTCACCATAGGCCAATTTGTGTCGGTCCTCTCGTACTAGATACAAAATCTCTCAGTTTTAATAACACATATATGACAGATAGGGACCAAACTGTCTCACGACGTTCTAAACCCAACTCATGTTCCACTTTAATCGGCGAACAACCGAACCCTTGGGGCCACCTTCAGTCCCAGGATGTGAAAAGTCGACATCGAGGTGCCAAACGACCCCGTCGATAAGAACTCTCGGGGGTCATAAGCCTGTTATCCCTGGCGTACCTTTTATCCGTTAAGCGATAACCTTACCACGCAGAATTACCGGATCACTATGGCCGACTTTCGTCCTTGTTTGACTTGTCAGTCTCACAATCAAGCAAATTTTGCCATTACACTTAAAATTCAGAAAACACTGAATTATATTTACCTTTGCACGCCTCCGTTACTCTTTAGGAGGCGGCCGCCCCAGCCAAACTAGCAAACATACGCTGTCTTTAATTACTAAAATTAAATAAGTTCAAAAAATTAAAAAGAGCGGTATTTCACTGACGTTTCATTTTATAAATCAAAAACTCCCACTTATTCTACACAATTTAATTTATGTAACAACGTAAAAATCTAGTAAAGGTGCACAGGGTCTTTCCGTCTAATCATATAAAGTCCGTATCTTCACGGACATTCTAATTTCACTGAAATAATATTGGAGACAGTGGAGAAGTCGTTACACCATTCATGCAGGTCTAAAATTACTAGACAAGGAATTTCGCTACCTTAAGTATAGTCAAGTCGATATTACTACCTCACCTGCTAATTCAAAACCGTACGTGATAGTTTCCCATCATACGGCTCCTACCAACGGATCTATTTTATACGTATTTCCCATTGGCGTTGTACGTCTGCATATCACTATCTTTATAATAGTGCTTTCGCTTCTTACAACATCTCTCTATCCATACTTATATAGTTGACACCCACTGTTTCTTTAAACAGAAAGTACGGATAGTTACTTCGTTTCTATAATACATATATAAGAGAAGGGTAAAACTCAGCCTTTTCTCCAGGATGTTCTTGCTATCCAGATGCAGCGTGGTCTCCCGCCACAATTAAGCACATCATTTTCTTTCTATTTAAAGTTCAGGCCTACAATAAATAGTGATTTATTGTGTACTCATAATTAATGCCTGAATTCTCTCTGATCACTGAAGTTTTATTTCGGCTGTTTTCTTGGCAGATAGTCTTTCTTCTTATTCTAGTCTCCGCGACGCTCTATGAGTGAGGTGGGTTGGACGTTTAGCCCCGCTTATAAACATCGGTGTCAGCGAATGTTTTAGGGGAAATACCGGTTGCTATTTCCGGTCTATGATCAACAACACTGGACGTGTTGTGCTGGCTTCCCAGCCTGTATTATAAATTCAGTATTATATAGTATACTGGGGCAATTATAGAGCTGCAACACTCTTTCCCACCCAACGAATCGCACGGACCGTCAGAGTTACAGCCGCCGTTTACTGGAGCTTCGAATAACTGCTTAAACAGTTAATTTTTAACTTTACAGCACCGGGCAGGTGTCAGACCCTATACATCATTTTGCAATTTAGCAGAGTCTTATGAGTTGGATAGGTAGGTCTTTGCAAACTTTCCCCCCTTGAAAACCGTACGTGATAGTTTCCCATCATACGGCTTCAACGATTCAACTAATTTTGAATTTCAATTCTACAATTTCATTCTCAATTCAAGCAGCTTATACTTTAACACATTATATATAAAATTCTGTATTTAGTAATAATGGAACAATTTCATTAGTATACAGTACTCAACACATTATTGCATATCGAGTCTTTAAAGAATATTATTACATTTAATACTATTTATCATGTACATATAAATAATACTTTGTGCCTGTAGGCACAAATTAATAAAGTTTTTAAAGTCACTTCTTATGAAGTTTCTTATTTTTATAAACTATTGTAATTAACTAGAAGTAGATTTTCCTTTTATTAAATATCTAACTTCATTATATTACAACTAAATTCGCCATATATGTAAGTCAGCATTCTTTCGAATTAAAGTATTTACTTATATTAGAGATATTACTTCTCTACATTCGCTTCCTACATTATCTTTTACCTACTAGCTTATAGAATATATTACTACACTCCCAGTTTAAAAAAACCCTAAACAGCTAAAAGGCTTACCAAGTTCTACAATATATACTTTAATTGAGTTTGTTAGGTCTTATGCTCTACACCGGTAGTAATATGTCCAATCGATAAAAGTATAAAAAGCACTAATATCCTACTACACTGTACGCAAGAAACGTTTTCGTACTTCTGTTTTAACGATGCCTTATAACACATAATTTGTTTACACTAACCAGTGAATCTCTAGTCTAGCAACAAATATAAAGTTTCTTTTTATATTTATTTACGTTGTACTCTAAGCTTCATACCAAGTTATCACTATCTTCGCATGTTAAAGTAGACTTATCCAAATTGGATTGGATACCGCAATACATCTTTGCTACGGATTATATATTGTAACTTCTTGTCGCACTTTTTATTAAACAGTCGCTACTCCCAATTTTCTTGACATCATAATTAATTTTAAATTAATTATGATCCTCTTTATCCCGAAGTTACAGAGTTATTTTGCCGAGTTCCTTCAATATTATTTTTTCATACGCCTTAGTACTTTTATACTAGTCTACCTGTGTCGGTTTAGGTACAGTTCATAAATTTAAAGTTTTTCTCGAATAACTAAAATCTTTTTCATTTAAAATAAAAATTAAAATAAAAAAAACTCTAATTATTAATTTAATTAAATTAACTAAAGAAATATTTAATCTTTTTATCCATCAAATAAAGTTTTCACTTTTTTCTTAGGAACTGTGTTACTCATAGTAGATAACCAATACTCTGAAAACCTTAGACTTTCGGCGATATAGATTCTTACTATATTTGTCGTTACTTATGTCAGCATTTTCTCTTTTGATTTCTACAAAAAATTTCTCAACTTTCCTTTAAAAAACTACAAAATGTTCTACTACCATAAAAATAATTATTTTTATTTACTGCTTCGGTAAACTTCTTCAGCCTCTATACATCTTCGGCTAATGTAAACTTTTATTAACTAATGATCTATTGTTATAGTCGGAAAAATGATCTCCCATTTACCTCTACTTCAAAACCGTACGTGCGACTTTCATCGCATACGGCTCCTCGTTACCAAATTACACTCTAGAATTATATTATTAAAATATATTATTAGATCTAGATGAACTTTTTTCGTAACGTTGAGTACGTTAGCGTATATTTCTTATTACTAGAAATCTTTAGCTTTTTACCCAATCCTACACTGAAAAATTATAAAGAATGATCTCCCCTCCTTACTTGACCGATGTTTTTCGACTAAAATGCAAAAAACTTTACACCGTTTTGCTTGGAAATTTTCCAGGTTTCCCAGTTCCATTCTTCGATTACGTATTTTTAGGGTCTCAGCTATACAACGAGGACACTTAGAAATCCAACATATGAATCGTAGCATATGCTCTGGGTCCTACTCCCGTTTTAGGGATATGGGAAGTTGATCAAGTATCTATTGGACTTGATCGAAAAAAAGCTTCTCCATTTTTTTATTTTTCGCTGCTTCTATCACTAAGTTCACATTTGTTACCCATGAATACCTGCTCAGGATTCGTAATACTTTCTTTTTTAAAGCACATCTTCCGTTTACGCGGGCTTTATACAGCTATTTATCAAGCAACTCTATACCGCGAGAGCTTTCCTTCGGATCCTAAAGAGAAATTTTATTCCATAGAAGAATAGTTCATCATACTCGATGCTATATCCATTATTAGCGGATTAGAACAGGTCGCACACGATTTCTTTAAAGAATGGCTGCTTCCAAGCCTATCTCTTAATTGTTTCTGTATTAAATTAGCCTTTTCCACTTAGAAGTTATTTTAAGACCTTAGCATGTAATCTGGGCTGTTTCCCTCTTGACTTTTGACCTTATCACCTAAAGTCTGCCTACTGCAATTTTATAATAATACTATTCGAAGTTTAACTATTCTCAGTAAAGTTTTCACACTCCCATTAAACAATAAGTGCTCTACCCGTATTATTACTATAAATACAGCGCTCTACCTAAATAGATTTCGTAGAAAACCAGCTATTGCTAAGTTTGATTAGCCTTTCACTCCAAACCACAATTCATCTCAGTATTTTGCTACATACATGAGTTCAGCCTTCCATTATCTATCATAATAATATCAGCTTGATCATGGTTAGATCACCTAGCTTCGGGTTTAATAAAAATAATTTATTTTTCGCTTAATTAAAACTCGCTTTCGCTACGCTTACTTTTGTTAACTAAATTAAGCTCACTATTCCTATTAACTTGCTGACCCAATCGTGATAGGTAGGCCTTTGCAGGCTTTCCCCCACTAAGAACTGTACGTGCGGCTTTCATCGCATACAGCTCGAGCAACTTCTTTACAAATATTAGCTACTTTGTACTAAAATAAATATGAAAAGATAATGTACTCAGTAATAAGTCCATAAAATTTTTTGAACTTACAAAAGAAAAAACTACCCTACTTAGCCTAAACCACACAACTATCTTTTATTAATCTAATTTAAATTTCATATATATAACCAATTTTTGTCTATAAAAACCACTTTGTTTAAGTCAGCTACTTTTCAGTACAAGCTATTCACCTTATTTTCTCTATTACCGAGAAACATTCGCGTTTTAAACAGATCTTTTACCCCCTAATTGATAATCCGAATTACTACGGATACTCCGACCTACTATAAACAAGTCGGAAATCGTGGGGCTTACCAAGTTTCTACAATTAGACCTTAATGATCCCCTTAGAGTTCTACTTTACTCCGGCAACTACTTGAGTTTAAATTTACGTTAGTATAAGAAACATAAATACCGCTGCTATTGGGTTTTCATTTTATTGAAATCCCTTACTACCTCTTACGAAGCCTAATCATAGATTCACTTTCATTACTCATAGAGATCTACTCTCATATTCTTATACTTGTAAGATATAAAATTACGTTTATCTGGGCTTCACACCTAGCTATTACTTACTACGCATGCCTGATCTGAGTAAGATATTAAACTTTATCCTGCGGGCTTTCACCACATTCTAATTGTAAACTTTCTTGTCGCACTTATACAAAAGGTACATTTATACAACAAACTTATGCTGTATTAAATTATTTTCTTATATTTAATTTTAACTGCTTTTCACTCCCTAATGGGTTTTATTTCACCTTTCCCTCACGGTACTCGTCCACTATCGGTCATAACTAATATATTTAGGCTTAGAAGGTGGGCCTCCTATTTTCAAACAATTCTTCTCGAAAATCATTTTACTTTTATTTTAAAATTTAACGTATTATTAAAAACAAGGCTGCTACTTTCTATGGCATACTTTTCAAAGTATTTAAACAAATATTTTTGTTAAATTTTTAGCCTATTCTACGTCCGCTCGCCGCTACTAGTAGAATCTCGGTTGATTTTTTCTCCTTTAGATACTAAGATGTTTCAGTTTTCTAAGTTTTTTTAATTTCTAAAGAAATAAATTTTTTCATGAGGAAATTTGTAAATCACAATATTTTTACTTAAATTACAACTTTTCGCATTTTAACACGTCCTCTTAATAGTTATGCCAAGGTATTCGTTAAATATAATTACTATACAGATATTAAGTTAAATTGCGAATAGAGAGATTCGAACTCTCGTAGTTTGTTTGGAAGACAAATAATTTACCATTAATTTATACTCGCACAAGTATAATAATGTTGGGATAATAGGGATCGAACCTATGCTCATGATGTCAAAAACCAACGCCTTACCTCTTGGCTATATCCCAAACTATAATCTATTCCTTGCGGGATTCAAACCCACGTTCTCGCTCTGAAAAAGCAATGTCCTAATCCCTAGACGAAAGGAACTTTTAATACTGAAAGAAGTAGGATTCGAACCTACGAAAATAAATATATTAGTAGAGTTACAATCTGCCGCCTTTAGCCACTCAGCCATTCTTTCTAACTAAAACCTCTCATCATAGGATTTGAACCTATACTCCATTCATTAACAGTGAAATGCTTTACCAATTAAGCTAGATGAGATTTTTGAACATACCTCAAAAGAGACTCGAACTCTTAACTACCATATTGATACTAAATTCTAAGTTTAGCGCGTCTCCCAGTTCCGCCATTGAGGCAATTAGTTTTTCGTATTTAGGCCTAGATAGATTCGAACTATCAACTTTACAACTATCACTTGTACACTCTACCAATTAAGTTATAGGCCTAAACTCACAACTACTATAATTACGTTTAGAAGGATTTGAACCCTCATATCACGAATCCGAAGTTCGCAGCTTTTCCAATTAAGCTATAAACGCTTAAAATACTGGAGACAACCGGATTTGAACCGATACCTACGTACTTGCAAAGTACGAACTCTACCAATTAAGCTACGTCCCCTTCTTCTTAACTGTTAATTAGGCCTAATAGGATTCGAACCTATGTTTGAACCATTATGAGTAGTACGCTTTCCCACTAAGCTATAGGCCTAAATTAAAAATAACTTTCGTAAACTGTTATATGTTTGCAGCAACTGGACTTGAACCAATATTTTTAGAGCATGAATCTAACGAGTTGCCATTACTCAATGCTGCAAAATGTACTGTACGAGACTTGAACTCATAACCTCTGAACTACAAAATCAACGCTCTACCATTTAAGCTAACAATACAAAGTTATTTTCGTGAAAATTTTATTTTAAATTTTAACATTTGTGTATTTTCTACAACAATTTGTTTACGTTTTAATCAAATTTCTGTATTAAAAATATCCTTATTAAATTGAAAAAAATAAGCTAAAGATCAGTCTATATTATTATATAAAACTCCATTTGAATAAATTGGCTTAAAAACTGATGAATAAAAAGAATTTTGTTTTTTCATTTTTTGAAAAAATATACTTTAGTATATCGCAACATAAAAACCTTTAAAAGTCCTTCACAGTGAATGTACTGGGATTTGAACCCAGAACCTTTAAGTTAAAAGCTTACAGCTCTACCATTGAGCTATACATTCGCATTTCGTTTAGAGTTGGGTTTGAACCAACGACCAAAGCAGTTTCAGTGCATTACTCTACCACTGAGCTATCTAAACAATATTTTTCTTTAATCACGATTCTCCTATTAAAAGGATAAGTATGAAATGTATACAAATTGCTCAGGAGGTCGATATGATATCCAGCATTAATATACATTATTAAGATAATCATATGTATATACTTTGAAATAATAAATGAATGTTTATATTATAAATATTTCCAGCTACAGGTTCCCCTACAACTACCTTGTTACGACTTCACCACAGTTACTAACCTTATCGTCTTAAGTTAGCTCTTAAGTTTATCCCCGATAAGAAATCTCCCTTAAGTTAACGAAACTTATTTAAAATAAAGCCAATTCCCAGGGTGTGACGGGCGGTGTGTACAAGATCTAAGAACGTATTCACCGCAACATACTAATTTGCGATTACTAGCGATTTCAACTTCATGCTCCCGAGTTACAGAGAACAATTCGAACTAAAGTTATTTTTAAAGATTTGCTCCAATTTACATATTTGCTTCTTATTGTAATAACTATTGTAACACGTGTGTAGCCCAATTTATAAGGGCCATAACGACTTGACGTCATCCCACTTTCATCTTATATATCATAAGCAATTTTTTTAAGTTTAAAATACTAAAAAATAAGTATTCGTATAATAAAAAATAAGGGTTACGTTCGTTAAAAGGACTGAACCAAACGTTTCACAACACGAACTGACGACAGCCATGCAACACCTGTAAGTTATTCAAAAATTGGTAAGATTTTACGCGTAGTGGTAAGGTCGACATTTGTATTACTACATCAGCCTCCTATTCGAAACTGTACATGAACTTTTCAATTCATACAGCTACTCATTAAATTGAGATAAAAAAATTTCTTAAAGTTAAAAAGATTATAAAAACATTATATCAAAACGACAAAATTTATAAAACAATAAAAAAAAATTTATTATGTATTATAAGTACCATCTCCTAATTTAGATCTTTATAGTAAACAACTTCTATAAATTAAGAAAGTCGGATTGATTTTTTCAATTAAGCCTTATCTTTTGGAAAAAAATTTCTTTAGTATTATTAAGATTTAAATAGTACCTTTTTTTCATCCTTTTTAACGCGGCGTACGTTAGCATATCCCGGACATTGCTCCTTCCCTTTTTAGGCTATATCTGTTACTTCAAGATTGGGCATTAGCTTTTTACACCATCCTATCCCTAATATGATATTCGATGGATTCTTACTAGCTATTGTAACACTAGAATCATATTAAGATTTTCTCGTTCCATTATACTATAATTATGAATCACGTAGGAGCCTTCTATTCGCCGAGGTTACACCCGATACATACTGCTTAAAACCGACGATTTTGCAGGGGCTACCCATCTTCTATTCGAAGAAGATAAATTACAAAACTATAATTTATCTTGGTTTATTACGACGACTAATGACGAAGATTCGCATATTTATTTTCTCTCCTTATGATTCGTACTTTTAAACTTCACTCAATGAAGAATCTTTTGTGGATTACTTAAGAGTGGCGCTATTTAGTCCCTGCGTACTACAACATATTTTCCACATACATTGCATAGGGGAACCTCCTTATGGAGGTCTTTTACCAAGATTTATCTTTATGTACTAAGATGTCGGACTTGCACCAACATAATATAATAGTTAACTAGAATTATCTAGTCGATCTGCCCAAGAAGCGTTTTAAACCTCTTTTTCAATCAACGATTCGCACATCGGATTAAACCACATGTTCCACCGCTTGTTTAGATCCCCGTCAATTCCTTTAAGTTTCAATCTTGCGATTGTACTCCCCAGGCGGAATATTTAACGCGTTAGCTGTAACACTGAAATTAAAATTCCAATATTTAATATTCATCGTTTACTGCGTGGACTACTAGGGTATCTAATCCTATTCGCTCCCCACGCCTTCGCACCTCAATGTCAGTTAAGGTCCAGATAGCTGCTTACGCCTTAGGCATTCTCTCTAATTTTAACAAATTTCACCTTTACATTAGAAATTCTGCTACCCTCTACCCAACTCTAGTTTAGCTGTCTATATTACAATTTAAAGTTATGCTTTAAACTTTAATAATACACATAACAAACCACCTACGTGCCCTTTACGCCCAGTTAATCTGAATAACACCTGCTCCTTTCGTATTACCGCGGCTGCTGGCACGAAATTAGCCGGAGCTTCGTCTGTAAATAATGTCAATTTCCTTTTTACTGATAGTGCTTTACAAGTAGTCCCCTACTCTTCTGATCACACACGAAGTATTGCTGGATCAAGCTTGCGCTCATTGTTAGAGAGTGAGGTATAACGGTTTCGATCCCGAACATACCTTCTCCTCCGAAACCGTACGTGATAGTTTCCCATCATACGGCTACTCAATAGATCGTTTTATAAAGTAATGGATTTTATAAAACTAGTATACTAAAGATTTTTAACTTTATTTAGTGAATTTAGACCTAGAAAAATAATCTAAATTATTTTAAATAGTTTCAAAATCATTTTTTATTTTAAACTATTGCGCCCAAATTCAGAATTTTCAGGTTCATTAAAACCATCTCTTTTCAAGCATTCCAAGTTAATTCTTGGTTGAATCTTTGATCTTTTTCAAGCATCCTTTCCTCCACTATATTTCTTTCGGATAAACCGATTTAACACTTTAACGTAAACATTCCATACAGCGGGGTTTACCTGTTCATTACATACCTTATTATCTTATAGGAATTCATCTATTCGCCGGGTATTTTAAGAGTACCAAGAGGAGACCTGGGACATGTCTTTCTACACTCTACCCTTAGCAATAACGCTTCGAGTTTACACCTTTACTATTATTTTAGTACGTGGATATACAAGTTCAAAAACCACATTCGGAATTAACGACGTTTTATTTGATGATTCGTTCACCTAATTTAGGATTTCTATTCCGTTTAAGATTTACCTTGCTATTCGATACTACAGAACTTTTGCTATCGTCAAGCTTTACTCCCTGCTTACTATAATAAGGACGTGTTCCCCTTATCACATAGGGTAGAGAAATTTAAAATCTTTCCCTGTCTTAGTTGGTTTTCATTTATGGTATAATGGAGGCATTTAGAATTTAATTAAAATTCCTGTCCTCAAAATATGTAACATTTGTTTCTAATTTATAGTAAACTTTCATTCCCCGTATACTTTTCAATTAATTTGAACATACACGTTTCACAAAACCAGGTCGCACGTCCAATATTCCGCACTGCTGCCTTCCGTAGAAGTTTGAACCTTGTCTCAGTTTCAATGTGGCTATCCATCCTCCCAGATTAGCTAAGGATCGTAGGCTTGGTGAGCCTTTACCACACCAACTACCTAATCCTATATAAGCTCATCTTTTAACGATCCAATCTTTCATTTCTAAATTTACTCAGAAATTTATTTAGTATTATTTAGTTTTCACTAATTATTCTAAATTAAAAGGTAAATTCTTATACAATTACGCACCCGTTCGCTACTTTTAAAAAGTTTTTTAAATGTTCAACTTGCATGTGTTATGCATACTTCTAGCGTTCATTCTGAGCCAGGATCAAACCCTTCTTTTTAAAAAAAATAAAATAATTAAATTTATTTAAAATACCTTAACTAAATTTTCCTAAACATTCAAATACAATTTCAATTCAATATTAAGTAAAAACTAAATTATTATAAGCTTAATTAAGTTAACATCAAAATTAATCCTACCATCCCCCCTATAAATTAATAGTTAAAAACTTAATTTTCAATTTTAATTGAAAATACATTACATTTTTATTTAAACAAAAATTTGTTTCTTTTTTTAACTTTAAAAATTAATTTTTCTATAATAACTTAGAAATTAATAAATAGGATGTAATATTTAAGACTTTCCTCATTAATAATTTAGTCCTTTAGTGGTGTCGGATTTGAACCGACAACCCCTTCTGTGTAAAAGAAATGCTCTACCATTGAGCTAACCACTAAAAATAGGCGAATAATGGGGATTGAACCCATAACACTTAGATCCACAAACTAATACTCTACCATTGAGATATACTCGCCCCTCCTATTTTATTAGATTGAAGGCGGACTTGAACCGCCATAATTAGAGTTGCAGTCCAATACATTACCAATTATGTTATCCAATCAAAAATTCGAGTTAAACGGGATTTGAACCTGCATCAACCAGTATGACAAACTGGAACTTTACCAAATTAAGCTATTAACTCTCTAAATACTGGCTACTACAATGCGTATAACATTAAAAGAGCCATTAGTAATCCAAATAATCCAACTGCCTCTGTTAAAGCAAATCCCATAATTGCATATTTAAATAATACGTTTTCTAACGATGGATTTCGAGCAACTCCTCCAATTAAAGCAGCAAATACTGTTCCTATTCCTATCCCAACACCGGCTAATCCGGCCACAGCTAATCCAGCACCAATTACTTTTGCACTTTCGTAAATCATGTTTTATAGTAAAATAAATTAAATTTATAATTTTAAAAAAATTAAAATTATACTTATTATGTATAGCTCTGTAACACGCACTACATGTAAAAAACAATTATTACATGTATATATATCACAAATGTCCGAGGATGAACATAAATTATACAATAAACCCTAAACTAGATGTATATAAACAATCTAAAAACACACTGGGATACAGACCTAAAATTAATGTCATTAAAACTAATGGACCTAACACACAAAATTCTCGTAAAGAAACATCAATGTACACAGAATTATATTGAATTTTTAAATTTCCAAAACATACGCGATTATAAAGTCAAATCGAATATACCGATCCAAGTAAAATACCTAAAGAACCTAAAATCGTTGGAATTTTCGTTAATGAAAAACTACCAACTAGTATTAAAAGCTCTCCAATAAAACTACTCGTACCTGGTAATCCTAAATTACTTAAAGAAAAAAATAAAAATAATATAGAAAAAATAGGCATAACTAACGTTAAACCACTATAGTATTTTAAAAGTCTCGTATGATGTCTATCGTATAAAATACCAATACAAATAAAAAGAGCACTGGCAACAAAGCCATGACTAATCATTAAAACTAAACCTCCTTCAATCCCTTGAATATTATGTGAAAATAAGCCTAATAAAGTAAAATTCATATGAGCCACCGAAGAATACGCAATTATCTTTTTTAAATCAATTTGCCTAATTGTCGTTAAAGAACTATATAAAATTGATATAACAGCAATTGTGTAAACTAAAGGAGTAAAATAAGTATTTGCCTGAGGAAATAGAACAAACGAAAATCGCAATAAGCCGTAAGTACCTAATTTCAACAATAATCCAGCTAAAATAACCGATCCCAAAGTAGGAGATTCTGCGTGTGCTTCTGGAAGTCAACTATGAAAAGGAACAATCGGAATTTTAAATGAAAAAGACGAAAAAAACATTAATCATAATAGAAGCTGACGTTCAAAACTAAAAGTGTGTGACGCTAAAATAAAATAATTAGTTGTACCAACCTCAAATAAAATAATTAAGATACCTACTAACATAATTAAAGAACTAAAGAGTGTATAAATAAAAAAAAAGTATGCAGCTCTTATCTTCCGTTCTCTGGAACCCCAAATACCTATAATTAAAAACATTGGAATTAGTATACTTTCAAAAAGAATATAAAAAAGAAATAAATCTAAAATAGCAAAAATTAAAAGTAAGAGTACCTCGAGAAAAAGAAATAAAATAAAAAACTCTTTAACTCTAAACGAAATATTTTTTCAGCCTAATAAAACACATAAAGGAAATAAAAACGCTGTTAGTAAAACAAAAAACAATGAAATTCCATCAATACCCACAATAAAATTGATGTTTAGAAACGTAAGCCAATTAAATTCAAAAACATATTGAAAAAAGATACAACAGGCAAAAATCCTGTTGAAAAATTGATCAAAGCCGGCAGCAAGCCAGGCTTGTCAAACGATGAAATTGTAAGTGGTTTGAAAGAAGCCCTGAATGTAGGTACCAATAATGCTTCTCAAAAACTTTCTGCAGCTGATGGATTTTTCACTGGATCCTCCCATTTCTTTATTTTTCTTTTCCAGGTCTTTATTAGCCTGGTCTGTTTCATACCGTGCATGCTCAGCTTCAAGCCGGGCGTTTTCCGACTGAGTTCGTGCCAGTTCAGCTTCCAGGCGGGCATTGCGTTCCTCCTTATTTAAATTTACCAGCTGAATGGTTTGCTCCGTTACTTTTTGCTCCAGTAACAACTTCTGCTTTTGTATTATATTGATACGAAACCAATAAAAACCAAAACCACTTGCCACTACCAGCAGGGGTGCTGCCACCTTAAACCACCATGTAAGCCAGAAGGGTGGTGTGATCATTAATTTAATGGAAGCCCC
>Ga0207645_10002636_pt1 | contig 13984 bp, 11 predicted proteins | sample KBSM53metaG_FD_184331 | JGI IMG/M metagenome (GOLD analysis project Ga0207645, IMG submission 184331) | Miscanthus rhizosphere microbial communities from Kellogg Biological Station, Michigan, USA - KBS M5-3 metaG (SPAdes) (version 2) | ecosystem: Host-associated > Plants > Roots > Rhizosphere >...
CGACATCCCAATAGACGCATTGATCCAGGCGATGCCGGAGATCCCGCCCGATAAATGGAAAGACTTCTACCTGAATGCGATCGCCAACCTCAAGCCCGGTCTCAACGAGATAATCGTCCACCTCGGCTACGACGACGCCGAGCTGAAGGCAGTGATGGTGAATCACGAGCCGTGGGGATCGGCGTGGCGCCAGCGCGACACCGACGTCATCAACAGCCCTGAATTCAAGAAGGCGCTGCAGGACAACCACGTTATCCTGGTCAAGTACAGCGATCTGCGAAGGCTGATTCAACAGCCGTAAAAGACAACTGAACGGCCGAAAGCTGCAAGACGGAAAGCGGCAAGTCACAGGCTCACGGCGTCGGGACGTTTCAGAGCGCCAATCATGGCACAGACGGCGCGCGCAGTTAACATCGAGCCGAAGAGATAGGTCTGAGCGCAGTTACTTACAGCTTGGGACTACTCGCTTACAGCTTTCAGCCGTTCAGTTGCCTCTCGTTACCGGTAGACCGCCTCGAGATGTGCCACCACCGATCCAGCGCTGTCCAGCAGATCGAGGCCCTGACCCGTGATTCTCCACCGGTAAGTGCGACTGAGCGCTCTCAGAAAGAGCTGCTCGGTGTTGTTGGCGACCGGATCCGCACACGCCCTCATCGTGCTCATGACGCGTGTAAACGAAATTCGGTCTCCGTTCAGATTGTAACTCCCCGAAAAGCTATTGCAGCCGCCTGTCCCGCTGATTGTCTGATCAGATGCGCGCAGGACAAAATTCGCTTCCCGCTCGGGTGTTCCTGTTCTCACCACCGAGTTGGGCATGCTGATCAACTTCCAGGTGGTGCTCTCGAGCAATGGTGAGCCGCTGCCAGGCGATATCGTGCCGGTTCCGCTGACCCGAATCAGCGTCAGATTGACCTCGTTGCCGCGACCTGATGTGAGAACGGACGCTCCCTGATCGCTCGAGAACCACAGCGCATTGTCGACATATATCGACGCGCGCACGGCGTAGCTCCGATTGCGAGCGATTCGCGACGGATCGAAGGCGATCACGAATGGAATGGGGAAATTGCCGGGCTGCTCGTTGCGCACGCGCGCGATGACCTGGGTCTGTGTATTCGACGACGCCATGTCAATGAGGACCGCCTCGAACACGGCGTTGCGCGGCAGGGTGATTCTTTCACGAGATGTCGCCCAGCCGTGAATCGGTCCGATGGTGTTGCTCCCCTGGTTATTCATCGGCTCGAACTCGTAGGTCCCGGCGTCAGCCTGCAACGAAAGAAAGAGATGCCCGTTCCTGGTCGTATAAGTGCGCACGTACGGCCAGTGGCGGACGAGCATGTCGTGCAGCGAGCCCCGCGGGCACTGCGCCCTCGTCAGCGCAAGCGGCCCAAAGCTGATTTGGTTCGCGCCATTGCTCGTCCAGTTGCCGTTGCCATGGTTGCAGTCGAACCGCGCGCTCAGCTGGCCGTCGGTGCCAAACGAAATGGTGTACTTCGACCTGACGTCGGGCGTCACCACTCTTCCGTCGCCGCCTTCGAATCGCACGAGCTGCCACGGCGTGGCCGATAATCCAATCGCACCCAGCCGGCCGGGGACCTGCGCAGTCAGGAGGGCGGGAACGAGCGCACAAACAAGCACCAGCTGCGGACAGCACACTCTACGCGACCTCATTCGGTCCTCCGTTTCACGTGATGGTGTTCGGTGCGGAAGGGAGTATACAAAAAAGAACGGCCACTGCGAGAGTGGCCGCCCTTGCTCCAGGAGAGAATTTGTTAGAGAACGCCCCCGCTTCTCACCCTGAAGTCGACGTTGTCGTTGATCCACTTCCACAGCTCGGCCTGCTCTTCAGGAGCATCGCCGGAGTGGTAGTGCGAGCGCCACGTGGCCATCACCTCGTCATCGACCGTCCAGATTCTGACGCGACGACGGGGTACGTTTTTCTCCCAGTGGACCGCAACCGTTGGCCGCGGATAGAGCAGGCGCAGCGTGGTGTTCTTCGACAGATACTCGAGCCCGCTGACGCTGATCTTCTTGTACTTGCTGAGACTGTCGTTCTTTTGCGTCGGCGTGTCAGGAATTCCGTCGGTGAGCATGACGACGTTGATCGGTGACAGCACCAGATTCTGGCGCTTCACCAGCGTCGCGACTCGCTCGAAGAACGGATTGAAGTCGGTAAGACCGTCCCGCGGCGGATACTCCTTTCTCAGGTACGCGGCTATCTGCGGCACCGTCATGTTCTGAAAGGTGTGGATCGGCTGGAACGACTTCGTCTCACCCGGCTTTTCACCACCGAACGAACCCACGAACACCGCTGTCGGCTCTTTTAGACCGCCGAGACCATGAAGGTGCGCGTAGAGATAATTTGCGGCGAAATCGACCGCGCTTTCATAGCCATGCTTGCCCCTGAACGAGCCGCTGACGTCGATCGCCAGGACCAGCGTGGAGCGCGCGACTCTGGGAGCATCTCCCGCCGCGGACGAGCAGCCGGCGGCCGCGCCGAGCGTGACGGCAGCACTGAACAGCGCCGCGACATGCCACGCTCTTAAAGTGTGAGCTTTACGGGAGCGACAGCGCGTGACTGTACTATTCTCCCCAGCCGCGAAGATCAGGCTGCCCAAACGGCGAAGCTTCATGACGCTATCCTCGGCATCGGATCCATCGGTGTGCGCATCTTGCCCTTGTCGCGCTCGCGGTGCGAGTGGAACGGCGCCGGCGTCGCCTCGAGAACGTCCTCGAGCGACTTGAACGGCAGCACGAACCTCGGACGCGACTGAACGACGATCACTGCGAAGTTGATCGCGGCTGCGAGCAGCTGGAGAACCGGCAGCGTCAGAAGCTCGAGCATGCGCTTCGCTTCCTGGTGGAACCACTCGGTCTCTTCCTTCAGGGCCTTGATCGGGCCGCGCCACAGCTCGGGGCTCGCTGCAGCAGCAGCCGGTCGCGCCGAGCCTTCGTGTTCAATGGATTTGCGTGACAGTACAGCCAGCAGCGCCGGCGTACCGAATCTGCCAAACAGGAACCACGACATTCCACGCACACCCAGCCAGCCGAAAGAGGCCAGCGCGAGCGTGGCACCAATTCCAAGGTGCACGGAGTCGCCCGACTGCTGGGCGATCCACGGCGTGATGGCGTCGATGAGCTCGCGGTAGAGGAAGATCACCTCGAAGAACATCACCGCGCTCTCGACGACGAGCATCTGTACGATAGTCCCGACTTTCTTTTCCTTGATCGCGTCGGTCACTACCTGGACGCAGGCAAAGCTGCCTGCGACGAGCAGGAACAGGAACATCCACAGGAGCGGAGCCATGACGCGCGGATTCGGATCGAATCCGGTGAGGCTGCCGAATACTTCGACCAGCGTCGGCTGCAGAGTGAACGTGAAGATCGTCGCCTCGATCGTGCACCAGACGGTGAGAAGGAGGAAAGCGACCCAGGGTACACCCGGCTGGAAGTAGCTGCGCGACGCGCCATCGAGGAGCGTCAGAGGCGAGCGTACGACCGCCATCAGAAAGTTCTTGATCATGAGAAGGCCGAAGCGCACTGACCCTATGATCCAACCAACCAGTGCAACACCGACCCTCAGCATGCCCGCCCAGAACAGCCAGATGCACCTACCTGCATCCCACCAGGTCATCAACATGGCGGTGAGGAAGGTGCCGCGGCCCGAGCGGAACGGCAGTGTATAGAGCGAGAGAGCTGTGCACCACGCGCCCGCTGCGAGAACCAGCACAGGCATGAGCAGCACGGCCCACGTCAACAGTCGACCAGCGGGCTGTCCATCAACCAGCGCCCCGATCAGATTCGGCTGCCATTGGGCGAGCCAACGAAGGGGAGACAGTAAGAGGAGCACCGCGCCCTGCCATTGGGCGGGGAATAATTGCGCGATCGTTTCGAACATGATTACCTCTTGGGGAGGTGCGCAGCGCTCCGGAGTACCGGGATGCTGCAACAACTAGGCGGCGGACATACTGTCTGCCGCTGTTAGGATTTGGACGAGCCACAAGCTCAGCAGGAAACTGCGGGCCGAACAAACGCCGACAAGAGGCGGGACAAGTACCCACAGGATAGGATAAAGCCCGATGAAACTTCTTTCATTCTTGGCAGTCGCGACCGTCCTGCTCGCGTCGAGAGAGACCGACCTCTCGGCTCAAGAGCATCAGCACAGCACGGGATCGGGCGAAAAGCTCGGAACCGTGCATTTTCCGACGTCGTGCAACCCGAGCGTCGCGCCGCAATTTGATCGCGCCGTCGCCCTGCTCCACTCCTTTGAGTTCGGCGAGTCGATCCGCGCATTCAACAGCGTCCTGGCGGGGGATTCCACCTGTGCGATGGCACATTGGGGAATCGCTCTCAGTCGCTGGACCAATCCGATGGCCGCCGGCAATCGTCCGCCCGAGCTTTTGCAGCGTGGGAGTCAATCAGCGGCTACGGCGAGGCGGCTTGCTTCAAACGCAACCGAACGCGAGCGCGATTATGTCGACGCCGTCAGTCAGCTGTACGACGATTACGAGCACAAGAATCAAACAGCGCGGATCGCCGCCTACGAGCGCGCGATGGCCGGTGTGGTAGCGAGGCATCCGGCCGATACGGAAGCGAAGATCTTCCATGCGCTCTCGCTCGTCGCAGCGGCGGACCCGACCGACAAGACTTTCGCGAATCAATTGAAAGCGGGCGGCATCCTCGAGGCACTGTGGGAGAAGCAGCCGAACCATCCGGGCCTGGCCCACTACATCATCCACGCCTACGACTATCCGCCGCTGGCGGAGAAGGCGCGGGCCGCAGCCGCGCGCTATGCGAGCATTGCACCGTCCGCTGCGCACGCGCTGCACATGCCTTCGCACACCTTCACGCGCGTCGGAATGTGGAATGAGTCAGTCGACGCCAACGCGCGATCCATGAAGGAAGCAATTAGCACTGGCTCGATTGCCGAGGCGTTGCATGCGGCTGACTACGAGATGTACGCCTATCTGCAGCTCGGAGAATTCACTGAGGCAAAGCAGATTCTTGACCTGCTGCCTTCGCTTGCGGCGCGTTTCGATCCGAATGCGATAACCGGGGCGGCGCCTGGATTGGCTGGTGTCTACGCGCTGGCTGCGATACCCGCGCGGTGGGCGTTGGAACGCGGCGCATGGGCCGAAGCGGCTGCGCTGGAGCCAAAGGCCAGCTCATACCCATACACTGAAGCGATGACTTACCTCGCGCGCGCGCTCGGCGCATCGCGCATTGGGGACATACCGAAAGCCAAAGCCGCCGCTGATTCGCTGGCGTCGATTCAGCAGCGACTGGCGAGTCAAGGCGAAGCTTATTGGGCGGAGCAGACTGCCATTCAGACTCTGGAAGCCCGGGCCTGGGTTAGTCTGGCTGAGCGTCGCACCGACGAGGCATTGGGACTGATGCGTCAGGCGATCGCACGCGAGGATGCCACCGAGAAGAGCGCCGTGACGCCCGGGCCACTGGCTCCGGCACGAGAGCAGCTGGGCGACATGCTCGTTGAGCTGGGCCGCCGCGACGAAGCGAAAACGCAGTATCGGGCGACTCTCGAGAAGGAACCCAATCGAAGGCGCTCTCGACTCGCGGCGAAGTAGCGCGGGGTGTAGCCAAACACCAACCCCGATCACCAATGAACAAAAAACCCCCGGGATTTCTCCCGGGGGTTTTCGTTGTATATGCTGAGAGCTTAACGATTAGTGGTGTTGTCCAGACAGGTCCGGTTCGCCGCACCGCAAGCCTGGCTCGACGCAACGGTGATGTCACCGCGCGCCGTTATGGTATAAACCCGGCCGCCGGCGAACTGAATGCCGGTTCTGGCCATGGCGTTCGTCGTGACCCCTGCGTATCGCGTACTCAGATCGTACGCGCCAGCCGGGATGGTCACGAATCCCGTGGCTCCCTTGTAAGCAACCTCTGAGCCGATCGCCGTTTCCACGCCCGAAGTCTGATTCTTCGCGTACAACGTCATCGGGTTGGCGTTCGAGATGGCGTGCACGAATCTCACCGACGCCGTCGCCATATCAGTTGGCGCGGTGAACGGATCTTCGACGATAAAGCCATCTACCGTCTTTGTGGTCGAATTGTAGAAACCACTCTGATAGTACGAATAGAACTTCCCGTCCTCGATGTTCTGATTGACCGTCGAGATCGGCAGATCCTTGTCGGTCGTGGCTGCAATTCTACCCGTGAACGTATGAGCTCCGGGAGCAATCGCACTGTAATCCCCGCCCGACCCGACACCGCCATAACCGACACCGGTTGTGGCCTCGGTGCCGGTCGTCGATACTGTCGCCGTCAACTTCTGCTGATCAGCGTAGAAGTTCACGCTCGGCGCGTTGACGCCGAAGTTGAAGAATCTGATGCCGCTGTTTGACGGCGGCGGTGCGGTAATGTCCCGCGTGACTTTCTCGCCGCAGGCCGTGAGCGCGCCGATAAGGAGCAGCGCCGCTATAGATGCATGTCTTTTCATAGTCATCATTATGGTTGGATGATCCACAACGGCTTGGTGTGATAGTCAGTGGCCAGGCCGCCGATTACGTCCAGCGCTGCCCGGTTCCAGACGTACTCGGAATTGAAGCGTGGTCTGATCCGCTCGACGAGCTTGCCGGCATTGTCGGGGTAAAGCGGGCTCGGCGGCGAGAAGCCGCGGAAGATCTCGACTCCACTGACCGGATCGACGTCGGTGTAGTGATACCGCCGCATGTCCATCCACATCTCGTTGTGTCCCCACGCCCACTGCGCGATGTACTTCTGCGACATGATGTGGGAAAGCGTAATCACGGCGGGAACGATCGCGGGGTTGGCCAGGAAAGCGGCCTTCTCAGCCGCGGTGATCTGCGGCGGAGTCTGACCGGCGTCGAGGTTGCGCGCGTTAACGAAATCAATGTGAGACGAGATTCCGTTGATGTAGGCAGCGCGGGCTGTTGCCTGGTCTCCCATCTTGAGCGCGGCTTCGGCCTTTACGAACTGGAGCTGCGCGTAGGTCATCACCGGAATCTTCGACTTGTCATCGAAGATGTAGCGCGACGGCAATCCGACGCCCGCGCTTCCCGCGTAGCCGAAGAAGTTGTTCGGCTGCTGCGCAGTCGTCAGTGTGCCGAAGCCGAGCACGTTCGGATCCAGACCCCGATACTGGCCGTCCGGGGACGGCGACAGCATACGCGTCAACCGGGGATCCTGAACGCCGCCGAACTGGTTTCCATTCAGCAGGTTGAGGATGAACTGCGTCTGTCTGTAGAGCGTGATGTTCGCGCGACTGGCGCCCCAGAAGTTGCGATCGGCGTTGTCGGCGCTGATACCCGGATACAAAAGGAGAGGATCGTCGGCATTGCTGGCAAACGACGCATTGACCTCGGCGATGACAGCTGCCGGATCGTAGGTCGACTTGTTGGAGTAGTGATTGAGATTCAACGCCTTCAACCCGTGGGCAAACTTCAGCCACTTGAGACGATCGCCGTTGTAGATCTTGTCGCCCTTGGCGAGATAAGCCGGATCGACGGCACCCTCGCCTGGCGCCTTCTGAAGCAGTACCATCGCGCTGTCCAGCAGGCGGCGAACCTCTTCGTACGCGAACTGCTGCGTGTCGTAGTCGAAGGCGGTCCGTGACTGGTCGATGGCTTCCTGGATGACGATCTCGCCGTGGAGGTCGGTGAGCACCTGCCATCCCCAGGCTTTGAGAATCAAGCCGACGCCGAGCAGATCCCAGCGCTGCTCGTCGGTGGCCTTCTGGTTCATGTCGACCAGGTTCTGACCCAGCGACCAGTACACGTCACGCCACTGCTGCGCGCCGTTATCGCTGCCTGGATCATAACCCATTTTGCCCCACGTCTGCGCGGGACTGACAAGAGTGGAAGTCGACACCCACTCCTGGGTGTAGTGCCCGACGTGACGGCCATCGAACTGCGGCGACGTCACCAGCCAGTGCAGCATCGGCGGCAGGTAAAGGTTCGCCGTTACCGTCTGCGGGCCGTTGGGGTTCGTGTTGACGTCGAGGTAATCGCTGCAGGCGCTCGCCAGCGTCATGCAGCCGGCGAGTACCGCTATATGTCTCATTTTCATCATTAGTATCCCAGCCTCAGTCCGAAATTGATGCCACGCGGAAGCGGGAAATTCCCGAAGTCGATGCCGGCGGCACCAGAGCCGCCCACCGCCGCGGTGTTGCCGTTGATAACCGGATCAAGGCCGGTGTAATTCGTGAGCAGGAAGAGGTCGGTTCCCTTCACGAACACGCTCGAGCTGCGCGAGCCAAGGAATCTGGCCGGAAGCTCATAGGCGAGCTGGATGTCTCTCAGTCTCAGCCAGTTGATGTTCCGCTCGATGAAGAGCTCCTCACTCATGTTCACGTAGTAACCGGTCTGAACCGCCGGCACGACGACGATGGTGTTCTCCGTCGGCGTGGCGCTGTTTTCCTTGCCGTCTCTCAGCACGCCCGGAATGATGCGCGGGGTGTTCCTGTCGAGAGTCGACATCGCCAGACCTCTCGTCGTGAGGTAGTGCTGGGTAGCGTTGAACACATCGCCGCCCCTTCTCATATCGAGCAGGAAGTCGAGGGAGAGACGGTTCATCTTGAAGGTGTTCGTCAAGCCGAGTGTGAACTTGGGCTGACGATCGTAGCCCGCATCGATGAAGTCCGCCGACCGGACAGGGAGTCCGGTTGCCGGATCGATGAGCAGCTTGCCCTCGTTGTTGTGAAGGTAGAAGAAGCCGGTGAGCGACATCGTCGACATGCCCGGCTTTGTCCCGTTGCGAACGTTGCCGTACAGCCATGTGTCTGACACGTAGCTCTCGGGCAGATCGTGCGGCAGCGCCAGAACCTTACCATGCGCCTTCGCGAAGTTGGCCACCACATCCCAGGAGAAAGAGCTCCTGAGCACGGGTGTGGCCCGAGCCGTGATCTCGAGACCGGTGTTCCTGGTTTCGGCACCGTTCAGATTGAACAGAATGAAGCCCGTGCCGTAGCTGCCACGGATGTCATTCACGATTTGATCCTTCGTCTGCTTCTTGTAGACCGTCGCGTCGATGCCGAGACGATCGCTGAGGAAGCTGAGCTCGGTTCCAAGCTCGTAGGACTTGGCGAACTCTGGCTTCAGGTCGAGGTTCGGGCCCCAGAAGTTGTAGCCATAGCCGCCGTATGATGTCGTCTTGTACTGAAGCGCCGGACGATATGCGTACGGGCGGGCATCCTTGCCGACTGCTGCGTATGCGGCGCGCACCTTACCGGTCATGAACTTCCGGACACTCGGGAAAGCATCCGAGAACACGAAGCTGGTCGAGACCGAGGGATAGAAGAACGAATTCCGCTCCTGCGGGATCGTCGATGTCCAGTCGTTTCTGCCCGTGAGCGACAGGTACAGATAGTCGCGCCAGTTGAAATCAACCTTGCCGAACAAACCGACCAGCCTGCGCTGCTCGGTCGTCGTAACGTTCGACCTCAGGTTGGTGTTGTTCATCGAGACGAAGTTCGGATCGAGGAAGTCGCGGCCGAGCCCCGCATCGGTTGTGACCTTGTCGTCCTTAATCGCGTTGCCCAGCAGACCGCCGATGGAGAGGCTGTTATTCAGCTGGCGAGCATTGACGTTGAACAGCGTCTGGACGTTGATGTTGCGCTGGATCATGTCGGCGATGTCCAGAATGCCGTTCGATCCGAATCCGGCGAAGCTTTCCGGATTGCGCAGGTCGAGGTTCTGATTGGTGTACGTATCGACCCCGATGTTGCTCCTGATGTTGCCCCACGAGAACGGCGTGATTGTAAGACCGACGTTGCCGAGGAAGCGGTTGGTCTTGGCGTTGATCTTGTTCTTGTTGATGTTGAAGTACGGGTTGTCGAGCTCGGTCGACGCGGCGCCGGTGGTGACTTTGCGTCTGATGCCCGAGGGCGTCAGGTAGTTCTTGGCGTCGTCGGTCTGCGGCCAGAGCAGCACACCCATCAACGGCCCGAGATCGCCCTTATAGACCTGGTCGTTGTTTGCGTACGTGTACGCCATCGACAGGTCGGTGTTCAGCCAGTTGTTGATCTGCGCCTGCGAAGCACCGGTGAGGTTGACGCGCCCGTAAGCGGAAGTCGGCACGACGCCGTTCTGCTTGTCGCTGGACGCGGCCAGGCGGTAGTTGATTCTGCCGTCCCCCGTCGCGCCGCTGAAGGCCAGGTTGTGCGACGCAGTGGTGCCGGTGCGGAAAAAGCCGTCGGCGTTGTTGTAGAACTGGGTGCCGGCGGGATAAGGCGCGCCGAAATACTGGAGTGATCCGTAGGTTCCGTCCGTGTTCACGACAGTCGGACCGAAGACCTTCTGGATCTCTGGCGTGCCTCTCACGCTCTCGAACCTGAACGCGTTGTTATAGGTGAAGCCGCCGTTCGCCTTGCCACGCTTGGTGGTGACGACGATGGCGCCGTTCGCCGCATCGATGCCATAAAGCGCCGAAGCCTCAGCGCCCTTGAGGACGGTGAGGCTTTCGATGTCTTCCGGATTCAGATCGGACGCGCGGTTGCTGAAGTCAATCCCGCGATTGCTGAGCGCCGTGTTCGAGTTCTGGTCGGAGCCAAGCACGGTCGTGGTCAGGGTCCTGTTGTCCATCGGCATGCCGTCGACGATCATGAGCGGCTGGTTGCTGCTGCTGATGGAGCTGATGCCTCTGATGACGATCGATGACGAGGAGCCCGGAACTCCGGAGCTGCTGACGACGTCGACGCCGGCGACACGACCCTGGAGCGCATTGACGAAATTCTCGCGCTGGGTCTGGGCGATTTCCTCACCGCGCACTGTCTGCTGCGCAGTTCCGAGGGCGCGCTTGTTCGCGTTTTCGCCCAACGCGGTCACGACGACGGCGTCGAGGCTGGCGGCAACTCGCCGCAGCGTCAGGTCGAGGACGTCGGCGGATCCGACTGTGCGCTCGACGGGGGCGGTTCCAATCGACCTGTATTGAAGCACCTGGCCAGGCGCAACCCGGATCGAATAGGTACCGTCGGCATTGCTGGTGGTGTGAGTGTCGGTCCCTTTGACAACGACGGTGACGTCGCCGATCGGAGTGCCCTGCTCACTGGTGATCCTGCCGCTTACCACTTTCTGTTGAGCGAGCGCTGGCGTCGCCAACAGCAAGAGCGGTATCAGCATCATGACGAAACTTCTTTTCATAATGGTGCCACCGGATGGGGTGTGGGGATGGATCCGTTTGCCGAAGCTTGTGGATTGGCAGCTTCAGCCGTCCTCTCAACGAGGGGAGAATATGTTACTGAAGCGTTACAGCGAACGCCAGACTCTTATGAAGAGGATTTATCAGCGTTCGAAGATGGTGGGGAAAATCCCTACAAAACCTGGCCCAGCCTTTGGGTGTTGATGCCGAACGCGACTCAGGCGACGTGGCTCAGGTCGCCTTCGCGCGGTGAAGCGGGATCATTTCCACTGGCTTTTCCGCTACCCAGTACGCGTCATCGTGCGCGAGAACGGTGGTCTGGTCGGGGTGTGGGAACGAGGCCGGACCCACCACTCTGCCACCCGGCTTCACGACGCGTCGGGCTGCCTCGACGGTCTCCGGACCGAACCATTCATCCAAAGCGACGCCGTGCGCGGAGCTTGGCGCCAGAGGAATTCGGCCGGCAATCATCGCCACTCCGACTCGTTCCGATTCGTGGACGCCCGGGGGAGGATTGAGCGCGATCACACGCACATCCGCCATCTCGGCGAGCTCGGCGGCGCCCAACGACCATAGCCCGCCGAGAACGATCGTCGCACCCGGCTGGGTTGCATCGAGAAACGCGCCGACGCGAGTGGCGAGCTCTTCGCGAGAATGCTCGGCGCTCGCGCGCTCATTTGCGCGATCCCGGAGCGCCGCGCCCTGCGTGAAGTCCGCGACTCCTTTGCTGATCTTGTATTCCGCGGAGCAGATCGGGCAGCCAAGCGTGCCCTCGATCACGAACCGGTTGGTCACCTCGCGGAAGGAGGCGACGAGCCAGGTGTCCTCGTGGTCGTTCACGCAACGCAGCGAATCGATCATCTCTATGAACACGATCCACCATACTCAAGCCGGGCGCCCCGCGACAGACGGGTCGCTATACCGCGCATCGCTCAGCTATGGGATAAGCGCAACTCGTCGACGTTGACGGTTTCCGGCTGCGACAGCGCGAACATCACGGCGCGCACGACATCTTCCGGCTCCAGCATCGGGCGCTTGGAGTGCGGACGGTTTACCGGGTCCGTCACCGTCACGTCGGTCCAGATGTCCGTGTTCGTCGCGGCCGGCGAAATCAACGATGTGCGGATGCCGGTGCCCCGCAGCTCCGTGCGCAGAACTTCGTGCACCGCCCGCAGACCGAACTTGGCCGCCGAGTAGGCAACGTTGCCGCTGAAGATGGTGCGGTCGGCGACCGAGCCAATCGTGACGATGTGGCCGTTGCCGCGCTTTTTCATCGCGCCGAGGAAAGCGCGCACGAAGAGAAACGGGGCAACGAGGTTCGTGTTGAGCATCGTCACGAACTCGTCCGTTCCCGTTTCCTCGGCGACGGCGACGCTGAAGATCCCCGCGTTGTTGACGAGAATGTCAGGCGCTCCCTCGAGCTCGGTAGCGATGCGTTTGGTCGCTTGCTCCACGCTTTTTGGATCTGTGACGTCGGCCGCGACTGGAACAGCTCCCTTGATCGCGCTCGCTATCTCCTTGAGTTTCGCCTCGGTCCGCGCGATCAACACCACGCGCGCGCCCTGCTCCCCGAGCGCTTTGGCGATCGCGGCCCCGATTCCGCGCGAGGCGCCGGTGACGACCGCCGAGCGTCCCTGAAGCGAGCTCAACTGGCGATCAACCGTTGTGGGCCAGACGCAGGAATTCGTCGCGCGTCTTCGGATCCTCGCGGAAGACGCCGCGCAGCGCTGACGTGATCGTCTTCGAGTTCTGTTTCTGAACGCCGCGCATCATCATGCAGAGGTGGTAGGCTTCCACCACCACTCCAACGCCGCTCGGCTGTAGCACGCTGCACAAACCTTCTGCTATCTCCTCGGTCAGGCGCTCCTGGACCTGAAGCCGGCGGGCGAAGACGTCGACGATACGCGGAATCTTGGACAGGCCCACGATCTTGCCGTTGGGGATGTATGCGACGTGGGCCTTGCCGAAGAAGGGCAGCATGTGGTGCTCGCACATCGAGTACAGCTCGATGTCGCGAACCATGATCATGTTGTCGTGGTCTTCCTTGAACACGCCCTTGCCAATCACTTCTTCGGCCGTGTGGTTGTAGCCCTGGGTCAGCCAGGTGAGCGAACGGGCGACGCGTCGCGGCGTAGCGAGCAGACCCTCGCGCGAGGGATCCTCTCCGATCAGCTCGAGCTCCCGTCTGACGAGATTCTCGAATTCGCGGGAGACGTCTTTGGGCTCCGCGTCCAGGGGATCCTTACTTACCCGTATACTCGACATAGTTGTTCTCCGTCTCCCACAGCACGAGCCGCGTCAGCTGCGCGGGCTTGACCTGGGGCGCGAGGATTTTCCAGAACGCGGCGATGATGTTCTCCGACGTGGGGATGACGCCTTTCATGAACGGAACGTCGAGATTGAAGTTCTTGTGATCGACGATGTCGATGATCTCGCGCTCGACCGTTTTCTTCAGGAGCGACAGGTCGTAGACATAGCCCGTCTTCGGGTCGGTGTCGCCCTCGACGGAGACATCCAGGGTGTAGTTGTGTCCGTGCCAGTTGGGGTTGTTGCACTTGCCGAACAGCCGCGCATTCTCTGCGTCGGGAAGCTCGGGATTGTGGACACGGTGAGCGGCGTTGAAGCGCACGCGACGGGTGACTGTTACACGAGGCATGTTTAGCGTAAGATAGCTGCCTGGGGCGTTTTGCAACGAAAAGAGGCTCCGCCGATCAACTGGCGGAGCCTCCAAAATGGGACGGAGAGGTTTTTTGAAGCCCGGTCGAATGTATGAGGCCCTCACCCTGCCTATCGTCTTCCCCGCACTGGGGCATGACGTCAGCATAGTTTGTTGAACCCACTCGAAGGACTTGTTGGCTCAAAAAGTGAG
>Ga0207645_10002638_pt1 | contig 13981 bp, 10 predicted proteins | sample KBSM53metaG_FD_184331 | JGI IMG/M metagenome (GOLD analysis project Ga0207645, IMG submission 184331) | Miscanthus rhizosphere microbial communities from Kellogg Biological Station, Michigan, USA - KBS M5-3 metaG (SPAdes) (version 2) | ecosystem: Host-associated > Plants > Roots > Rhizosphere >...
GGAAACAGGTACATCGTGTCGCCCAGCGGCCGCAGCAGGGCGCCCCGCCGGACCGCCTCGCGGTAAACGTGCCAGCCCGTGCGCCGGCGCGGGTCCAGAGCGCGACCGTCGGTGTCGCGAATGTCGACGGCCGCGACCATCCCACATCCACGGACATCGCGCAGGTAGGGCCGATCGGCGGCAATTTTCTGCAGCGCCGCGACCAGGCCCGGTCCGCGCGCCGCCACGCGCCCCAGCACATCCTCGTCTGCGAACACGTCGAGCACCGCCAGCGCCACCGCAACGGCCAGCGCGTTGCCGGTGAACGTATTCGAGTGAAGAAACGCGCGCCCGTCCCCGTAGTCGGCGTCAAACAAACCGTAAATCGCATCCGTCGTCAGCACGGCCGACAGCGGCAGCACGCCGGCCGTCAGCCCTTTCGAGAGCACGGCGAAATCGGGGAGCGCGGCGGTCGAGGTCCGCCCGCTCCCTTCGACGAGGTGGCTCGCGAGGATCGCCCCCAGCCGGCCCATCCCGGCCGCGATCTCGTCGGCGATGAGGAAGACGCCGTGCGCGTCCGCCCAGGAGCGCAGGCGGCGCAGGAGGTCCGGGCTGTAGAGGCGCATGCCCCCGGCGGCCTGCAGGACAGGTTCGTACACGATCGCGGCCAGCGTGTCGGCCTGGCGGTCGAGCTCGGCCGCGAGGGCCGGCCATTCGGCCCCCGCATCCAGCCAGGCCGGATCGGCCGGGCCTGTCCGGTAAGGAAGGCCGGTCAGGCGGCCCGCCGGAAAGCACAGAGCGCGATAGGGCGCGGCGTAAAGGTCCAGATCGCCCACCGACAGCGTCGCTGCGGTCTCCCCGTGGTACGCGTTCTCCAGCGCGACGAAGCGCGTGCGGCCGGGCTGTCCGCGCTGCGCCTGTGCCTGCAACGCCATCTTCAGCGCGATCTCGACCGCGGTCGATCCGTTGTCAGCCAGGAACACCTTGCCGAAGTGCCCGGGCTGACGGCCAGGCGGGGCCGCCGCGCCCCACGCGGACGCGGGCAGACCATTCGCCGCCGCGAGCACCCGCTCGCACAGGCGAACCAGCGGCGCGCTGGTGGTGTTGGCCGTGATCACGTGCTCGAACGCGTCCTGCTGCGCCCGCAGCGCCGCGACGAGACGCGGATGCCCGTGGCCGAGCGCCTTGCACCACCAGCTGGAGATCGCGTCGAGAATCTCGCGACCATCGTCCAGCCGCAGTCGCACGCCGCGCGCCCCGGTCACGACCAGCGGCGGGAAGGCGACGTAGTCGCGCATCTGGCTGCACGGGTGCCAGAACACCGCGAGGTCGCGGGCGACGAGGTCGAGATCCTCCGGCCTGGGGCTCACCCCAGACGACTAGCACGGAATCGCGTGTAGGATCGCCGGCGGACGGATGGCTGCGCCCCCGAACAACCCGTACGAACCGCCGCGGACGACCGATCTCGACGCCAGGCCCGGCGACGCGCCCGTCGTCCTCGCGCTCTCGGACGAGGCGCTTCGCGAGCTGGTGGCCGCCGCGCCGTGGGTCCGCTGGCTGGCGCGCGTGACGTCAGTGGCGATCGCGCTCAGCCTGATCACGGGAATCGCGGACATCGTTCGATCCCCGGCGGCGGCGAGCATGGCCGCGCGCTTGTTCATGGTCGGCGTGACCACCGCGATCTCGACGTCGATCCTGGCCGTTGTGCGCCGGTACGCGGCCGCCGCGGATCGCTTGCGCGCAGGCGACCGTGGCGCCGTCGGTCAGGTGATCGCCGCGCAGGTTGGCTACTTCAAGCGCATCGGAAAGATCCTCATCCCCGTGCTCGGCCTGGTGTTGATTGGCGCGTTCATCGCCATCGCGGGCGTGGTGTCACGATGAGCGCGCTCGCGGGCGACCCGAACCCGACCGGAGGTCCACCGGAGCCATCCAGCGAAGACTTCGAACGGCTGCGCGTCGCGGCCGGATGGGCGCGGTTCGCCGCGATCGCCGGATTCGTCGTGTCGCTGCTGCTCGCGCTGGTGATGGTCGCGACGACCTTGAAGCGGTGGATGCCTGGCGCCCAGACCGCCTACGCCATCGCCACGACCGTCGTCTCCACGATCGCAGTCGGCGGGGCCGCAGGCCTGGTCTGGGCGTTCGCCCGAAATGTCAGCCTGTTCTTCGTGGAAGGCGAGCCGGCGCTGGCGCGCGCCTTCCGCCGACTGCGCTACTTCTTCATCGTGTGGACGCTTTTCACCGGCTACAACGCTGTCACGACGCTCTACTGGTTCATCGCAAAGCGCTGAACCGAGCGTGCGTCACGGCATCGGCGGGCCCCAGTGGTGGCGGCCCCCGCCCTTGGCGATCTCTTCCTGCGCGCGCTTGCGCTGCTCGGGCGTCAGGACCTGCGCGGACGCGACCATTCCCTGCGTAACGATCGCGGAGATCTTGTCCGCGCTCGCGATCGACAGCTTGCGCAGGCGCTCGACCTCGCCGGCGTTGATGGTGGACGCCGTCAGCGCCGCGACCATCTGCGTGCGGAGGTTCTTGTGCTGCGCCCGCTCCGCGTGCAACTGGGGCCGCAAGCCCGCCCAGATCGCGCGGATCTGATCGCGCTGGCCCGCGCTCGCACCCACGCGGTCGAGGATCCAGTGCATGCGGCGCATCGGCCCGCCGCCGCCCTCGGCCATGTCGTCCCCGGCCGGGCCGGCCGCGCGCGCGCTCGAGATCCAGCCCCCCGCGCCCGCGATCATCAGGGCCGCCATCGATACGAAGATGACGGCGCGCCGCGTGCGGCGGGCGGGCGTCACGACCTTGTCTTCCGTGTTCTCCATGAGATTTTGTGCCTTTCCGCGAACTGAAACGTTCGCCATGGGCCTGACACCCCGCTGCTGGGCGAAGTTACCTCCCGATTATTTCGTGAGATTGCCGACGCGCGTCGAATCTTTCGACCCCGACCGCACGTCGGGAAAGCGCAGGAGGTTTCTCATGATCCTGCGCAACGCAATGACCTGGCTGTTCGGAGTTGGTTCGATTCTTCTGGTCGCTGACTCGTGCGCGGCGTCGCCGTTTCCCGGCTCGCGCCCGCTGCGCGATCGGGCCGCCGGCTACGAGCTCACCGTCCTCGTCGATGGTGTCCCCGCCCGTACGTACATGCACGGGGGCGAGACCTACGTGCTGGGCCAGCTCGGCTCTCACTACACGCTCCGCATCTCGAATCACAGCGGGCGACGGATCGAGGCCGTCGTGTCGGTCGACGGGCGCGACGCGATCGACGGCCGCCCCGCGGACTGGCGATCGAAGCGCGGTTATCTGGTCCCCGCCTGGGGCTCCGTCGACGTCGAGGGCTGGCGCATCTCGCATTCGCAGGCCGCGGCGTTTCGGTTTTCATCGGTGCCCGATTCGTACGCGGCCCGCACGGGCAGCGCGCGCGACGTCGGCGTGATCGGTGTCGCCGTGTTCGCTGAGCGCCATCTTCCGCCGCGCGTCTACCGGGTGCCGCCGCCTTACCGCCCCTACCCGTATCCGCGCCCCTACCCCTACGACTACAACAAGGACTACGACGACTACGGCCGCGGCGAGGGCGCCGAGCGCGCGCCGAGCGCGAAGTCCGGAACCACGCCGGCGCCCGCGCCGTCGGACGCGGCGCCGCCCCCCAGCCCGTCGCCGCCGCGCGACGCGGCCGGTGAATCGGGCTCGGGCGCGTACGGAAAGAGCGGCGCGCCGCGTTCCGAAGCGCCGTACGCGCAGCGCAACCGTTCGGGCCTGGGGACGGAGTACGGCGAGGCGGTCAATTCGCCGATCTACGAGGTCGAGTTCGTGCGCGCCAACCCGAGCACGCCGACCGCCGTGCTGGGCGCCCGGTACAACGACCGGGACGGCCTGCTGGCCCTGGGGATCCCCGTGGACAGCACCTACGACCAGACCTGTTACAACGGCTACGGCTACTACTACGACGAGGGCGACCTCCGCCGCACGGCTGATCCGTTCCCCGTCGCGGACCGGCGGTTCGCCGCCCCCCCGCCCGGATGGCAGCGCCCTTGCGATTGGCGGTAAGCCGGGCGAGGATCACCCGTGGGTGTCAAACGACGAGGCGGACGAGGTGCTTTTGCAGGCCTACCGCGCAGGAGACGTGCGGGCCTTCGAACGCCTCGTCGCGCGTCACGAGAAACCGATCTGGAATTTCATCCGCCGGTTCGTGCACGACGCGGCGACGGCGGAGGATCTCTTGCAGGAAGTTTTCTTGCGCGTCGTGAAGAGCGCGGACGAATGGCGGGGCGCCGCCAAGTTTTCCACCTGGCTTTACACCATCGCGCGCAACCTGACCGTCGACCACGCGCGCCGCTCGGTTCACCGGAACGCAGCGTCGCTGGACGCTGAACGCACGCACGGCGAATCGACGTCGACGCTGCACGATCGGATCGCGTCGCCCGATCGGCGGGCGGATGAGGTCGCGTCGGATCGTGAAACCAAGCAGCGCATAGACGAGGCCGTGGCCGCGCTGCCCGCGGAGCAGCGCGAGGTATTTCTGATGCGCGAGGTGATCGAGATGCCGTTCGCGGAGATCGCAGCGGCCGTCGGCGCGTCGGAACCTACCGTGAAGAGCCGAATGCGGTATGCACTGGAGAAGCTGCGTGCCGCTCTGGTCGAGCTGGGCGGCGAACGGCCGAGCGCGGCAGAATCTTCGGGATCGGGATAATGGCGACCAACTGCGAAAACGTCAGCGCGCAGATGATGGAGCTCCTTTACGGGGAGCTGCCGGCGGACGCGCGTGCGAACGTGGACGCCCACGTCGCCGGCTGCGCGCGTTGCCGCGCGGAGCTCGACGGCTTCCAGAAGACGCGCGCGGTCGCGCGCCAGGTGCTGGATGAGGCGCCGCCGGCGCGGGCGCGCCTCGCGATCCTGAATGCCGCGGCGGCTCACCTGGCCGCCCAAGCACAACCGGCGGCAGCAGCAGCGCCGGCGCCGGCGCCCGCGCGCAAGCCGGTCGTGGAAGAGAAGGTCTCGTTCTGGGATCGGCTGCGGGCGCGCTGGGCGTTCCCGACCTTCGCCACCGTGGGCGCGGTCGCCGTGTTCCTGGTCGCGAACAAGATGTTCCTCGATCCGGAAAAGTCGCTTGAACACCGGCCCGCGGCGACGCAGGAAGAGCGCGCGGCGCCACCCGCCACGCCGCCGGTCCCATCGCCAGCGGCCGAACCTGCGCCCTGGGAGGGAAAGCCGCCGGAGGCCGCTGATAACGAAGCGAAGATGGGGCACCGCATGCCACCGCACGGCGCGCGCGTAGCCGCGAAGCCCGCTGGACGTGCGGACGACGATCGCGAAGGTGGCGAGCGCGGGGCGAAGAAGGCGAAGAAAGAAGAGGGACCGTTCGCCGAACCGCCGCCCGCGAAGCCGGCGCCGGCGCCCGCTGCGGCCGAGGAGAAGGCGTATCGCGATCAGCATCTGGCCAAGCAGAAGGCAGCGGACCGAACGTTCGCACCGCCCCCGCCACCGAAGGCAGCAGCGTCCGTGTCCGCGAACAAGGCAGCGGACAAGATCGCGGACGACCCGTTCGCGGCAGAGGCGCCGGTCGATGCGCCGCCGGCGTTGCGCGGACCGGCACCGTCGCGCCGGACGAAGGCGCCGAGCCAGGCGCAGGGCGAGCTGGACAGTCTCATGACCGGCGAGGGCGAGCGGCCGCGCGGCGGCGGCGGTAATGCGCTGGGAAGCGTCGGCGGCGTGGGCAGCGTCGGTACGACATCGAAGGGCGATGGCTACGGATCGGGAGCCGGCGCGGCGCCGCGGACGGCGACGGCGCCCCGTCCGACGGCGGGCGACGCGAGTCGCGCAGCGCAAGCCCCCGCCGCGGCGCCCGTCCAGGCGACGGCTCCGCCCCCTCCCCCGCCTGCCCCCGTGGCCACGAAGAGCCGCGCGAAACGGAGCGCCGAGCTCGAGGCCGACGAGGGATACGTCGCCGCGGAGCCAGGAAAAGCACAGCAGTCAAAGGACGAGAAGAAGGCGGGCGGGAAGAACGCCGAGACCGAGACGCTGCTGCAGCGGGCCGACCGGCTCTTCGCCGACGGGCGCTGGGCCGAGGCGGCGGCGATCTACCGCGAGCTGCTCCGTCGCGATCCGCGCAACGAGGACGCCGAGCGCTGGCGCCGCCGTCTCGTCGCGGCCGAAAATGCCGAGGTCGAACAGCGGAACGCCAACGTCGCCGCGAAACGCGCCGAACAGAAGCGTGACTCCGCCGAGAGCGCCGCCCCCGCGCGCAAGCAAGCCGCGCCCAAGGCGTCGAAGGCGACCAGCACCGAATCGCAGTAGTCGACGGCGGCGCCGCGGCTTACGGGCAGGAGGCAGCGGTGAGTATCGCGCTCACGCAGGCAGCAGACGGGCCGCTGAGGCCGGCGGTGTTGCTGCATTGGCTGTAGCAGTTCCCGGTGCAGGGATACATCGCCTCCAGGCAATCGATCATCTTCGTGCACAGCATCTCGCGCGACATCCCGTTCTCCATGCAGGCGCTGCACGGCGGCGCGCCCGGCGTCGAGTAGCCGTTCATCTTGATCGTGTCGACGCAGTTGGCGCCGGTCCCGCCGCCGCTGCCCGTCGTGCCGCCGCGCCCGGTCGTCCCGGCCGTGCCGGTGGTGCCGCCGCGTCCGGCCGTACCGGTCGTACCGCCTCGCCCCGTCGTTCCGGCGACGCCGGTCGTTCCGGCCGTGCCCGTCGTGCCGCCTCGTCCCGTCGTGCCCGCCATGCCCGTCGTCCCGGCCATGCCGGTGGTCCCGGCGACGCCCGTCGTGCCGGCCGTGCCCGTCGTGCCGCCCCGCCCCGTCGTGCCGGCCATGCCGGTTGTCCCAGCGACGCCCGTCGTTCCGGCGACGCCCGTCGTTCCGCCGCGCCCGCCCGTGCTGCCGCCGGCGCCCGTCGTCCCGGCTGCGCCGACGGTGTTGCCCGTGCCTGTCGTTCCGGCCGCGCCGACCGGTCCGCCGCCCGTCCCCCCGCTGCCGATCGTGTTGCCTGTGCCGGTCGTCCCGGCCACGCCGACGGTGTTGCCCGTGCCCGTCGCCGAGATCGAGCCAGCGTCGCGGAAATACTCCTCGGGCCCCTGGCAGGCCCCGATGAAGAGTCCGGCCACGGTCACGAAACCGGCGACGATTGCGCCCCGGGGGCTAGTGGAACGATTAATTAGGGACCTCCTCGCGCTTGAACAGGTCTTAGCGCGCAGGACTCCAGAATATCACGTCTACGCGTCGCGTAGATCGTCCTGAAACGGAGTCAACGCGTCGCTCGCCAGCCAGAGGAACATCGACCGCACGGCGAGGTATTCGGCCGCCGCCGCGTCAATCAGGTGGGTCGGCAGCGCGTCGATGTCGATCCCCTGCCAGTCGAACCCGGGCACCCCCTGCGAGCGCGCGAGCAGGCCGCCGGTCGTCATCCGGTCCTTGATCCGCCAGGTGCGCCGGACGATCATCTGCATGGCCAGCGCGAGATCCGCGCGTGCCTCCATCGTGTCGGGCAGCGCGACGCGGTCCAGGCCCGCCGCCCAGCACAACCACGACAGCGCGGCCCAGTCGGCGCGGGCCGTCGCCAGCAAGACCGGGACGGCGGCGCCGTCGGTGGCCAGCCGTTCGTCGATCTCGACCGTGTCCGGCGTTTGCTCGTGCTGACCGTCGACGGCGGCCGGATCCGATTCGTCGGGCTCGCACTCGACGGTCTCGTGCCGCAATTCGACAGCGCCCGACGGCAACAGGTGGGACACGTCGGGCGGCAACCAGGGCGTTGCGGCGTCGGCGCCGGCCAGCGCGCGGATCGCGTCCCGCGCGCGCGCCAGCCGGGTGGCGTACACGCTGACGACGTGCTGGATGTCGTCGATGCCGTGTCCGATCTCGATGGCGACGCCGTCCAGCGCGGGATCGGGCGTGATGGGCTCGCGGCCCGGCCACTGGTCGTAACCGCGGAACACGATCGCCGCGTACGCGCGCAGCGACTCGGCCGCCTCGGGCGACTCGGCCCCCACGACGTCGACGTCGGCGAGCGCGCCCGCGAGATCGCCGCGCTGAAACCGCAGCAGCGCGCGCGTCAGGTGGGTCATGCGCCGCTCGGGCGCCAGCAGCAGAGACGCCTCGACCATCTCCGTCGCGGCCGGATGCATGCCCGGCAGCACCGAAGCGAGCGCGCGCAAGGCGGCCGCGGCGTCGGCGCCGCAGATCAGCGCGTCCAGGACCGACGCGATGCTCGTGTCCGTAGACTGCGACAGCGCCTCGCCCCACTGCGCCTCGCGGTCAGCGGCGAGGGCGACGACGTGCTCGCTGCGAAATCGATCGAACAGCGCGCGATCGCCGGCTGCCACCGCGCCGCGCGCGGCCGCCACCAGCGCGTCGCGCACACGCGATTCCGCGGCCAGGGCGTGCGCCTGCGCCAGCCAATCGCCCCCGCCCGAGTCGGCCAGTGCAGGCGAGCGCGCGTCGTCGCCGTCGAGAAACGCGGCGCCGCGATCGACCGTGCGCACCACCGCCCCGTCGTCGTCGAGGAAGGACCAGCGCCCCATCGCCTGCCCGACTTCGTATGCGCCGCGTTCCTGGCGGATCCGCGGATCGGCGTAGGGGCTGGGACCGGCTTCCGTGAACCGCCGGTAGAACGGACCGTGCGGCCGATCGTCCTTGCCGTAACTGGCTTCCTGCACAAGGCGCCCGCTGCCGTCGAAGCTGCGCTCGGTCCGTACCTCTTCGCGCGGATTCGCGACTTCGTCGGTCAGCCTGCCGCCCTCGTCCCAGAAGCGATCCAGCTCGCGGCTGCGCAACGCCCACCCGCCGCGCGACTCGTCGAATTGCGCGAGCTCGGGCAGACCGTCGGGCCGCGCCGGGCACAGCCGCCCGTCGGAGAGGATGGCGCGCCCCTCGCGATCGTAGAAGACCTCGAGCAGGAACTCGCCCTGGCGATAGCGCTCGCTCAACCGGGCCGCGCCGGGCGGGACGCAGCACTTGCGGAGCATCTCGCCGTCGGGATCGTCGGAAGCGTAGGCGGTCACCGTCCCGTCGACGCGGCCGGCGACATATTTCCCCTCGCGCGCGACGGCGCCGTCGGGGTGATAGATGAAGAAGGGGCCGTCCTGCAGGCCCGCGACGAACAGCGACCTCGAGTACAGCGTGCCGTCGTCGCGATAGAGCAGGCATTCGCCATCACGCCCGCCCTGGGCGTCCTTGCGCGATACCTCCCACTTGCCCGCGTCGGGATTCCACACGCCCGCCTCGGGAACCGCTGCGGGTCGGCGCGGCGTTTCCGCTTCCGGGCTGGATTCCGGGGTCGCGTCCACGGTCCGCAAAGGATACGCCAGGAACGCAGGCCGTGGTTACACTGCGCGCAATGACGCGGTCCGAGCTTTCCCGGCGCGAGCTGATTGCAGGAACGGTCGGAACGGGCTTCGCCATGGCGGTGCGGCCAGTGTCGGCGACGACGGTCACCACCAGCAGCGACGGCCTCGTCGTCGCTGACATCCGCATCCCCGCGAAGGCCGGCGAGATCCCTGGCACCTGCGCGCGCCCCGCGAAGCGGAAAGGCGCCGCGCCGGTCGTGGTGGTCGTGCACGAGATCTTCGGCGTACACGAGCACATCCGTGACGTCTGCCGGCGGCTGGCGAAGCTGGGCTTCCTGGCCGTCGCGCCCGATCTGTTCGCGCGCCAGGGAGACGTCTCGAAGGTCGCCGACGTGAAGGAGATCGTCGGCAAGATCGCGTCGAAGGTGCCCGACGAACAGATCATGAACGACCTCGACGCGACGGTCGCCTGGGCGAAAGCGGAAAATGGCGACGCCACGCGCGTCGCGATCACGGGCTTCTGCTGGGGCGGCCGCGTCGTGTGGCTTTACGCCGCGCACAGCGCCGCGCTCAAGGCGGGCGTTGCGTGGTATGGGCGGCTGGTCGGAGACAAGGACGCGTTGCACCCGCGGCATCCGATCGACGTGGCGGCGACGCTGAAGGCGCCCGTGCTCGGTCTTTACGGCGGGCAGGATCAAGGCATCCCCGTCGCCAGCGTCGAGGAGATGCGCAAGGCGCTCGCGGCGGGCGGCCCCGCGTCCAAGCGATCGGAGATCAACGTCTATCCCGACGCCGGCCACGCGTTCTTCGCGGACTACCGCCCCAGCTACCGGCCGGCCGCCGCGGCGGACGGCTGGAGCCGCCTGCTCGCGTGGTTCAAGGCCAACGGCGTCGCGCCTTGATCCTCAGGCGAGCAGACGGACGGCGGCGGCGCCCAGGCTGTCGAACACGGCGTCGGCCGTTTCGAAGCGCCCGCCCGCGGTGAGCCCCGACGGGATCACCCAGCAGCGCAGCCCGGCCGCCTTGGCGGCCCGCAGCCCGCGCTCGGAGTCCTCGATCACCAGGCAACGATCACCCGCGACGCCCAGGCGTTCGACCGCGCGCAGATAAGGATCGGGCTCCGGCTTTCCACGCGCGTAGTCCCCCTGCGCCAGCACCAGCTCGAAGTGCTCGAGCAGGCCGGTGCGCGCGTGTGTCCGCGCGAACGGCCCCTTCTCCGAGCTGGTGACGATCGCCAGGCGGTAGCGCCGGGCCAGCGCCGGGACGATGTCCGCGACGCCGGGGATCACGACGTCGGCGCTTCCGACCAGCTCGAAGTAGCGTCGATCGCGCGCGGCCCGCAGCGCATCGATGTCGCCTGGGCCCAGGCCGCGCTCGCGCGCCAGGTGCCACGCGCCGCGCCCCTCCCGCAGAAACAGCTGGACGTAGGCGTCGGCATCCAGCTGGATCCCGACGCCCGCCAGTGCCTCCTGGTTCGCGCGAAAGTAGAGGTGCTCGGTGTCGACGAGGACGCCGTCGTTGTCGAACAGGATCGCGTCGAACACGCCCGACTACGGGAGCAGCAGCAGCTTCCTGAACAGGCGGATGTCGCCGATCAGGTCAACCCGGTAGGCCACCAGGCTGTTGACGTAGTTGAACGTCCCGATCGCCTGGTTGTACGCGGCCTGATCCTTCGCGGCCGACGCCGCGTCCAGCGCCGCCTTGGCCGTGTACCAGTCCGGGACCGCGGTGCCGTCGGTGTACGAGCCGACGTTCAGCGGCACGGTGCCCGCGACGCCCTTCTTCCCGGTGATGGCGGCCAGCTCATCGAGGATCTGCTTGCCGATGTTGACCGCCGCGCCGTTCTGGTTCGTGGTCGAATGGAAGATCAAACCCGTCTCGGGGTGCGTCCACTCGAAGTCCGCGCCCGGCGCCACGACGAAGTCGTCGTCCGAACCCTTGATGCCGATGGTGAGGAAGTTCTGGAAGTCGAGCGTCGCGTCCCACGAGCTCCCCAGCCGGCCCAGCCCGAACAGCAGCGCCCAGTAGCGGATGCTCTTGTTGACCGGCGTCAGGATGTGGACCGCCCCGGGCTGCGCGTAGGCGGGCGTCGGCGGATCCACGAGACCGAACGTCTCGAGATCGATCACCGGCGTCGGCTGGAAGGTCGGGTTCTGCAGGGTGCCGCCGAACGTCGCGGCGTAGTAGGTCGGATCGTTGCGGATCACGCCCGACAGCAACCGCACCACCTCGTCGCGGAACAGGCGGTAGTAGTTGATCGACGACCGGGCCGCCACGTCAGACAGCTCGTCCACGCGGAAGAAGCGCGACTCCGTGCTGGTCAGCGCGTTCAGCGCCTGCAACTTCTCCAGCAACGATCCGACGCGCGTGAACGTGTAGTAATAGTCGTCGGAGAAGTTGATGTAGAACGGCTTCGCGTCGGGCAGCCCGATGTTGAGCTTCGGCGTGCCCGTCAGGCACAGCGAGTCGTCGATGTCACCGTAGTCGTCCACGGGGAACGTCGCGATCGTCGGACTCTCCTTTGTCGCGCAGTGCATGCCCGGTTCGGGCGTCTGCAGGATGGCCGCGATCGCGTTCAGCGAGTCGATCGACGCCAGGAACAGGTCGGTGCCCAGATCGAAGTCGATGTAGTCCGAGAAGAAGAAGAAGAACATGAACGCCTCGGAGTAGCGGTTGAAGTACCGCTCCTGCAGGCGCCCCAGGTAGAGGTCGATGTCCCAACCGGTGCGCCCGCGCCGGTAGGCGTTGAACGCGTAGTAGTTGCGGAACTGCTCGGTGACGTTCGAGACGATCTCCTGCTGGTTGGCGCCGCGGTCCCAGGTCTTGCAGTCCAGGTTGCCCTCGAACATGTCCTCGCAGAACTTGTACGGGCGTTCGGGGTACACGTGAATGTTGCCTGTCCCGGTCTTCATGAAGGCGCGGAACTCGGTCTGCCACATGTCGATGAACGCCTTGTACGGCATCACCGTCGTCGCGTTGCGGTCGAAGTTCTTGGTACCGCCGGTGTTGAACGGCAGCTGCGAGTAGTCATCCAGGGCGATGATGTCGGTCAGCCCGTTCCAGGCGTTGAACTTGGACCCCGAGATCAGATCGATCATCTGGCCGTAGCCGAAACGAATGGCCGCCGTGTCGTACTTGCCCAGGCCGTGGATGTCGCTGTTGAAGCGCGCGCCGTAATCCATCACCGACGCGTACGCGAACTCGCTCAGCTTCCGCTCCGAGTCCCACTTCTGCGGATCGACGCTGGCCCGGATGTTCCAGAACTCGTCGTCGTAGTTCAGCGCGTCGGTGGACGCGGAGAAGTTGTGGCGCAACCCCATGGTGTGCCCGACCTCGTGATCGGCCAGCCCGTGGAAGATGCGCGCCCGCAGCTCCGTGAACATCTCCTCGGGCGTCATCGGTTCCTTGCCCAGCTCCAGCGCCGTCCCCAGGATCGCGTCGTCAGCGAAGTCGGCCATGTACACGCAGCCGTGCTGCGACAGCGTCTGGAACCGCGCCCGGCGGTCTTCGCGCGTCTGCGACGACAGCCACGGCTTCTGCATCGCCTGATCGAACACGTCCGACGGCACCGGATCCCCGGGCCGATAGCCCCGCAGGATCGCGGGCAGAACGTCGTCGTTGAACAGCAGCTTCTCCGCCGTCGTCCCCTTGATCGCCTTCAGCGGCTGGTCGTCGATGCCGGCCGAGACCTTCCTCAGCCGATCGTCACGCGTCTGCCCCAGCGCCTTCATGCGCGCCTGCACCAGGGCCTTGGCGGCGTCGGTCATCTTCTCCGTCGAGCGCGCCCTGCTGGCGGCGCTGGTCTCGGCCAGGACGTCACTGATGGACCGGCCCGAAAGCAGATCGTCGACGCTCAGCTGCTGGTTGGCCAGCCGGACGCTGTCGACGGCGAACTTCGCGTACACGTCAAGCGCGGCGCCGTAGATGTACGCGGACGCCGAGATGATCTCGCCCGTCTCGGGATCCTGCGACGACGGTCCGTAGCCCAGCGGACCCGCCGCCTGCGGCCGGTCGACCCAGTGCAGGAACGAGTAGCGGAGGTCGCCGTTGCGCTGCCACACGAACTTCGGCTGGTTCTGATCGTTGTCCGGACGCTTCTCGGTGACGACCTCCAGCGCGGTGCAGGCCTTGATGAGATCGGCCGCCCCCAGGTTGTCGAAGTCGAGCGCGTGCGACTTGTCGCGCGCCTCCACCATCCGGCGCACGTCCGGGTGGGCCGTGACGAAGGCATTGACGTTGTCGAGGCTGCAGCCGTTCGGCTCCAGCACGAAGATGTTGGGCAGCGTCTCGGCGCAGTTCTGCAGGTCCACCTGCGTCGGCAGCTCGTCCTTGCCGAGTTCCCTGCCCCCGCACTTGCCGGTGCCGCTGAACTTGATCGCGGCGACGGTCTCCTTCATCGCCTTGTTCCAGTCCTGGACGGTCAGCGTCGCCTGGTCGCGCAGCTTCGTGTCCGCGGGGAACTCCGGGTTCAGGTAGTAGGTGATCTTCCGCGTCTCGCGCTGCGACATGAGAATGGGACGGGGCTGCATCGTCTGCGGATCCAGCATCAAGTTGCCCTTATCGTCCTTCTGGAAGGACTCCTTCCAGATGTTCCAGCGGTTGGCGTAGAACTGGCGCCCCTCCTGCGTCGAGCCGACCTGCCGGTCGTAGGTCGGCAGCGCCGTGCGGAAGAAGCCGAACTTCGAGAACTGATCCAGCGCCGCGTCCTGGCAATCGTCGCCCGTCAGC
>Ga0207645_10002642_pt1 | contig 13959 bp, 7 predicted proteins | sample KBSM53metaG_FD_184331 | JGI IMG/M metagenome (GOLD analysis project Ga0207645, IMG submission 184331) | Miscanthus rhizosphere microbial communities from Kellogg Biological Station, Michigan, USA - KBS M5-3 metaG (SPAdes) (version 2) | ecosystem: Host-associated > Plants > Roots > Rhizosphere >...
CCTTCTTCCGAATCCAACAGTATTGCTGTTATCATTCAGCATATGGCAGGCAATATGTTTAGCCGCTGGACAGATTTCCTGACCTCAGATGGCGAAAAAGAGTGGCGGCATCGCGATAACGAATTTGAAATTTATAATCATTCAAAACAACAGTTGATTGAACTTTGGGAAAAAGGATGGAAATGTTTTATTGACGCCCTGGAATCATTGAACGAAGAAGACCTCCTTAAAACAGTATATATACGAAAAGAACCGTTGTCCGTCATTGATGCCATCAATCGTCAACTGGCGCATTACCCGCACCATATCGGGCAAATATTATACGCCGGGAAAATTATCCGGAATGAGAACTGGAAAAACTTATCTATTCCTAAAGGTCACTCAGATAGTTATAATAAAAATCAAGCGGTAAAAGATCCGGCGAAAAAGTATTAATTCTAAAAAGTGCCTGTTATTTTAATCTTCTTTTTTATTCGCAGGAAATCTTGTTTATAACTTCTTGTAAACTGCAAAACATAATCGCTATATTTAGCGCTAATACAATTTCAGCCACTATTACGAAATGACGTCATCGCCCGCAAAGAAAATAATCTCCACTGCAGTTATCATCATTTTTACACATTCTCTTATTTATGCGCAAATCCGCCTTAACTTTTTCGCCGGCCCGCAGATTACCACCGTGCGCTATTATGTTCATAATGTAAAGCAGGCTATTGATTTCAAACCCGGCTTTATAATAGGTGCCGGTGCAAAAATCGAATTTGAGAATCGTTTATATTTTTCTCCGGCTATTTATTACAGTTATAAAGGCTACAAAGCAACGTTCGATCAGACAGCCTCTCCACCCGATCTTACCGCCATAAATAACAATACAAGCATTCATACGTTAGAAACTGCATTTCTATTACAATACGATTTCAATAAAAACCCTTCCCATTTTTTTATTAAGCTGGGTCCTTCTCTCGATTTTCAACTTGCAGGAAGAGAAAAATTTGATCGCCTGGATGGCACACATGTAAGCAGGAGCATGAAATTTAATTTTACTTCGTATGGCAGGTATGCGGCATCAGCTATCTTTCATGCAGGATATGAGTTCAGGTCATTTATTCTGTCAGGATATTATGAATATGGGCTCACCGATCTGAACAATGCTGATGATGGACCTTCTATTAAGTACAGGGTTGCCGGAATAACTATCGGCAAATATTTTAAATGAAATTAATTTTCGTGAATCGCTAAGGCGTTAATGAAATCCTGAGCTGTATGCCCGCTCTTGTGTTGGTAACAGGTGCTGTTGTAGCAATCTTGGGTTCTATTTTATTCTGCTCATAATAAAATTTAATATTCACCCTTTTATTGACAACGTAGTCTATCGAAGGTGCGATACGCGTTACTTTCTGACCACCGGTTCCGAACGAAGTACTTTGATCGAGCTTAGTGTTGGATGTAGCATCATCACGCAAACTGTAATCCAGTTTAAAGGTAATATCGTTGTCCAGCTTAAATCCTTTTTTACCAATACGGATATTCCGGAGAATCGGCACATTTCTTTTACGCCAGTTTACACCCAATGTATATTCTGTGGAACGGTTTTCTGCCAATTGGTAATCGATAAGACTCAAACTCAGGTCACGGCTTTTCCGGTATTCAAAGTTCGTCGTCAGTTGATTTGTAAATGTCATTTCAAGGGCGATCAATGGCTTGAACGCTTCGCTGATGGTAATGTTGGGAATAAGGAAGTAAGGAATATAATTGCCCGTTGCGGTATCAATAAAAGACGGATAACCAAAGTGGAACCGGTCAACAAACAGCAACGCTGTATTAAAGCTGTTCATACTCAGCATTCCCGCATAGCCATGCCTGATAGTAAAGTTCGTAAACACCCTGTCAAGGCCCGGTAATCGTGAAAGCCCTGTGTAGGTCACATTCCAGTTTGGCTTTGGAATAAGGCCGGAGAATGGATTGGATCTGACGTTAGGGTTTGAATTTTTTATCAGACTGATACTGTTCGGGTCTTTATTTGTATATGCTGCCAGGAATGCCGGAATCAATACATCCTGTGCATAACGGCCGTATCCATAATAAGTACCGTCGAGATTTTGACCCTGCGGTCCATACGGGTTCTTTGTATTTAAACGGTTTGAAAGAGTAATACGGTTATCTTCAAACCGCTTGAATGTCTCCGATACCTGGTTGGGATCAAACCGGGTAAACAGGGTTTGATAAGAAATATAGCTGATGCTGAAACTTCCTGTTGCGTAAGGGTTCAATCGCGTGATCACAACATTGTCAAATTTCGAAGTGTCTTTGTCTAATTCTGAATAATTTTTATCAAACGTTTTCTTCAACGTAATGTCGATATTCAAATCCCGTACAGGAGATACCTGTGCCGTTATATCAAGCATCTGGTTATAACGCTGCTGGATAAGCGAATTGAACAGTGTATCCGTGGTCAGCAATCCTTTATTCCCAAACCGGTTGATCCATGCGGTATCCGGCTGATACCCGAATATAAAGTTCCATCCGGGTTGACTACTGCGCAGGTTCATGCCCAGGATTTGCGTGCTATCCATATAACCCGGCAATAACGTTCCCATATCCTGGTTATACTGCACGGTTACACGCTTCAATGAAGTAAGCAGGCGGAAGAAAACTTTTGGTATTGCGCTTATTTGCGGCAGCTGGTTGGGGTCTTTTATTTTCGGTCCTTTTCCGGTATCTCTTTTCGCTATGCTGTCTCTTGCCTGCCTGGATAAAGAATTCGCATATACCCCCCTGAGAAACCTGGACTTGTTGTATAGTTGTTCAAAATTCAATTCTGCATTAAAGTTCCGGGTCTGTGCATTTTCGATTGTATTCCCCAAACTTTTCGCAAGCAGTGATGCACCTGTCCAATCATATTTTGTACCGAATGAAACCCGCATAGTTGTCCAATCAAGTAATGGCAATTTATTCGTTGGCAAATTATACGTCAGCAATACATCCTGGTGATAATGTGTATTACGGCCACCTTTAAAGAAGTTTTTCGACACCGTATCCTTTTTTGCTTTTGTGTCGAGGCGACCTGCCGGTTCATCTATTCTCGCATTGTTGATAGCGTTAAAATCAAGAGTTAACGAACGCGTAAGCTCCCATCGCAACACATAATAGCGGTCAAACGTAAAGTATTTATCGTAGGTCTCGGGAATCTGGAACGGACCGCCGCCAACATTTCTCGGGCGTATAGCACCAAACTGCCTGAACACATCCGCCTTAAACGAAACAATAGATGGCGCATAATTGAAATTAAAATCTTTAAGCAATGAAAGCCATGGTGAATTTGATTTAATTAACTTCTTGAATGGTTCAACCGGTTTTACCTGCGGTGCATAGTTGTAGGCCACTGCTCCTCTTGTCCTTGTCAATTCGTTGCTTTCTATTAGCGGATTATGCTGCTCCTGCTTGGTGTACGAATAGTTCAGGTCAACGTTTGATATATCCCACGGCATCGGCTTTTTTGTACTCGTTCTTATTTTCTTAACGCCGGTAAAATTTACTGTTTTGATAGTTGTAACATCAATCGCGTCATTCTTTATAGAATCTCTTGCCCGCTTGTCGGGTGCATCGTTTAATTTTTCTTTCAGTTTGATATCAAGATCGTATGGATCGAACTCCGGCGTGCTCGTTGTTTTGCTGACACCTGCATACACCGGGATTTGTATAGCTGCCTTCTTTGGCAACAATTTACCCAGGTCGAGATTTGTGGATATATCAAATTGCTTAAAGTCTTCGAGACTTCGTTCATTTACTTTTTGTTCAAGTGTTCCCCACCCTACGCTCTTCACATTTGCCGACATTGTCACACTTCCAAGGTCAGCAAGCGTTATATCAACACGGCCCGTTGCCGCATATCCTCCTTTTTCATTGAGTTTTGATAACCGGAGTTCATTGTACCAGACTTCCGTACACACTGTTTGCGTTTTTGTGTTCTGCACGCCCAGCAGCATACCTCTCACTTCACCCAGATTTGGATTCCCGATGATGCCATACGAACGCCCATCCGCCTGTAATTCGCTATAGTATTGAGAAGGTTTCAGCCCCAAATTATTTCGTCTCGATTTTAACCTTGTCAACTCGGTAAGATCAAAATCAAGATTGTTTTCTGCGGGCCACACCGCCAGTGAATCAGTTGCTCCCCATGGCGTGATCTTCAACGGTATTTTTATTTCATAATAGTTACCGGAAAAATCATTACCGATACGGATCACCGCTTTCAAATCGCCATATTGAATGGATTGCCCGTTACCGCCCGTATATGCATCTTCAGCATGTATATACATTGACAGCTTACCATACTGGCGCAAATCAAGGTTCATTGTTTTAAACACGCCTCTTGCCGCTTGCGATTGCAGGTCACATACCTGCATACTCAATGCCTGTTCGTTGAGGAAAAGAGAAACATTATTATTGCTGAGCTGTTGCTGTCTTTCTACGCCCGGAGGAATGCGGTAGGGAACCGGCTGACGTTTATCATTCTCCTCGATATTTACAGCCAATGTATTAAATGCAGTCGGGTCAACCGTGGGTAATGGCGTATAGTTTCCTGTCGTATCAATATCATAAGAATATTTGCGCCATTGATTGCGCACCAGTTCCAGTTTTCCAAAACGACAAACAACCGTGTCTGAAAAACCAGTCAGGAACATCCTCATAAACCGGATGGATTTAAAATCCGGAATATTGCCCACCTTGCTTTGAAACTGGTCGATGGGAACACGAAACAGGTACCATGTTTCCGTACGGGTTGAATTATTTGCAAGCTTCACATTTACCTGCCGGCTATCTGTTATAAAATTCGAACCGACAGTCATGTCCGGCTTCAGATCTACACGATATTGAAAATACTCCTCCAGTTCATTCATTGTATTATCGCGGTTCAGTTCTTCCTGGTCGGGATATAAAGTGAACGCATTTGTGTATTTATCATTTGCACCGGCTATGGGTGAGTTACCGCTGGGGTTGTTGATATCTTTATAACGTTGCAGGATACCTGCATTTTGCTGATCGTAGGATGCATCACGGTAAGGCTTAAAGTCATCCTGCGATGGATCGGTCTGTGCTCTTTGTACGATCGAAGAACCTCCACCGAAATTTGCCGACAATGTTGCCAGGTATTGCGTAAACTTTGTCCGTTCATCTGCGTCGGTCAATCCATCGAAGCCGACATCCTGGTACGGCCTGTCGGCAGGATCATTGCTGAATGCATTGGTTACCTGGATGGGATTGGAAGGAACCTGTCCCCAAACGGTCAAATTATCTACCGGTGCTTGTATAGTTGGTGTGGGCAAACCATTTTCAAATTCCCGCTTACCGTCTCTCAATACATCTTCCGAAATATTTCCAAGATTGAAATATAATGAACCACCGGTGCTTGCTTTTTTTAAGATAAACGGATCCTGCAGCCAAAATTCAATGTATTCAATGTTGCCTGTTTCAAAATCGGTCTGGTCAATGCTGCGCATAATACCACCCCAGGATTTTGCCGGATTGAGCAAATTGCCATTTGCATTCACCTGGGTCGGACTGGTTTGAAAATTATAAGGACCTCTTTCATTGGGATAAAAAGCCATATCGAATGTCGTCAACAGGCCCTGACCAAAATCGGTTGTGCGTTGGGGAAAGATCTCCTGCTGATAAACCTGTCTTGTTTCCGGTTTTGAAATTTCATTTACATCTTTAATCGGGTTGTTTGAATTGTTCGGTTCCTGCAAGACCGGTTCAATGTTATACCATGCCAGTTTACCCCTGTTATATCCATAACTAAGATCATTCACAAGATCGGCTTCAGGAAATAATTCCGCTCCATTCTGATCGAGTGATTTTTGCGGCGTGGAAGCCAATGTCCAGCTGATTAATGGAAAGCGCAGATCAATACTGCTGCGTGTGCCTTCAAAGTCGTCTACATAAATTGCGCCGTTGTTTCCTTTACCGATTTGTGGCGCGTGACCCGGTTGCAATACCGCTGCTTCACCATAGGCCGTTATTCCCGACATTGTTTTCGTTGAATAAAAAGGCAACTTATCCAGCCACCGGGTTAATCTCGGTACATCATTCTGGTAATTGAAGTCAACACCATACATCGTATTGCGGATAGGATCGTCACCGTAACCTTGCTTGGTGAAGAAAGGCCGCTCGCCCAGCCGCACAACAGTTCCACCTAATGTCAGTTTTTTATTGGCCAGGTAATCCAGGCGCAATGCCATATAATTTTTTTGCTGCAGGCCAAACGACGCATTATTTTCAAATTGAACCTGCACGGGGATACCCGAATTGATAACAGCCTGGTTAATGACATGTAATGTGCCCAGGTCATAGTTTATTTCATAATCGACATTCTCTTTGAGTATCTGCCCGTTTGCTGTTACGGTAACAGATCCTTTTGGAATGTTATATCCTAATTGATAATCTGCGTTGGTCGCCGTTTTTGATTTCCCTACTAATTCAAAACGATCCAGGTTGGCAAATGTCTGTGCTATCGCCTTGATGGTATCGTAAAGAGGGTAATAAAGATATTTGGCCCGGAGTTCCGGTGTCGGGTATAAATAATCCAGATCATGGCCAAAAGGTTCCAGTAAAGGAAATATGATGCGGCTTTGCGAGCCAATCGCCGTAAACCCTTCGATATAATCAAACACTCCATCCGGCTGTGGGTCATTCTGATTATTCAACCGGTCAAGATTCAATAACGTCAGTAAAGGTTGCCCCTTGTATTGGGCATTGATATCGTCATTAAGCGGTAAATATCTTTTTTGTCCCAAACTTGGTTCTTCGTATACCACATCCAGTTTAAAGTCTTCTTTTTGCAACTGTCCATAACCGACAGAGTACACGTTTTTCATCATCAGGTCCCACAACGGTAAGTTGGTGCGTTGTGAAGTTGCTTTCAATAATTTCAAGAAAAGTACTTTTTGAGAAGTACCGGTGGAATCGGGTGGAATATCCTGCGAAAATTCACCGACTTTATATACCCGGCCGTTATAAGTATATTCATAAGCAACCGCCAGCACTTCATCCGCCTGCAATGGTTGGTTTAACGATATGAACCCGACCTGCGGATTGAAATAATAGTCGGCAGGTGATAATTTTCTTGCAAACGTTTTTTCGAAATCCTGCACCGGTTGAAGCCCTGCATTTCTCAAAATCGTTTGTACAAGTGTTGAATTACGTGCCGCCGGATTGGAAAGAATATTTGAAAACAGGTCGTTCGCGCCATTCGAAGTTCTCGGATCACTACCGGTTACGTGTATGCCGGGATTAAAAGGTGCAGCTTCGCCCATATCCATAAATCCAACCACATCTCTCACATTCGTATCTATGCCCATACGGTTAGTCACCCACACTTCCATCCGTTTGATCTGGACGGCTGAATTGACGATAGGCAATTGTTGCATCGCCTTGTTATAGTTTGTCCTGAAGTATTGCCCCACTAAAAAGTGCCTGTTTTCCTCATACTCATCAGCTTTTATCTTAAATGATTGGGTAGCGCCTCCGCCCTGTATACCCAGTGTTTGTCGTTGCGAACGCTGGTTGGCAATAAGGGCAGTCACAAACAATTTTCCGAATTGCAACTGTGTTTTTACACCAAACAGCGATTGCGCACCCGGGATCAGCGTTCCTTTTGAATTGAAACTTACATTACCCGCCTGGAACTCTTTTAATATTTCATCATCGCGGCCATGATAATCCAGTTTCAGTTGATTTTCATAATCGAATGTTGCAAGCGTGTTGTAATTGATCGGTAGTTTTATCTTATCGCCGATACTCGCATCTACCTGCAACTGCGAATTCATGTTGAAATCAAGCCCACCGTTCTTACGTGCACGCTCAGGTAAAGTCGGATTTTTTACATTTTGCCCCTGGTAGCCCGCCATGATGTCGACATAGCCGCTTGGGCGGATATCTATTTTTCCGACGCCGGTAATACGATTCACCCAATCCTTTACAAAATTGAAAGGCGGTTTATAAGAACGGCGATTCAGATCACTCAGCAGGTTGGCACGCTGCCGGAAATAATCATCTTCATCTTTTTTTCCCTGCATGTCCAGGAACTCTCTCATTGAAAAAGTAGCCGGCGTTCGATAATACTGCGTGCCGATTTTTTCTATAACGTAGTACTGTTTGGTAACCGGGTCATAGACAATATTCCGTTTGATGTAAGAAGTGTCTTTTAAATCAAACCCATTGCGGTTTGGATAAGTATAAGGATCGCCACGACGGTCGCTGATCGGATAACGGGGAGTATCTACCTTGGGTGTTGTATCTGCTTTTTGAAAAAAATCGGTACTGAAATCATAATCCGTTTTACCCAAATACCGGGCATTTGCCTCCTGGAAGATGGTAAAGGCAAAGATACAGGCAATAAAAGCCAGTGTACGGAATATGTACGCAGTAAATTTTGTCAAAACTTTCCCAGAGAATTAGTTCGATAAAGTAGGTTTGGATTAAATCGTACGCAGGGCGATTTTGATCAGTTCTTCAACAGAAGCGCCGGGGGCGGAACTTATGGCTTTTTGAAGAGCCTGATCCGCAGCCTGCCGGTTGATCCCTAATGCCAGCAAGGCATTTAACGCATCGGCATGCAATGTATTGTGTTTCACAGCCGAAATACTTGATTCGGGAATATATTTAGAGAGCTTATCACGAAGTTCTATAACCAGTCTTTCAGCAGTCTTTTTTCCGATACCTTTTACACTTTCAAGTGTCTTTGCATCGCCATGTAAGATGGCTTTCGAAATATCATCCGGTTTCATGTAAGAAAGCATCATCCGTGCCGTAGAAGCACCGACACCGGATACACTGATGAGATGAAGAAACATTTCTTTTTCTGCCTTATCAAAAAAACCATAAAGAATATGCGCATCTTCGCGAATCAGCAGGCTGGTATAAAGTGTTCCTTTTTCAAGATGCTGGATTTTCGAAAACGTATTGAGGCTGATTTGTACTTCATAGCCAACTCCATTCACATCTACATGCACAACAGCGGGTGTTTTGTATGCAAATTTGCCTTCGAGGTATGCGATCATGGGTGCGAATGTAAGTTTAAAGTTGAAAGTGGAAGGTTGAAAGTTATTCAAACCAGTCAGATCTTTTTATTTCCTGATTTTAAAAACTTATTCCAAACTGCCTTCCGAAATTTGCCTCACTTTCAAAAATTAATGTAAATGTCATTTAGCCCCGAATATTTTAATGCATTAGTAAAAGCAAGACGCTCTGTTTTTCCCGATCAGTTTGAACATGGTAAAAGGGTACCGGATGAAATCATCCGGCAAATCGTTGAAAATGCTACATGGGCACCGAACCATGGGCAAATGGAACCCTGGAACTTCACCGTCTTTACCGGTGATGGATTGAAAACGCTTGCCGGGTTTCAAAGTGAGTTGTATAAAAAAGAGGCCGGTGCAGACTTTAATGAAGGCAAGTATGTGAAACTGCAACAGCAGCCATTGAAAGCATCGCATGTTATATCAATTGGCATGAAAAGAACAACAACGAAACGCATTCCGGAAACAGAAGATATTGCAGCCGTGGCCTGTGCGGTTCAGAATATTTATTTGTCGGTAACTGCGTATGGGCTTGGCGGTTATTGGACCACTGGCGGTGTAACCTATTTTGCCGGTTCCAAACAATTCTTTGGCCTGGGCGAACAGGATAAACTGCTTGGTTTTTTTTATATCGGTTATGTGGCAGTCCCCTCACCTGCTGCCAAACGGGCACCGCTGAATGAAAAAATGAAATGGGTAGATGGCTGACAGCAGCCGCCCGATTGCAGGATAGTTAGCAGTTTGTTGTTGATAATTGAAAGGACCTGCAATTCACCAACTGCCAACGAACGACTGTGTAAAAGCATTTAAAGTGCTCAAAAACAATAAATGCCATCAAGTCGTATATTCGTGCCTTCAATTAAAATTGCAATAACAAATTTCTCGGCATGAGCAATAAGATTAATGCCGCTATCACGGCTGTTAGCGGCTATGTACCTGAAGACCGGCTTACCAATTTTGATCTTGAAAAGATTGTTGACACAAATGATGAATGGATCAGAACAAGAACGGGTATTTCTGAACGGCGGATACTGAAAGGTGAAGGTCTTGCTACTTCTGATATGGTTGCTCCTGCTGTGAAACAACTCTGCGAAAAAAGGGGAATTGATCCTTTGGAAATTGATTGCCTGATTGTAGCCACCGTGACCCCCGACATGTTTTTTCCCGCTACAGCAAATATTGCCTGCGATAAAGTGGGCGCCAAAAATGCGTTCAGTTATGATTTGGCAGCAGCATGTTCAGGCTTTTTATATGCATTAACTACCGGTGCTGCATTTGTTGAAAGTGGTCGCTACAAAAAAGTAGTCATTGCAGGTGCCGACAAAATGAGTGCCATTGTCGATTATACGGACCGCGCCAATTGCATCATCTTCGGTGATGGCGCCGGAGCTGTTTTACTCGAGCCGAACTCTGAAGGATTAGGTATACAAGACAGCATTTTGAGAAGTGATGGTAGCGGAAATAAATACCTGAACATGAAAGCGGGTGGCTCATTACACCCGGCAAGTATAGAAACAGTAACGAATAAACAACATTATATTTACCAGGAGGGACAGGCAGTATTCAAATTTGCTGTAAAAGGTATGGCAGATGTGAGTGCTGAACTCCTGGAAAGAAATAATCTTACCGGCGATGACATTGCATGGCTGGTACCCCACCAGGCGAACAAGAGGATCATTGATGCAACGGCGCAACGTATGGGATTGAGCAACGATAAAGTAATGCTGAATATTCAGAAGTACGGCAATACCACCGCGGCTACAATTCCATTATGTTTATGGGAATGGGAAAAGCAGTTAAACAAAGGCGAGAATCTTGTATTAGCAGCATTCGGAGGTGGATTCACCTGGGGGGCGACATTGGTAAAATGGGCCTACTAAAAACTGATTGCTTCGTATGGAAGGAGTAAAAAAGAGACGGCGCAAAGATCAACACAATAGCAGGAGGCGCAAAAGAAAAAAATTCTGGGTGCGGTTTCTTCTTTATTTCATTTATTTCAGCTCGATATTTTTAGCTCTTTATTTTCTGTTCGACAGACCCGCCATGATGAAAGAGCTCCATAAGGATCCCGATATATTTTGCTACAAAGTATTTGGATCTTCTTTAGTCTTTGCATTGGGCCTTGCCTTTTGGATGCGAAAGGACCCGAAGCTTACAGGTAAATAAAAAGCTGTTCGTCATGCAAGTCAAATATGTTACATGAGCCATGCATGGTAATTGTCTCTATGAATTATTGAACTATTTGAATCATTTGACTCACCATTGACTATTCACCTTTCAGCATTTACTATTCATCAAAAACAAACCGATGAGCAAAGATTTTTCAATAACCGGTTTTAGTTCTGCGTCTGTGCATGCCGGTCATGAGCAGGATCCAAAATATGCACACCTGACCCCAATTTATGCCGGCAGCACATTCGTTTATGATGAAGCGGAACAGGGCATGCGCCGGTTCAGCGGACAGGAAGAAGGATATATTTACACACGGTGGGGTAATCCTTCGTTTACCGAAGCAGAAAATAAAATCGCTGCACTTGAATGTTTTGGATTAAGAGATACAAATGGCAACGCGGTTGTTGCAAAAGCGCTTTTGCATGCTTCCGGTATGGCAGCTATCACCACCTTAATGCTGATGAATCTTAAATCAGGTGATAAAATTTTATCGCATTATTCTTTATATGGCGGCACAGAAGAGCTTATAACAAACATATTGCCCGGCCTGGGAATACAGGCGGTGATTGCAGATCTGCGTGATGTAAATAAAGCAGAAGACATAATAAAACAAGATGCTTCTATAAAAATGCTTTATATAGAAACTCCGGCAAACCCAACCATTCAATGCGTAGATATTGAAGAGCTGACTTATATCGGCAAAAAATATAACCTCGTTGTGGCTTGCGATAATACTTTTGCCACACCCTACCTCCAGCAACCTTTTCAATACGGTGTTGACTTCATTGTACATTCCACCACAAAGTTTTTGAACGGACACAGTACGGCTATCGGCGGTGCTTTATTAGGCCGCGATATTGAGCTGATGAAATCAAAAGCATATGTTACGCTCAAAACACTCGGCGGGAATGCAAACCCGTTCGGCGCTTTTCTATTGGTGACCGGAATGAAGACGCTTGAATTAAGAATGGAAAGGCATTGTCACAATGCCATGGAAATTGCACATTTCCTGGAAAAACATGCTGCGGTATCAAAAGTTAATTACACCGGTCTTTCCGGTCACCCCGATCATGCTGTGGCAATGAAACAAATGAAACACCCCGGAGCAATGATGAGCTTTGAGCTGAAGGAGGGTTTGCAGGGCGGTATAACGTTTATGAACAAACTGAAAATGTGCACCCGCACCGTTTCACTCGGCACATGCGATACACTGCTCAGCCACCCCGCATCGATGACGCATTACAGTGTACCAAAAGAAGCCCGTGAAAAATATGGAATCACGGACGGTCTTATCCGGATGAGTGTAGGAATTGAAAACATCCAGGATATAATTGCGGATCTCGACCAGGCATTAAAGTAGTTCATTTATTATAGTTAACACTGCGTGGTCTTTGCGGCTTAGCGGGAGATATTTAAATTACCTCAAAGAGAAATTGGACATTTCTTGGTAATTTCCATAATGATAACTGCTATTATCGGTTACTCCCCATTTGTTACCACCAAAAACCACTGATATGAGAAAACCTTCCTTGTCTTTTTTACTTGTGTTACTTATTTGTCAACAAACTTCATTTTGTCAATCGGTTGATAAACGCTTTGCAGGATTGGACACTGCATTCAATCGCGTGTTGAAAGACTGGAAAGCGGCAGGCTTTGCCGTAGCGGTTGTTGAAAAAAACAAAATTGTTTACAGCAAAGGCGCGGGCTTTCGTGACTCTGAAAAGAAAATACCGGTTACGCCCAATACATTGTTTGCGATCGGCTCGTGTACCAAAGCATTCACTGCTTCATTAATCGGTTTATTAGAGAAAGACAATAAACTGGAATATGACAAACCGGTAAGAGATTATTTACCGGAATTGAAATTTTACACTGATGCTATGAACGACCAGGTCACTGTAAGAGACATGATGTGTCATAGAACAGGATTGCCCCGGCACGATTTCTCCTGGTATTTATTTCCTACTACCCGTGACAGCCTTATTTATCGCATACGCTATATGGAACCTACTGCCGCGGTTCGAGAAAAATGGCAGTATAACAATTTCATGTTTCTCGCGCAGGGTGTACTGGCAGAAAAACTATTTGGACAAAAATGGGAGCAATTGGTAAAAGAAAAATTTTTCGAACCCCTGGGAATGAAATCATCCAACTTCTCCGTACTGGACATGGAAAAAAATGGAGATGCTTCGTTGGGATACATGGTTTTTAAAGATAGCGTTGTTATGAAAATGGACTACTACAACATTGACGCGATGGGACCTGCAGGCAGTATCAACAGCAGTGTGAATGATATGGCCAATTGGGTTATAACGTGGATCAATGGTGGAAAATTTAATGGTAAAGAAATTTTACCAGGTCAGTATGTTACCGATGCAATGAGTTCGCAAATGACAACCGGCGGCGCATTGCCCGATAAAGAAACGCCGGACATACATTTATCCAACTATGGATTTGGATGGAGTATATCCTCTTACCGCGGTCATTATCGTGTGCAGCACGGAGGCAATATCGATGGTTTCAGTGCAATGACTTGTTTCTTTCCAAGCGACAGCATCGGTATTATCGTATTAACGAATCAAAATGGCTCAACTGTTCCTGCTATAGTACGAAATATTATTGCAGACCGGATGTTGAACCTGCCGCGAAAAGACTGGAACTGCAACCTGTTGGCGGCCGACCGCAAGGCAAAGGCCGACGCCAAAGA
>Ga0207645_10002645_pt1 | contig 13947 bp, 12 predicted proteins | sample KBSM53metaG_FD_184331 | JGI IMG/M metagenome (GOLD analysis project Ga0207645, IMG submission 184331) | Miscanthus rhizosphere microbial communities from Kellogg Biological Station, Michigan, USA - KBS M5-3 metaG (SPAdes) (version 2) | ecosystem: Host-associated > Plants > Roots > Rhizosphere >...
CCGCGCGAGGTCGCGCAGATCTACGAGGTGCGCGAGCTGCTGCAGCGCCAGGCCGCGCTGCGCATCCCGCTGCCGGCGCCGCCGGAGGTCATCGCGCAGCTCGAGCGCCTGCACGACGAATACGGCCGCCACCTGCGGCGCCGCAACTTCCGCGGCGTGCACGAGGTCAACGACGCCTTCCACCTGGCGATGTTCGCGGCCTGCGGCAACCCGTACCTGGTCGAGTCGATCAAGCACTACATGTGGCTGAGCCTGCCGGTGCGGTCGAAGAAGACCGCCGACTACGAGCACGCGGCGGCGTCCGAGCGCGACCACCACATGATCATCCAGCTGCTGAAGGGCACCGACGGCTGGGCGCTGGCTCAGGTTTGCGTGGATCATCTGCAGGGGGCGAAGAACGCCTACCTGCAGATGGCCGCGGCTTCGGCCGCCGATTAGCCGACCCGCTCGAAGGAAGACCTCATGGAAGATCGCGTGCTCGTCTCCGGTGGCAGCGGCTACATCGCCGGCTTCCTGATCCGCCAGCTGGTCGCGGCCGGCTGGACCGTGCACACGACGGTGCGCAGCCGCGCGCGCGAAGCGGCGGTGCGCAAGCTGCTCGCCGTCGACGACGGGCGCGTCGTGTTCTTCGAGGCCGATCTCAACGCCGATGCCGGCTGGGCCGACGCGATGGCCGGCTGCCGCTGCGTCGCGCACCTGGCATCGCCGCTGCCCGCCGGGGTGCCGAAGGATGCCGACGAGCTCGTCGTGCCGGCGCGCGACGGCGCCTTGCGCGCGCTGCGCGCGGCCCGCGCGGCCGGCGTGCAGCGCTTCGTGATGACCTCGTCGGTCGCGGCGATGGCGTACGGCCGCGGGCGCGGCGTGCACCGATTCACCGAGGCCGACTGGACGCCGCTCGAGCGGCCCGGCATCACGCCGTACGTCCGCTCGAAGACCGTCGCCGAGCGCGCGGCACGCAACTGGGTGGCGGCCGAGGGCGCCGGCATCGAGTTCTGCACGATCAACCCATCGCTCGTGCTCGGTCCGGTGTGGAGCGGCGACTATTCGGCCTCGGTCTCGGTCGTCAAGCGCATGCTCGACGGCAGCATGCGCGCCTGCCCCGACCTCGGCTTCGGGCTCGTCGATGTGCGCGATGTCGCCGATCTGCATGTGCGCGCGCTGACCGCGCCGGACATGGCCGGTGAGCGTTTCATCGCCTCCGGACGCTTCATGAAGTTGCGCGAGATCGCCGCCGTGCTGCGTGCCGAACTCGGGGCGCAGGCGAGCAGGGTGCCGAGCCGCGAGCTGCCCGATTGGGTCGTGCGGGTCGCGGGCCTGTTCAACCCGGTCGCGCGCGCCGCGATACCCGAGCTCGGCTCGGTGCGCCATCAGGATGCATCGCATGCACAGGCAGTGCTCGGATGGGCGACCCGGCCGGTCGAGCAGAGCATCGTCGACTGCGCCCGCTCGCTGATCGCGCTGGGTGTGGTCGCCGCCTGAGCGGGGGAGCGCCGACGCGCCACGCGGCGCGCGAGCGCGCGCTCGAGGCCCGGCCGCCTCCCGGGCTCAGCGGCGCACGAACCGCACGATCATCTCGACGATGCTGTCGCGCCGCGCCCGCAGCGCCGCCGGTTCTGACAGATCGCGCTTGAAGATCAGCGAGAACGTGTGGCGGTTGGCGACGTTGAAGAAGCAGAGCGCCGAGATCGACATGTGGAGATCGGTCGGATCGATGCCGCGTCGGAACACCTTCGCCTGCACGCCCCTCTGATAGACCCGCCGCACCGCGTCGATCGCGGGCACGTTGAGGTCCTGGATCGACCGGCTCTGCGCAAGGTACTCGCCGCGGTGCATGTTCTCGTTCATCACCAGGCGGATGAACGCCTCGTTGTCCTGCTGGTAGTCGAACGTGAAGGCGACCAGCTTGCGCAGCGCGTCCTCCGGCGCGAGGTCCTCCAGGTTCAGCTGCGCTTCGATCTCGCGGATGCGTCGGTACGACTCCTCGAGCACCGCGAGGTAGAGGCCTTCCTTGCTGCCGAAGTGGTAGTAGATCATCCGCTTGCTCGTCGCGGTGGCCGCGGCGATCGCATCGACCCGCGCGCCGCTCAAGCCCTTGTCGGCGAACTCTGCGGTGGCGACTTTCAGGATGTCGGCCATCGAACGGTCGGCGTCGTAGCTGCGCACCGCCGGCTTCGCGCGCGCTGCTGTCTTGGCCTTCGACGGGCGTACCGGTTCGTTCATTTCCGAAGCGTAGCAGACCGCGTTCAGCGCGTTTCCCACGCCGGTAAAGGTAAGGGTTTCCACTGATAACAATGATTGAACCAGTTAGTACATTTACACCAACGCCTCGCAGAAGGTGCCACTCAGGAGACTTCATGACCTCGTCCTCTCAAGCCGCTGCGCCGTCGCAGCAACCGGTGCGCACCCCGAAGAAGGCGGCCTTCGCCAGCTGGATCGGCAGCGCCGTCGAGTACTACGACTTCTTCATCTACGGCACCGCCGCCGCGCTGGTGTTCGGCAAGATCTTCTTCCCGTCGGTCGATCCGAAGCTCGGCACCGTCGCCGCGTTCGCGACGTTCGGCGTCGGCTACGTGACGCGGCCGATCGGCGCCTTCTTCATGGGCCACATCGGCGACAAGTTCGGCCGCAAGAAGGTGCTGACGTTCACGTTGCTGCTGATGGGCCTCTCGACGTTCCTGATCGGTGTGCTGCCGACCTACAACCAGGTCGGCATCGCCGCGCCGATCCTGCTCGTGCTGCTGCGCCTGCTGCAGGGCCTTTCGGCGGCCGGCGAGCAGGCCGGCGCCAATTCGATGACGCTGGAGCACGCACCGGACAACCGGCGCGCGTTCTTCACCAGCTTCACGCTCAGCGGCACGCAGATGGGCTTCATCCTCGCGACGATCGTCTTCCTGCCGATCTCGGCGCTGCCCGAAGCCGAACTGCTGTCGTGGGGCTGGCGGGTGCCGTTCTTCCTGAGTGCGATCGTCGTCGCGGTCGGCTTCTGGGTCCGCCGCTCGCTGCCCGAGACGCCGGCGTTCGAGCAGGAAGCCTCGGCGCACGAGACGCCGAAGCTGCCGATCGCCGAGCTGTTCCGGACCCACACGCCGGAAGTGCTGCGCGTCATCTTCGCGGCGCTGGTCTCGGTCGTCAGCACGATCTTCGGCATCTTCGTGCTGTCGTATGCGGTCAACACGATGCACATTCCGCGCGCCACGATGCTGACCCTGCTGGTCTCGACCAACATCGTCGCGCTGTGCGCGATCCCGCTCTGGGCCACCCTGTCCGACCGGATCGGCCGGCGCCCCGTGTTCCTGATCGGCGCGCTCGGTTCGGCGATCTGCATCTGGCCGGCGCTGTGGGCGATCTCGAAAGGCGACGTCGCGCTGATCTTCGTGACCGGCGTGCTGCTCTCGGGTGTCGTCTACAGCGCCGCCAACGGCATCTGGCCGTCGCTCTACGGCGAGATGTTCGACACCCGCGTGCGCCTCTCCGGGATGGCGATCGGCACCCAGATCGGCTTCGCGCTCGGCGGCTTCGCGCCGACCATCAGCGCCGCGATCCAGGGCGACGGACCGAACGGCTGGATGCCGGTCGCGGCCCTGGTCAGCGCGGCCTGCGTCATCGCGGCGATCTCGGCGTTCTCGGCCCGCGAGACCTACAACGTGCCGATGGAACTGCTCGGCAAGAAGCCGAGCTTCGCCTGATCGTTCGCAAGGGTTCGACGTGACCTCGCTGCACGAAGGCGACCCTCGGCTGACCGTTGCGGTCGTCGGCGGCCTGGTCCGCGGTCGCCTCGACCGGACGCGCGAGGTGCGCGCCTTCCTCGGCATTCCGTATGCAGCGCCGCCGCTCGGCGCGCTGCGCTGGAAGGCGCCGCAGCCGGCCGTGCGCTGGGACGGGGTCCGCTTAGCCCACGCCTTCGCGCCGCAGTGCCTGCAGGCGGGCCGCGCCGAAGACTCGGTCTACGCCGAGTTCGCCGGCCGCCAGCCGATGAGCGAGGACTGCCTCTACCTCAACGTCTGGAGCGCGGCGCCGGCCGCCGACGCCGGCTGGCCGGTGATGGTGTGGTTCCACGGCGGCGCGTTCCAGCAGGGCTCCGGCGCCAACCCGGTGTTCGTCGAAGGCGACCTGCCGCGCCACGGCGTCGTGCTCGTCACCTTCAACTACCGGCTCGGGCCATTCGGCTTCATGGCGCATCCGGAGTTGACGACCGAGGCCGACGGTGCCGGGTCGGGCAACTACGGCCTGCTCGACATGACCGCGGCGCTCGGCTGGGTCCGACGCAACATCGCGGCGTTCGGCGGCGACGCGGACCGCGTCACGGTCTTCGGCCAGTCGGCCGGCGCGGGCGGCATCGTCGACCTGATGGCGGCGCCGCAGGCGCGCGGCCTCTTCGCGCACGCGATCGCGCAGAGCTTCGGCGTCACCGCGATGCAGGGCCTCGCGGAAGCCGAGCGCTCAGGCATTGCGTTCGCCGAGCGTCTCGGCGCTTCGAGCGTCGCGCGCCTGCGCGAAGTGCCCGGCCCCGAGCTGCTGGCCCGCTATCTCGAGCAGCGCGAGCGCTGGATGCCGATCGTCGACGGCGCGCTGATCGAACGACCGGTGTGCGAGACGTTCGCTGCAGGTCGGCAGCATGCGGTGCCGTTCCTGACCGGCTGGAATGCCGACGAGGGCACCACGTTCGTCGCGCCGGGCGAGGTCGATCCGCAGGCCTTCCGTGCCCGCCTCAAAGCGCGCTTTGGTGCCGCGGCTGCGGATGCCGAGCGCCTCTATCCGGCGCCCGACGGCCGCGCGGCGCGTTCCGCGAGCGTCGCGCTGATCGGCGACGAGCTGTTCGCCTGGGGCGTCTGGCGCGCCGCGCGCGACCAGGCGCGGATCGCGCCGACCTACCTGTACCACTTCGACCACCCGCAGCCGTTCGCGCCGCAGCAGTCGTATCGCGAAGCGCCGAGGGCGAGCGATCTCGGCGTCTTCCACAGCTCCGAATACCCGTACGTGTTCGGCAGCACCGCGGTGCTGACCCGCGAGTGGGGCGAGGCCGACCGGCGCATGACCGCGCTGATGCAGGGCTGCTGGCAGCGCTTCGCGCAGACCGGCGATCCGAACGCGCCGGACCTTCCGCACTGGCCGCGCTTCGACGATCGCGTGCCATCGGTGCTGCGACTCGCGCCCGAGCCGCGCGTGATCGACGTGCCGCGGCGGGCGCACCTCGCGCTCGCCGATCGAGCGCCTTGACAGGCCTTCGTTCCAATCCCTTTTTCAGGTTTCGCAACACCCATGATCAGCGGCAAGACGATCGTCATCGCGCATCTCGGCTATCCGACCGAGGCCTTCAAGGCGCCGATGATCTACAACCCCTGGTTCGAGAAGCAGGGCATCGATGCGGTCGTCGTGCCGATGGGCGTGCGCCCCGACGACTATCCGGCTGTGCTGAAGTCGCTCGCGAAAGTGACGAACCTGCACGGTGCGCTGGTCACGATGCCGCACAAGGTGACCACCCTGGCGCTCGCCGACGAGGTGACGCCGACCGCGCGCATCGCCGGCGCCTGCAACGCGCTGCTGAAGCGCGCCGACGGCACCTGGCTCGGTGACCAGTTCGACGGCGCCGGTTTCGTGCGCGGCGTCGCGCGCAAGGGCAGGAAGCTCGCCGGCGCGCGTGCGTTCGTCGCCGGCTCAGGCGGAGTCGGCTCGGCGATCGCGGCGTCGCTGGCCGCCGCCGGTGTCGGTGCGATCAGCCTCTACGACGCGCATCCGGCGTCGGCCGAAGCGCTCGGCGCTCGCCTGTCACAGCATTACCCGGCGCTCTCGGTGCGGGTCGGCAACGGCGACCCGGCCGGACACGACATCGTCGTCAACGCGACGCCGCTCGGCATGAAGGAGAGCGATCCGCTGCCGTTCGACATCGCGCGCGTCGATAAAGAGACACTGGTCGGCGAGGTCGTGATGAAGGCCGAGCAGACGCCGCTGCTGCGCGCGGCGCTGGCGCGCGGCCTCGAAATCCAGGTCGGCACCGACATGCTGTTCGAGATGATCCCGGCCTATCTCGAATTCTTCGGGTTCGGCAGCGCGACCGCCGACGAGCTGCGCGCGGTCGCGCAGATCCGCTACTGAAGGACATCGCGATGCGCAGATCGGTGGCGACGGTCTCGATGAGCGGCACCTTGCGGCAGAAGCTCGAGGCGATCGCCGCTGCGCGCTTCGACGGCATCGAGCTGTTCGAGAACGACTTCGTCACCTTCAACGGCAGCGCGTCCGAGCTGCGTGCGATGGCTGCCGACCTCGGTCTCGGCATCGACCTCTACCAGCCGTTCCGCGACTTCGAAGGCATGCCCGACGCCGAGTTCGAGAAGAGCCTGGTGCGCGCCGAGCGCAAGTTCGACGTGATGGAAGCGCTCGGTGCGCCGCTGATGCTGGTCTGCTCGAACACGTCGCCGCGCGCGCTCGACGACCCGGCGCGCGCCGCGGCGCAGCTGCACGCGCTCGCGGAGCGCGCGGCGCGGCGCGGCCTGCGGATCGGCTATGAGGCGCTCGCCTGGGGCCGCTTCGTCAACCGATACCGGCAGGCCTGGTCGATCGTCGAGCGTGCCGACCATCCGCATCTCGGGCTGATCCTCGACAGCTTCCACACGCTGTCGCTGCAGGACGATCCGGCCGGCATCGCAGAGCTGCCGGGCGACCGGATCTTCTTCCTGCAAATGGCCGATGCGCCGCTGCTGGCGATGGACGTGCTGCAGTGGGCCCGCCACCACCGCAACTTCCCCGGCCAGGGCCAGTTCGAGCTCGTCGATTTCTTCGTGCAGGTGCTGCTGTCCGGCTATGCCGGCCCGCTCTCGCTCGAGATCTTCAACGACCAGTTCCGCGAGACGCCGAACCGGCGCACCGCGGTCGATGCGATGCGCTCGCTGCTCTTTCTCGAAAGCGAGGCGCGCGCGCGGCTCGAGGCGGCGCGCGCCGACGGGCATGACGGTATCGGCGCCGAAGCGGCCGCGCGCACCCTCGACCGCATCGCGCTGTTCGATCCGCCGGCGCCGCCGCGCCTCGACGGCATCGCGTTCATCGAGTTCGGCGCGATCGACGACGAGGCACGCGCGCTCGCGGCGCTGTTCGAGCAGCTCGGCTTCACGCACGTCGGTACGCACCGGACCAAGGCGGTCGAGCTGTTCCGCCAGGGCGGCATCCAGCTCGTCATCAATGCCGAGCCCGGCTCACCGGCGCGCAGCCGCTTCGAAGCCCAGGGCCATTCGGTCGGGGCGATCGGCCTTGCGACCGCCGACCCTGCCGCCGCCGCGAACCGGGCCGGCGCGTTGCTGTCGGCGCGCCACGACAGCCGGCTCGCAACCGGCCAGCTGGTGATGCCCGCGATCGTCGCGCCGGGCGGCACGGTGGTCCATTTCGTCGCATCGGCCGACGCACACCGCCTCGATGCCGACTTCGAGACCGCGCTGCCGGCGATCGGAGCGCCGCCGGCGTGCGGACTCGAGACGATCGACCACGTCGCGTTCGGCCTCGCGCCCGACCAGTTCGACACCTGGATCCTGTTCAGCCGCGCGGTGCTCGGCCTTGAGCGCGGCGAGAGCCTCGAGCTCGCCGATCCGTTCGGCCTGGTTCGCACCAGCGGCGTCGCGAATGCCGAGCGCAGCGTCCGGCTGGTCCTGAACGTGTCGCTGAGCCAGCGCACGCGCACCGCGCGCCAGGTCAGCGCGACCGGCTCGGCGGGCAGCGGCGTGCACCACATCGCGTTCGCGACCGCCGACATCTTCGAGACGATGCAGCGCCTGCGCGCCAACGGCGTGCGCTTCGTGCCGATCGCCGCGAACTACTACGACGACCTGCGCGACCGGCTCGACCTCGACGAGGCGCTGGTGCGCCGGATGCAGGCGCTCGACATCGTCTACGACCGCTCGGCCGGCGGCGACTACTACCATGCGTATGGCGAGCCGTTCGCCGACCGCTTCTTCTTCGAGATCGTGCAGCGCCATGCCTATGACGGCTACGGCGCGGTCAATGCGCCGGCGCGGCTGGCGTCCCAGGAACAAGGCAGCCGCGCGAGCGCGGCACAGTAGGAGAGCAACACCATGACGACCCCCTGCATCATCAGCGTCGCGATCACCGGCTCGCTGCCGCGCAAGAAGGACAACCCGGCGGTGCCGGTCAGCGTCGCCGAGCAGGTCGAATCGACGCACGGCGCCTACGAGGCCGGCGCGACATTGGTGCACCTGCACGTGCGCAACGACGACGAGTCGCCGACGTCGTCGCCGGAGCGCTTCGAGCAGGTGCTCGCCGGCATCCGCAAGCACTGCCCCGGCATCATCACGCAGGTCTCGACCGGCGGGCGCTCCGGCGCCGGCCGCGAGCGCGGCGGCATGCTGTCGCTGAAGCCCGACATGGCCTCGCTCGCGTCGGGCTCGGTCAATTTCCCGACCCGCGTCTACGAGAACGCGCCCGACCTCGTCGACTGGCTCGCCGCCGAGATGAAGACCTACGGCATCAAGCCCGAGATCGAGGCGTTCGACCTCTCGATGATCTTCCAGGCCGCCGCGATGCTGCGCGCCGGCAAGATCGACGGGCCGCTGCACGTGCAGTTCGTGATGGGCGTGAAGAACGCGATGCCGGTCGACCGCGAGGTGTTCGAGTTCTATGTGAAGACGTTGCAGCGCCTGGCGCCCGACGCGACCTGGACCGGCGCCGGCATCGGCCGCGACCAGGCCACGCTCGTGCGCTGGTCGGCCGAGCTCGGCGGCCACTGCCGGACCGGGCTCGAGGACAACGTGCGCCTCGACAAGGAGACGCTGGCGCCGTCGAACGCGGCGCTGGTTCGGCAGGCCGCCGAGATCTGCGCCGAGTTCGGTCGCCGGCCGGCGACGCCGGCGGAGGCGCGGCAGCTGCTGAAGCTCGCGCCGGCCTGACGGCGACGGTCCGTGGCGACGCTTTCTTGCGCCGCCCTGACCGGGCCGCTCGGCGCGGCGCGATCTCGCGCCACGCGCCGCATCGCGCCGCCGTTCACACGCCGAGCAGATCGGCGGTCGGGATCAGGTCGCAGTCGGTGACCCGGCGCAGGTAGTGGCGCGCATGCGTCTTGCTCACCGTGCGCACGACGTATGACACCTGCGCCTCCAGCCCGCTGCCGTTGATGTGACCGACGCCGCGTTCGAGGTCGGTGCCGAGCGGCTCCTGGCTGTCATCGACGTCCAATGCGCCGAACCCCGATTCGCGCGCCAGATCGGCGACGACGCTCGACATCGCGCGCGGCGCCTGGTCGCTGCCCATCGACAGTTCGAGCAGGTGGATCAGGCTCGCGACGACGACGTTCTCTTCGCAGACCTTGTCGATCATCTGGGCCGCGAGCACGAGACCGGCGCTTTCGATGCCGCGCTCGCGGATCACGGTCAGCGCCTGGCCGATCGCGGCGAGGCCGCGTCCATCCATCGAGATGTGGCGGACCAGTTCCGCCACGACCCTCACGAAGCGATAGCGATCGTGGATCGAGCGCGACTTCGCCAGCGCGAAGCAGGGACCCGAGTGGTTGTCGCGGAACTGGCCGTCGGCATCGAGCAGCAGCAGGTCGAAGTAGAGGTGCTGCGCATCGACGTCGGGCAGGTCGTTCAGCTTCGCGACGACATCGCCGGCGCGGTAGCCGGGCAGGTCCGGCGTGCCGAGCCAGCCGTCTTCGGGCAGAACGGCCCAGCGCCGGCGTTCAACGGCCATCGCGGCAACTCCCCGGCAACTCGAAGGCAATGTGCACGGTGCCACTGTAAGCACATTGCTGCGCCGCAGCAACCGTCTTTGACATGTTGTCGATGGCCTCGCCGGCGTCGCCTTCGCTAGACTCGGGCTGCTCCCCTGGCTGCGGAGGAAACAACATGGCAATTGGGCACTTCATCGCTCGCATCGCAGGCCCGCTCGTGTTCGGGCTGCTGATCGCCGGGCCGGCCGCCGCGCAGCGTGCCGATGTTGCGGCCGTCGCACCGTTCACCGGCACGTTGCAGAAGGTCTACCAGAGCGGTGTCGTGCGGGTCGGCTACCGCCAGAATTCGCCGCCGTTCGCATTCCTCGACAAGGGCAGGCCGGTCGGCTACTCGCTCGACCTGTGCGAGGTCGTCCTCGAGGAGATCGCCGCCGAGGTGCATCGCGACGTGCGTGCCGAGTACCAGCCGGTGACGCCCGAGAACCGCTTCGATCTCGTCAGGTCGGGCGCCGTCGACCTCGAGTGCGGCTCGACCACCCACACGCAGGAACGGAGCAGCGTGGTCGCGTTCTCGCCGACGATCTTCGTGACCGGCACGAAGCTGCTGGTCCGGCGCGGCAGCGGCATCCGCTCGATCCGCGACCTGAAAGGCAAGACCGTGGTGCTGACCAGCGGCACCGTGCACGCCGACGTGATCCCGAAGCTCGCCGAGCGGCAGAAGCTCGGCATCACGTTCATCAGCGCGAAGGACCACAACGAGTCGCTGGCGCAGGTCGCGAGCGGCAAGGCCGACGCGTTCGCGAACGACGACATCCAGCTCTACGGCCTCATCGCCGCGACCAATTCGGCGCCCGACTACCGCGTGGTCGGCGACTTCCTGACCTACGCCGACTACGCGTTGGTGTACCGCAAGGACGATCCGGCGTTCGCCGAGGTCGTGCAACGCGCGTTCGAGCGGCTCGCATCGAGCCGCGAGATCCGGGCGATCTACGCCAAGTGGCTGCTGCGGCCGCTGCCGTCCGGCGTGCGGCTCGACATCCCGATGAGCCCGCATCTCGAGCACGTGTTCCAACTGCAGGGGCTGGCGGCGGACTAGGGTCTGCCCTCGACCCGCGCGTGCCCTGCCAAAGCGTCAACAGCCCCTGATCGCCGCGCCGGCGCGCCTACTCGTCGAGCGCGAGCCCGACCCTCGGTTCGTCCTTCTCGATCGGCGCGTGCAGGCTGCGGACGCGGGCGCGCACCGTTTCGCCGGCGTCGAGCCGCGCGAGCAGGCGCGCGGCGACCTTCGCCTCGACGAAGCCGATCGTCTTGTCGGCCGCCGGCAGCAGGCCCATCAGCCGCGGCACCTTGACGACCACTGCGACGCCGTGCGACTCGGGCGGGCGCGGCGGCACCTTCCTGAATTCGACTTCGGTGCCCATCTGGCAATGCCGCCGAATGATCCGGGATCGACTGCTGCCGTCTTCGTTGCGCCACCCGGTGCCGGTGACGAATGCATGGAGTGACATGTCCGGTTCGCAGCGTCGTTCACGGAGACGCTCACTGAAATGCTAGCAGCGCCGTGCGACGCCGGCGCGTCGCACGCAGCATTCGCGCCGATGCGTCGCGTGCAGGCGTCAGCCGAGGTCGAGCACGGAGTCGAGCCCGCGGTGCACGCCGACCAGACCCGCGACCTTGCGGATCGCGAGCAGCGCGCCGTCGACGTACGGACGCGCGCTGCTGCCCGAGTCGTGGCGGATCGTCAGGCGCTGGTCGGGCATGCCGAAGACGACCTCGGCGCCGATCACGTAGCCCGGCAGGCGGATCGAGTGCACCTGCGTGCCGGCGACCGTGGCGCCGCGCGTCTCGCGCGGTCCGACCGCGCGCTCGATCGGGACCGTCGGTTGCGGACTGCGCACCTTCGACAGCCGAAAGGCCAGCTCGCGCGCGGTGCCGCTCGGCACGTCGACCTTGTCGTCGTGCGCGTAGTCGATGATCTCCCACTGCGGGATCAGGCGGGCCGCGGTCTCGGCGAACTTCTGCAGCAGCACGACGGTCAGCGCGAAGTTGCCGCAGGCCAGCACGCCGCGCTGCTGCCGGCGCGCGTCCGCGTCGATCTCCGCATAGTCGGCGTCGGTCAGCCCCGAGGTGCCGATCACGACGTGCACCTTGCGTTCGAGCGCCGCGAGGACGTTCGCCTTCGCGCTCGCCGGCTTGGTGTACTCGACGAACACATCGCACCGCTCGGCCAGTGCTTCGGCCGCCGATGCATGGACCCGCCCGCGGAGGCGCGGCTCGCCGAGCACGTCGCCGAGCACCTCTCCGGCGTGGCGACGCGCCACCGCCGCGACCAGCTCCAGATCGGGGTTCTTCGCGATTCCACGCGCGAGCTCGGAGCCGGCCCAGCCGGTCGCTCCCGCCAGGCACACCTTGATCGTCATGACACGGCCTTTCAATTCAGGTTGGATGACGCGGACGGACGGCTGCGCCGTCCGTACGACGTTCGACCGGTCTTGTGATCGCGCGCGTCAGACCGGGTTGTAAGCCTTCGCGCGTGACGAGGCGGGTGTTGGCTACGCCGATGCCGGCGCAGCCGGTGCGGCGAGCGACAGCCCGTAGCGCGTCATCACCTCGACGAGCTTGGCACGGTCCGGCGGGCCGCCGGCATTGGCGACCGCCGCGACGTCGCGAAAATACTGCGCGCCGATGTCCGGTGTCAGCACGACGAGGGCGCGTGCGGCCTGCGCCCCGGTGTTGCGAAAGCCGTGCACCGAGCCGCGCGGCGTCGACATCCAGTCGCCCGGCTTCAGCTCGCGCGACTCGCGGTCGACCGAGTAGGTTATCGCGCCTTCGACGACATAGAAGAACTCCTCGTTGTCGCGGTGGCTGTGCGGCGGCGGCACGTTCGAGCCGGGCGGCACCGTCAGCTCGAACACGCCGAGCCCGCCGGTCTTCGAACCGTCGACGAGATAGCGAATCTCGAGCTGGCCTGCCTTGATCACTTCGTCGGTCATGCGGTCTCCCGGTCGTTGCAGCGTGTCCCCGCAATCTAACTCGTCCGAGCGGCATGCGGCGCCGGAACGGGTTGGCGGACGACCGAGGCTACGCGTGTGCGGGCACCGCCGCGCTGAGCGGCTGGTTCAGCAGGGCCGGTGCCGGCGGCAGCCCGGTCACGTCGAGGATCTCCTGCTCGCCGAGCGTCTCGCGCTCGAGCAGCGCGCGCACCAGCGCGTCGAGGGCCGCGCGATGCAGGCGCAGCAGGCGCTTGGCCTCGTCGTGGCTCTCGCGGATGATGCGCTGGACCTCGGCATCGACGAGACGCGCGGTCTCTTCGCCGAACGGGCGGGCACCGGCGCCATAGCCGCCGGCGATGCCGAGGTACGGGTTCTCGGGCGGCGCCAGCTCGACCATGCCGAGCTTGTCGCTCATCCCCCAGCGGGTCACCATGTTGCGGGCGAGCTGGGTCGCCTGCGTGATGTCGTTCTCGGCGCCGGTCGTGCGCGTGCCGTAGACGACCTCCTCCGCGGCGCGCCCGCCGAGCATGCCGACGATGCGTGCGCGCAAGTACGCTTCCGGGTAGTTGTAGCGGTCGGTCTGCGGGCGCTGGTAGGTGACGCCGAGCGCCTGGCCGCGCGGCACGATCGTGACGCGATGGACCGGGTCGGCGCCCGGCATGACAAGGCCGAGGATCGCGTGCCCGCTCTCGTGGTATGCGATGCGCGCGCGATCTTCGGCGGTCAGCAGCAGCGGCCGTTCCGGCCCGAGCACGATCTTCTCGAGCGCGTCGAGGAAGTCCTTCTGGTGAACCTCGTTCTGCTTGCGCCGCGCCGCGAGCAGTGCCGCCTCGTTGACGAGGTTCTTCAGGTCGGCACCCGAGAGCCCCGGCGTCGCCGCGGCGAGCTCGCCGAGGTTCCCGTCCTGTGCCAGCGGCACCTTGCGCGTGTGCACCTGCAGGATCGCCTCGCGGCCGACCCGGTCGGGCAGGTTCACCACCACGCGGCGATCGAAGCGACCGGGCCGCAGCAGCGCACGGTCGAGCACGTCGGGCTGGTTCGTCGCGGCCAGCACGATGATCCCTTCGCGGCCCGAGAAGCCGTCCATCTCGGTCAGGATCTGGTTCAGCGTCTGCTCCTGCTCGCCGACGCCGCCGATGGCGGTCGGCCCGCGCGCGCGGCCGATCGAATCGATCTCGTCGATGAAGATGATCGCCGGCGCGTTCTCGCGCGCCTGCTTGAAGAGGTCGCGGACCCGCGCCGCGCCGACGCCGACGATCATCTCGACGAACTCGGCCGCGCTCATCG
>Ga0207645_10002648_pt1 | contig 13938 bp, 14 predicted proteins | sample KBSM53metaG_FD_184331 | JGI IMG/M metagenome (GOLD analysis project Ga0207645, IMG submission 184331) | Miscanthus rhizosphere microbial communities from Kellogg Biological Station, Michigan, USA - KBS M5-3 metaG (SPAdes) (version 2) | ecosystem: Host-associated > Plants > Roots > Rhizosphere >...
TCACGACGGCGCTGCCGCTGTCGAACATGGGCCGGTTCTGCGCATCCAGGATCTGGATCCGCAAGCCGTCCGGCGTCATGTCGAGGCGGATCTGCGAGCGCATCGACGCGAGCTTCTGGCTCGACGCGATCGCCTCCTCGACCTTCGCCTTCAGCTCCTCGAGACGTGCGCGCTCGGCCTGGCGCTGCTCGGCCTGCACGGCCTGCATCGCCTGCAGGTTGATCGTCTTGCGCGGTGCCTGCACGTCGCCCTGCTTGACCTGGCCGACGGTGCGCGACAGATCGGCACCGCCCCCGCGCACCACGTGCGACGAATCGCCCGAGCCGCTGCCGCCGACCAGCGACACCTTGAGCGGCGAATTGAAGAAGTCCGCGATGCCCTTGCGATCGCCTTCGGTCGTCGACCCGAGCAGCCACATCAGCAGGAAGAACGCCATCATCGCGGTGACGAAGTCGGCGTACGCGATCTTCCAGGCGCCACCGTGCTTGCCGTGGCCGCCCTTGCGGATCCGCTTGATGATGATCGGCTGGAGCTTCTTCGAGTCGCCGGCCATCGCTTACTTTCCGCCGCCCTTCACGTGCGTCTCGAGTTCGGCGAAGGTCGGCCGATCGGCCGAGTACAGCACCTTGCGTCCGAATTCGACCGCGACCTGCGGCGCATAGCCCTGCATGCTTGCGAGCAGCGTCGTCTTGATGCACTGCAGTTCCTTCGAGCCTTCGTCGACCTTCTGCTCCATCAGGCCGCCGAGTGGCTCGACCACGCAGTAGGCGAGCAGGATGCCGAGGAACGTGCCGACCAGCGCCGATCCGATCATCGCGCCGAGGATCGCCGGCGGCTGGCCGACCGAGCCCATCGTGTTGACGACACCGAGCACCGCGGCGACGATGCCGAACGCCGGCAGGCCGCCGGCCAGGCGCGCGATCGCGGAAACCGGGCCGTGCGCCTCGTTGTGATGGGTCTCGATCTCGCTGTCCATCAGGCTCTCGATCTCGTGCGCATTCAGGTTGCCCGAGACCATCATGCGCAGGTAGTCGGTGATGAATTCGACGACGTGATGGTCGGAGCCGACCGTCACGTACTTCTGGAACAGCGGCGACTTCTCGGGCTCCTCGACGTCGCCTTCGATCGACATCAGGCCTTCCTTGCGCGCCTTCTTCAGGATGTCGTAGAGCAGCGCCATCAGCTCCATGTAGCGCGCCTTCGAGTACTTCGAGCCCTTGAGCAGGCCGGGCAGCGCGGCCAGGGTCGCCTTCAGCACTTTGGGCTGGTTGTTGACCACGAAGGCGCCGAGCGCGCCGCCGACGATCGCCATCAGCTCGGTCGGCAGCGCATGCAGGATGACGCTGATGTTGCCGCCGTGCAGGATGTAGGCGCCGAAGATGCACCCCAGCGCCGTGCCGTATCCGATCAGAACAAACATGTGGTGCGTTCCATGACCTGCGCCGGGCCCGAGGCGACGCGCGCTGCTGCGCGTTTATCGGACGGACGGCCTGTGCCTTGAGTGTGGGCGAGGCAACACGCCCCTGATCGGTCGAACTGACCCGGCGTTGCCGCCCACAAAAAAAAGCGGGCCCCGAGGGACCCGCTGAAAGCACATGACTGTGCTGGAGGAGACAAGCAAGAAAAAGAGGCAATGCGTTCTATTGCACGGCCCGTGATCGTTATCGGCCGGCCGGCGCCCGACTTGAGCGGCGGCTGATGCCGTCAGTGCATGTGGATCCCGCCGGCCGCCTTGCCCTTGCCAGCGCGCGCCGGCGGTGAGCACAGGCCGCACACGTAGTTCTTCGCGATCTCGTGCGGATGGGTCACGTAGTGGCCGCCGCATTTCGAGCACCGGGTCATCGTCAGCATGCCGTTGTCGACGAACTTGACGAGGCGCCAGGCGCGCGTCACCGACAGCAAGGACTCGAGCCCCTGCGCGGTCGTCTGCTCCTGATAGAGCTGGTACGCCTTGATGATCGTGTCGATCTCGTCGAGCGCCGCGACCTTGTTCAGGTACTCGTGGATGTTCAGGAACAGCGATGCGTGGATGTTCGGCTGCCAGGTCATGAACCAGTCGGTCGAGAACGGCAGCTGACCCTTGCTCGGCGACCTGCCGGCGACCTCCTTGTAGAGGCGCAGCAGCCGCTCGTACGACAGATCGGTTTCCGACTCGAGGACCTGCAGGCGGGCGCCGAGCTGGATCAGCGCGACCGCGCGGCTGATCTGCTTCGCTTCGGTGAGGATGCTCTTCGTGCGCATGCCGGTCGCTTTCAGGCGGCTTCCTGGTGGCGGCCCGCCATCAGGATGCTGGCGTGCAGGCGATTGGTTCCGTCGTTGGCGCTCTTGCCATGGTTGGTCAGCAGGCTCCAGACCAGCTCGTCGTCCATCCGGAACCGGCACAGCAGCGTGTTGCTCGCCGCGATCTTCATCATCTGCGCCGGCGTCAGCAGCACGATCAGCGCTGCGCTTTCCTCGCTGATGCCCAGGCGGTAGAGCGCCTGGTCGCGATCGGTGCGGATCAGGCTCTGCGCCAGCATCAGGTACGAGAGATTGGCTTCGCGGATTTCAGCGAGGATCTGGTCGGCGTTCATGGTCGTTCGGTTCCTGGTTTCTTGCGTTTCGGGCGTCTCGCGTGCGGCTTTGTTCTTGTTCCCTCCGCAACGTGGAATGAATTGTGAAGAGCGGAGAAGGCCTGAAACATCAGGGCTGTTCTGTCGCTTGAGTCCAGCTTCTTCCAGCGGGTCTGTCAGGCAACTTCCTACGAGCGCAGACCGGTGACCGCCGCGCTGCCAACTCCATCACGAACGGGCTGCCGACAGGGTGCGTCGGGATCGCGACGAGCCCGAAAAGCGGCTTCGAAATAGTTCGGCGCGGCGCCCTCAAGTTGCTCAAGAGCCGGCCCGATAACGCCTCCAACGGGGGGAATGATCCGCTCCGGGTTCGGAGACGAGGCCAAAGGGCCTGAAGCCGACGAATGTTTCATCTTCAACCGTTCGGGAGAATCACTTGTCATCGATCATCAACACGAACCTCGCTTCGTTGACTGCGCAACGCAATTCGAGCAAGACGCAGAACGATCTGCAGACCGCCATCTCGCGGCTGTCTTCGGGGTTGCGCATCAACAGCGCGAAGGACGATGCCGCCGGCCTGGCGATCGCCGACCGCTTCACGTCGCAGATCCGCGGCTTGAACCAGGCGGCCCGCAACGCCAACGACGGCATCTCTTTGGCGCAGACCGCTGAAGGCTCGCTCGCCTCGGTCGGCGACAACCTGCAGCGCATCCGCGAACTGTCGGTGCAGGCCGCCAACGCCACGAACTCCGCCTCGGACCGCGCCTCGCTGCAGCTCGAAGTGGCGCAGCTCGTCTCGGAAATCGACCGCGTCGCGACGCAGACCGCCTTCAACGGCACCAACCTGCTCGACGGCAGCTTCACGTCGAAGGCGTTCCAGGTCGGCGCCAACGTCGGTCAGACCATCACGGTGTCGTCGATCGCCAGCGCCCGCACCAGCGCGCTCGGCGTCTACCAGGGCTTCTCGCTGACGAACCAGTCGATCGGCACGGCCAGCAACACCGCGGCGGCGCTGACCGTCACGGTCGGCAGCGGCTCTGCGGTCTCGCTCGGCACGGTCGCGGTCGATGCGAAGGCGATCGCCGCGGCGATCAACGGCGGCAACGTCGGTGGGCTGACCGCGACGGCGAACGCGACCAGCGTTGCCGCCGGCACGTCGGCAGCCGGTTCGAGCGCGTCGGGCGCCGCCGTCTTCACGATCAATGGTGTCGCGATCACGATGGCCGGTGTGACCGGTGCGGCCGGCCTGACCGGTAACCGTGCCGCTGCCGTCGCCGCGATCAACGCGCAGTCGGCTGCGACCGGCGTGACCGCTTCCGACACCGGTTCGGGCGTCAGCCTGGCCGCCGCGGACGGCCGCAACGTCGTGACGTCGTATGCGGCGGGTGGCTTCACCGGCTCGACCGTCGCCGACTTCGGCCTCGGCGCCGCCGCGACGACCGGCTCGACGATCAACGTCACCTACGTCGCGCCGACTGGCACGACCGGCAGCGTTGCGTTCGCGCAGACCGCCGGTTTGAACAGCTCGACGGCGATCGCCGCGACCGGCACCGCGATGAACGCGGTCGACATCTCGACGGTCGCCGGCGCCAACGCCGCGCTCGCCGCCGTCGATGCCGCGCTGACGACGGTCAACTCCAGCCGCGCGTCGCTGGGTGCGATCCAGAACCGCTTCCAGTCGACGATCGAGAACCTGCAGACGACCGGTGAGAACCTGACCGCCTCGCGCAGCCGCATCCAGGACGCCGACTTCGCGCAGGAAACCGCGAACCTGTCGCGCGCCCAGGTGTTGCAGCAGGCCGGCACCGCGATGGTCGCGCAGGCCAACCAGCTGCCCCAGCAAGTGCTGCAACTGCTGCGCTGATCGACGAACCGGGACGGCTTGCCGCCCCGCTCGCCCTCGAGGGCCAGGCTCCGGGAAATGCCCGGAACCCTGGCCCTTTTCCATTGCCGGGCCTGAAATGGCCCGCGTTCCAGGCCCTTATCGGGAGGTCGCGCAGAAATCGTCTGCTGAGAATGACGTCACCAGGTCTTCACGGGAAGCCGGGAGTCCGGATCGGCCGAAGACGGCACTTGAGCCGGGAGTGCACAACTTCATCGGAGTGACTTCATGTCCCAGACCATCAACACGAACATCTCGTCGCTGACCGCGCAACGAAACTCGACCCGGACCCAGAACGACCTCGCGACGAGCATCGCGCGGCTGTCGTCGGGCCTGCGCATCAACAGCGCGAAGGACGATGCGGCCGGGCTGGCGATCTCGGAGCGCTTCACCTCGCAGATCCGCGGCCTGAACCAGGCAGCGCGCAACGCCAACGACGGCATCTCGCTGGCCCAGGTCGCCGAGGGCGGGCTCAGCTCGGTCAACTCGAACCTGCAGCGCATTCGCGAGCTGGCCGTGCAGTCGGCCAACTCGACCAACAGCTCATCGGACCGCGCCGCGTTGCAGCAGGAAGTCTCCCAGCTCGTCACCGAAGTCGACCGCGTCGCGACGCAGACCCAGTTCAACGGCCTGAACCTGCTCGACGGCACCTTCGCGGCGCAGCAGTTCCAGGTTGGCGCGAATGCCGGCCAGACGATCGCGATTTCGTCGATCGCGAGCGCCCGCACCAGCTCGCTCGGCCAGTACGCCGGCTTCAACCAGGCCGGTGTCTCGATCGGCACGGCGAGCAACACCGCGACGGCATCGACGGTCACGGTCGGCGGCGCGACGATCTCGCTCGGCACGATCGCGACCGATGCGAAGGCGATCACCAGCGCGATCGCGTCGTCCGGCATCCCCGGCCTCACGGCGAGCGCCAACGCGACCACCGTGCCGTCCGGCACGCAGGCCCTGACGGCAACGGCCGCCGGCACCGCAATCATCACCGTCAACGGTCTCGCGATCAACGTCAACAACGCGGTCGGCAATGCGACCACGAATCGGGCCAACACCGTCGCCGCACTGAATGCCCAATCCGCCGTGACCGGCGTGGTCGCGACCGACAACGGCTCGGGCATCAGCCTGTCCGCCGCGGACGGCCGCAACGTGACCGTCTCGTTCGGCGCGGGCACCGCGACCGGCGCGACGATTGCCGACTTCGGCCTCGCCCCTGCCGCGACGACCGGCGCGACGATCAATCTCACCTACCAGGCGCCGAGCGGCGTCACCGGCAACATGGTGTTCGCGGGCGCCTACGCAGCGACCGACGCGATCGCGGCGACCGGCACTGCCATGTCGGCGGTCGACATCTCGACGGTCCAGGGCGCAAACGCCGCGCTGTCCGCCGTCGACGCTGCGCTGACGGCGATCAACTCGAGCCGCGCCGCACTCGGTGCGATCCAGAACCGGTTCTCGTCGACGATCGAGAACCTGACGACGTCGAGCGAAAACCTGACCGCATCGCGCAGCCGGATCCAGGATGCCGACTTCGCGGTCGAGACGGCGAACCTCGCGCGCGCGCAGATCCTCCAGCAGGCGGGCACGGCGATGATCGCGCAGGCGAACCAGTTGCCGTCGCAGGTCCTGCAGCTGCTCAAGTAATCGCGCGCGGCGCCGAAAACGAACGAGGGCCACGCGGGGTAGGTGCCGCGCCGCCCGTGCTCGCGGCCGGCACGCCGATGCCGTCCCGAGCACCGGCGGACAGGCCGCCGCATCACCGGGAACGCCCATGGCCCTGACCAGCGCTACAGCCACGATCTCGTCTGCCGGCATCGGCAGCGGTCTCGATGTGAACAGCATCGTGACGCAGCTGATGGCAGTCGAAAAGCAGCCGCTGACCAAGCTGCAGACCGCCGGCGCGACGATGCAGACCCAGCTGTCCGCGTTCGGACAGCTGAAGTCGGCCGTCTCGGCCTTGCACGATGCGGCCGGGCCGCTGTTCAGTGCCGATTCATACCGGCTCACCAACGCGACCTCGTCAGACCCGACCGGCGTCAGCGCGGGCACCACCGCGAAGGCGGTGCCCGGGACGTACTCGATCGCCGTCAGCGCCTTGGCGGCGAGCCAGACGCTGGTCAGCGCGTCGGGCCAGTTCAGCGCGTCGACGGCCGTCGTCGGCACCGGCAGCCTGACGATCCGCACCGGCTCGTGGAGCGCCGGACAGGCCGCGTTCACGCCGAAGGCGGCGTCGTCCGACATCACGATCGCGATCACCGCGCCGACCAACACGCTGGCCGACGTGCGCGACGCGATCAATGCCGCCAATGCCGGCGTGTCGGCGGCACTCGTCACCGATGCGACCGGGACGCGGATCGCGTTGTCGTCGACGACGAGCGGCGTCGAGAACGGCTTCAAGGTGAGCGTGGCCGACGACGACGGCAACAACACCGATGCCGCCGGACTGTCGGCGCTCGCCTTCGATCCGCCGAATGGCGGCGGTCAGCTGAGCCTGGCGCAGCCGGCAGCCAACGCCGAGGCCACGATCAACGGCATTCCCGTCAGCGCCACCAGCAACTCGCTCGGCGACGTCGTCGACGGGATGACGTTCTCGCTCAGCAAGCTGACGACGACGCCGGTCACGGTCACGGTGAGCCGGAACACCGACGCGATCAAGGCGAACCTCGACAAGTTCATCGCCGCCTACAACCAGCTCAACCAGTTCCTGAGCGATGCGACGAAGTACGACCCGGCGACCAAGCAGGCCGCGCTGCTGCAGGGCGACAACACGACGACCGGAATCCAGAACCAGCTGCACAGCCTGGTCTCGCAGACGAGCGGCGCATCGACTGCGTTCGGGACGTTGAGCGCGATCGGCGTCGAGCTGCAGAAGGACGGCACGCTGAAGCTCAACGACACCAAGTTCAGCGCCGCGCTGAAGAACCTGCCGGAGCTGACCAAGGCGCTGTCGAATGTCGACAAGGCGATCCCCGGCAACAACGGCTTCGCGAAGCGCTTCGCCGTCTGGACCGACAACCTGCTCGACAGCGGCGGCACCCTGCCCGGCAAGACCAAGGCGATCCAGGACCGCATCGCCGCGAATCAGAAGGACCAGGACCGGATGAACGATCGGCTGGCCCAGATCGAGCAGCGCATGCGGGCGCAGTATTCGGCGCTCGACACGGCGATGGCCAAGGCCAATGCGCTTTCCAAGTACGTGACGCAACAGATCACGACCTGGAACAAGAGCAAGGACGACTAGTCCTTGCCGCGCGGTGCGGCGCCTCACGGACGCCGCCAGACCGCGCAACGCATGTGTTCGGCGCGCCGCAACGCGCGTGACGCGCCGGTCGCCCACTCCGCACAGCGCCATACCACCGGGCCCGGCGCCTTGTAACCGACATAAAGATTCGATCCCGCGAGTCGATAAGAAAAGCAAGTCGCAGGAGCACCCTGGAAATGTTCAGCAGCCATCATCACGTCGGTTCCGCGCGGGCCCCCGCGGCGAGCTACCGGGACGTCAACGCAAGCACCGCGATCGAGGGCGCGACGCCGCACAAGCTCGTCAGCCTGCTGTACGGCGCGGTCGCGACCCAGATCGCCGCGGCGCGCGGCGCGATCGCACGCGGCGACATCGGCGACAAGGGTCGCGCGATCTCGCAGGCGGTGCGCATCATCGAGGAAGGCCTGCGCGCGCCGCTCGACACGAACGGTGGCGGAGAGCTCGCCGCCAACCTCGCCGATCTCTACCAGTACCTGGTGCACCGCCTGACGATGGCGAACCTGAAGAGCGACGACGCGGCGCTCGTCGAGTGCGCCAAGCTGATCGACGTGCTGCGCGACGGCTGGGACGCGATTGCCGACCAGGTCTCGACACCGGCCGGAGCCGCCGCATGAGCCGCGTCGCGCGACAACAGGGACAGGGACACGCGAACATGACTTCAGCGCTGCTGAACTACTACGAAGCGATCGAGCACGCGAGCCAGGAGATGCTCGATGCGGCACGCCGCGGCGACTGGGACCACGTGGTCAAGCTCGAGAGCGCATGCGCGCTGCTGATCGCACAGCTGAAGCGCAACGCCGGCGAGCGGCCGCTCGAGGTGGAAGAGGCGCGCCTGAAGTCGAAGATCATGCAGCGCATCCTGATCAACGACGCCGAGATCCGGCAGCTTGCCGAGCCCTGGCTCGAAGACCTCGACAACGTGCTGGCGGGTCGTCCGAAAACGGTTCACTGAACGCCGCGAGGGCCGCGCACGATGGAAACGCTACCGGCACCGCTCGATGCGCTGAGTGCCACCGAGGGCGGCCTCAGCCAGTTTCGCGTCGCCTCTCCGCTCGAGATCAGCTCGCTGCTGCGCGAGCTCTGCGACGGCAATGTGCCGCTGAACCTGAACGCGAACGACGGCACCGTCTACACGACCACGCTGTGGACGCTCGACACCGAGCGCGGCAGCATCGGCTTCTGTGCCGACGTCGCCGACACGCGGCTGCAGGCGCTGCTCGAATGCGAGGAAGCGGTGGTGGTCGGCTACCTCAACAACGTCAAGCTGCAGTTCGACGTCAGCCACCTCGTGCTGGTGCGCGGCGCGCGCGCCAACGTGCTGAGCTGCACGCTGCCACGCGAGATGTTCCGGTTCCAGCGGCGCAGCTCGTTCCGGGTCCGCCCGCCGATGCGCAATTCGCCGGTCGCGCGCCTGCGCCATCCGGAGATCGCCGGGCTGCCGCTGTCGCTGCGCGTGATCGACATCAGCATCGGCGGCTGCGCGCTGTTCCTGCCGAGCGACGTCTCGCCGCCACGGCCGGGCGCGCTGATCCAACAGGTCGAGATCGATCTCGACGACGACACGCGATTCGACGTCAACCTGCGCCTCGCCCACGTGACCGCGATCCAGAACGACGGCCGCGGCGTGCGCCTCGGCTGCGAGTTCCTGCGCGCCGGTGGCGACGCCGTCCGCGCGCTGCAGCGCTTCATCGATCACACCCAGAAGCGCGGCAAGCTGCTCGCGCTCGACTGAGCGGCAGACCGCTCAGGCGTCGGCGCCGTTGCCCTCGTCGACTGCGCGCACCCGGCGAAATGGCGCGACCGCTGCCGACGCGCCGCTGCGCTCGAGCAGGCCGCGACAGAGCGCGAGGGCCGCTTCCTTGGTCATCTCGATCGGCAGCACCTGGCCCGAATCGAACTGCAGATGGAAGCGCACGTGCTGCGGGTCGTCCCAGTGGACGACACCTGCACCGAGGCACTTGATCGCAGGCGGCAGCGGCTGATCCGGCATCGCGATGCCGCTGTCGGTGTTCAGCAGCGCGACCGCGACGGCCGGCACGTCTTCCTGCTGAACCTCGATCGAGGTGTCGTGCAGGGCGCCGTTGACGACGGCCTCGGTCTCGAGCACGACGCCGGCGCCGTCGCCGACCAGCGTCGAATCCTTCAGCTCCTCGATCGCCACCTCGACCTTGTCGGCGCGCTTGTTCATCGTCGGTTCCTCGCAATACCCGTCCGGGCGGCGCAGACAGGCCGTGTCCCAACGGCAACCGACGACGTGCCCGCCGGGGCGGGCGCGGTCGGATCAGACCTGCATGTTCATGATATCGGAGTAGGCCTGGACCAGCCGGTTGCGGACTTGCAACGTCGCCTGGAAGCCGATCTGCGCCTTCTGCATCGCGACCATCGTCTGCTCGAGGCTGACGGTCGGGTTGTCGAGCTGGACTTCGCGCTGCATCGCGATCGCGTCGGTCTGCGTCTTGCTGACCGCGCCGAGCGCCTTGCCGAGCGCCTGCTGGAAGCCGCCGGGCTCGACCGCGCCGCTGCGCTGCAGCGGCTGGCCGTTCGGCGTGAGGCCGGCCCGCGCCACCGCCTCGGCGAAGTCGAACGGCTTCAGGGTGACATTCATCACATGCTCCGCGGCCGCGCAGGCGCGACCTCAATGAAGCAGGATCGTAGGGCTCGACAGCGCCAAAGATGGAGGGAACTGAGACCGCTTTGGCAGGCTGTTCCCGGCATGCCGCGGCCCCTCTTGTTCGAATAATCGTTGCCATTCCGGGACCCACTGCGCCCGGCAGGTTCACGAGCATCTATGGAAAACGGCGTCGCCCTCCACCCCTCGCAAGCCACGGCGGTGCCCCTGACCTTCTCCGGCCGGATCATGGCGATGCCGGCGCGCGCGAAGGTGAGCGTGACGATCGGCCTGGTCGCGCTCGCGGCAGTGGTCTATGCGCTGACGACCGGCGCGAGCCAGGGCGAATTCCGCGTGCTCTACGCGAACCTCTCCGACAAGGATGGCGGCGCGGTGGTCGCCCAGCTCGCGCAGATGAACGTGCCGTACCGGGTCGCGCCCGGCGGCAGCGCGATCCTCGTGCCGGCCGGGCAGGTGCCCGATCTGCGCCTGAAGATGGCGACTGCCGGGTTGCCGAAGGGCTCGGTGTCCGGCTACGAGCTGATGGACAGCGCCCGCTTCGGCCAGACCCAGTTCCAGGAGCGCCTGACGTTCCAGCGCGGCCTCGAAGGCGAGCTGACCCGCTCGATCACGTCGCTGGCGGCGGTGCAGAACGCGCGCGTGCACCTCGCGCTGCCGAACCAGAATGGCTTCTTTCGCGAGCAGCAGAAGCCGAGCGCTTCCGTGCTGCTGAGCCTGCACCCCGGCCGCACGCTCGACCGCGCCCAGGTCGCCGGCATCGTCCACCTGGTGTCGTCGAGCGTCCCCGAGCTCGATCCGAAATCGGTCAGCGTGCTCGACCAGAGCGGCGCGCTTCTGACCGGCGGCTCGGATGCGACCCGGCCAGGCGGTCTTGACGCCGGGCAGTTGCAGTACCTGAACCAGATCGAGACCGGCTACGCGAAGCGGATCTACGAGCTGCTCGAGCCGATCGTCGGCCATGACAACCTGCGTGCGACCGTCGCCGCCGAAGTCGACTTCTCGCAGAGCGAGGCGACCTCCGAGGAATTCAAGCCGAACCAGGGCGCCGACGCGAGCATCTCGATCCGCAGCCAGCAGACGACCGAGCAGTCGGGCAGCAGCGGCGCGCTCCCGAGCGGCGTGCCGGGCGCGGCATCGAACCAGCCGCCGGTCGCTGCGACCGCGCCGCTGGTCGGCGCGTCGCAACCGCTGCAGGCCGCCCCGCTGTCGGGCGGCGGCGCGAACGGTCGCCGCGAGGCGGTGACGAACTACGAGGTCGACAAGACCGTGCGCGTGACCCGCAATGCGACCGGCACCGTGAAGCGCCTGAGCGCCGCGGTCGTCGTCAACAACCGCAGCGTCGTCGATCCGAAGGGCAAGACGACGCAGCTCGCGCTGACCACCGAGGAACTCGACAAGCTGACCGCGCTGGTGCGCGAGAGCATCGGCTACAAGCAGGACCGCGGCGATTCGGTCAAGGTCATCAATGCGCCGTTCCGGATCGAGACGATCCCGTCGGTCGAGGTCGCCTGGTGGAAGGCACCGGACACGCTCGACCTGCTGCGCTCATTCGCAGTGCCGGGTGCGCTCGTGCTGGTCTCGCTGCTGATCTTCTTCGGCCTGGTTCGTCCCGGCATGAAGGCGATGCTGGCGCCGCCGGTGCTGCTGCCGGGAACGCAACTGAACGCAGTGGCCGACGAACCGCAGGTCCTGCCGTCGCAGGCGGCATTGCCCGGACCGCGTTCGGCCGAACATCTCGAGGGCGCGAAGCTGCTGGCGCGCCAGAACCCGGCCGCGGTCGCCGGCATCCTGCGCGGCTGGGTCGGCTCGGATCAGCCGGCGCCGCGCTGAAGAAGGACGCCGACATGGACGAAGAAGGACTCGAGAACTCGGCGATCCTGCTGATGTCGCTCGGCGAGGAAGACGCCGCGCAGGTGCTCAAGCACCTGACGCCGAAGGAAGTGCAAGGCGTCGGCGAGACGATCGCCCGCATGAAGTCGATCCCGCGGGATCGCCTCGAATCGGTGCTGCAGCTGTTCGCTTCGGTGACCGAACAGCAGCTCAGCCTCGTCACCGACACCGACGAGTACGTGCGCGCGGTGCTGCGCAAGGCACTCGGCGAGGACAAGGCCAACCTGCTGCTCGACCGCATCCTGCAGGGCTCGGACGTCTCGGGTATCGAAGGCCTCAAGTGGATGGACCCAGCCGCCGTCGCCGAGCTGCTGCGCAACGAGCACCCGCAGATCGTCGCGGCGATCCTGGTCCACCTCGACTACGACCAGGCCTCGTCGGTGCTGAAGCTGTTCACCGACCGGCATCGCAACGAGGTGATCGTGCGGATCGCCACCCTCGACGGCATTCAGCCCTCCGCGCTGAAGGATCTGAACGAGGTGATGTCGACGCTCCTGACCGGCGCCGACTCGATGCGCAAGTCGACCCTCGGCGGCGTCAAGACCGCGGCCGAGATGCTGAACCTGATGGGCACCAGCGTCGAGACGTCGGTGCTCGAGTACGTGCGCGAAGCCGACAACGAGCTGGCCCAGCGGATCATGGACAACATGTTCACGTTCGACGACCTGATCAAGGTCGAGGACAAGGCCATCCAGTCGCTGCTGAAGGAAGTACAGACCGAGTCGCTCGTCGTCGCGCTGAAGGGCGCCGACCCGGAGCTGCGCGAGAAGATCTTCAAGAACATGTCGACGCGCGCCGCCGAGACGCTGCGCGAGGAGCTCGAGGCGCGCGGCCCGGTGCGCGTCTCCGAAGTCGAGACCGAGCAGAAGGAAGTGCTGAAGGTGGTGCGCCGCCTCGTCGAGGAAGGTGTGATCGCGCTCGGTGGCTCGAATGACGACGAATTCATCTAGGCCCGTCCGCAACGTGCGCGCGCCGGCCGGGTCGAGCGCCGCGAAGGCCTCGGTCTACACCCGTTTCATTCCGCGCGAGGAGCTCGGCTCGTTCGCGGCCTGGGAGCCGAGCGACCTGTCGCAACCCGACGCCGCGGCAACCGCACGTGAAGACGACGCTGCTGCCACCGAAACGGCGGAGCAGATCGCCGAGAAGCAGCGCCAGGCCCGCCAAGCCGGCTACCAGGAAGGCTACCGCGACGGCCTGGTCGCACTCGAAGGATTCAAGCAGAGCTTTGCGCACCAGACGACGCTGCAGGTCGGCGCCCTGCTCCGCTCGCTCGGCGAACAGCTCGACGCGCTGCAGAGCCAGATGGCGCGGACCTTGTGCGTCAGCGCCACCGGGATCGCGCGGCAAGTCGTCCGCAGCGAGCTGGCGTGCCGGCCCGAGCTGATCGCGAAGGTCGCCCAGGAGGCCCTCGAAACGCTGCTGCTGAGCGCACGCCACATCACGCTGCGCGTTCATCCCGACGACCAGGCGCTGGTCGCGGACGGCGCGGCCGACGTGCTCGCGGCGCGCGGCGCGCGCCTTGTTGCCGACCCGGCGATCGCGCGCGGCGGCTGCCTGGTCGAATCGGACATCGGCGTCATCGATGCAAGCCTCGACACGCGCTGGCAGCGTGCGGCCGCGGCGCTCGGCGGCGATCACGCATGGGATGCGGAGGAGCGCGCGCCAGGCACCGATCGGTCGATCCGCGCATGACGACGACGTTCTGCGAACCGCCTTGCGCGATCGG
>Ga0207645_10002652_pt1 | contig 13927 bp, 7 predicted proteins | sample KBSM53metaG_FD_184331 | JGI IMG/M metagenome (GOLD analysis project Ga0207645, IMG submission 184331) | Miscanthus rhizosphere microbial communities from Kellogg Biological Station, Michigan, USA - KBS M5-3 metaG (SPAdes) (version 2) | ecosystem: Host-associated > Plants > Roots > Rhizosphere >...
GGATTGCCCACGTCGCACTTCGTGATCGCAACCACACCGTAACGGACACTGAGGTAATGCAGGATCTGAAGATGCTCTTCCGTCTGTGGCATCCAACCGTCGTCCGCGGCCACGACAAGTAGAGCAAGGTCGATCGCTCCCAGCCCGGCGACCATGTTTCGAATGAAATCCTCATGACCGGGAACGTCGATGATACCAAGCGAGATACCGGGCAGCGCAAGATGCGCGAATCCAAGATCAATCGTAATCCCGCGTGCTTTTTCCTCCGGCAAACGATCTGTGTTGGTGCCGGTGAGCGCTTCGACCAGCGCCGTCTTTCCATGATCGACGTGACCGGCCGTGGCCAGGATTAAATGCTTCACCGCTCCGGCTTTTGCAGACATCGAGTTAAGGCGGCGGCGACCAGCTCGTCCTGCTCCGGGAAGATGGTCCGCAAGTCTAGTTTGACCCGGTCGCGGGCAACAAAACCGATCACGGGCGGACTTTGCTGGCGAAGCCGCATCGCAAGTTCGTTAGGGGAGAATTCGGACGAAGAAATTTCAAGCGCAACGGAGTGAATCACCGAGCGCGGCAACGCGCCGCCGCCGATCTCGGACTTGCTTTCCACGAGCCGTATCGTGAGCGGCAGCGCGCTCAAACGCTCCAGTAGGTTATCGCCTCGAACCCACAATCGTCCGTTAGGCGAGGCGAGGAGATGGAGCGCTGGCACTTCCGCGGACGTCTTGGCAAGGTGCAGATCGATCGTCGTTTCGAGCGCAGCAAAAACCATCTTGTCGCAGCGCAAGGCACGAAAGATTGGCTCGCGCTTGAGAGCCGAAACGAGACGCGCTTTGCCGGCGATTATTCCGGCCTGCGGTCCGCCGAGGAGTTTATCACCGCTGAAACAAACCAGGGCTGCGCCCTGGCTAAGCGTTTCCTCCGGGGTCGGCTCGTGTTCGTCCAAACCGAGCGCCTCCGTGGCGGAAAGAGCGCCGCTTCCGAGATCGACTGCGAACGGCACGCGCCGGCGGCGGGCGAGCTCGACAATTGGCTCGTTAGGCGGACGGTCGGTGAAGCCTTCGATATAAAAATTACTCGGGTGCACCCTCAGGATGAGCGCGGTTTCCGGGCCGATTGCGTTCGCATAATCCGCCACCGTCGTCTTGTTGGTCGCTCCGACTTCTCGCACTACCGCACCGCTCGCTTGCAGCATTTCGCCGATTCGAAACCCGCCGCCGATCTGGACCAGCTCGCCGCGCGAAATGATTACTTCGCGCTTCTTTTTGGTGAAATGCCGGACGATCAGAACGAGCGCAGCCGCTCCGTTGTTTACGACCGTGGCCGCTTCGCTGCCGCAAGCGAGCGCAAGGCAACGCTCGAGATAAGCGGCCCGCTGACCGCGACCCCCGCTGGCAATGTCATACTCGAGGTTGCTGTAGCTGGCCGCGATCTTTGCGACCTTGTCGGCCGCAGCGGCGCTGAGGGGTGCCCGGCCAAAGTTTGTGTGCAGCACAATCCCAGTGCCGTTGATGATCGGCTGTAGCCGTGATTGCCGGAGCTGGGCGGACTCTGCACGAATTGCATCGATGATTTGATCAAAGTCCGATGTCGCTCCGGTTTTACGGAGGTCGCCAAGGTGTTGCCTAACGAGTTTGACGACCAATGGTCGCGGGAGATCGATGTCGCTCAGCGCCTCGATCACTTTTCCAACGGCTGGAAGGGCGCGGCGATTCATCTGGGGAGCGCACGCGCCTCGCGTGCTGTTTGCGGCGCCTCGCCGCAAACTGGTTCGCGCGCAGAAGAGGGCCACGATGCCGCCGTTGAACATTCGTCCGTTCGGCGAGGCGCCAAACGGCGCACGCGGGGCGCGTGCGCTCCCCGAAATTCACGCGATCCGCTCATGAGGTGGAAACCGTGATCAGCGTTTTTCGCCGAGGCAGGATTTTGCCAATGATCGCCCGGCAGGATGTTTGTCGCTTCGTCAGCCGTTGGATCACTTGAGCGAGATGCCGCGGTGATACCGCGAGCAACAAACCTCCACTGGTTTGGGCGTCGGCCAGAAGAATCTTCTGCGCCTCAGTCGTTGCGCTCCACTTAGTGCGCGCATTTGCCGTTTTCAGATTCTGCTCTGTCCCGCCCGGAATGCAGTCGCGATCGATAAGTCTATAAATCTCCTGGCTGATCGCAGGGACATCGGGCGCAAAAATCTCCGCACTCACTCCGCTGGCACGGCACATCGACGCAAGATGACCGAGCAAGCCAAAACCGGTGATATCTGTTGCCGCGCGCACGAGCCCACGTTCGGCAAGGTCTGCACCGATCGTGTTAACCTGCGACATCAGTTTGGTGGCAGCCTTCGAAAGTTTCGCACTCGTCAGACCGCGTTTGATTCCGGTTGTGGCGATGCCCGTCCCCAATGGTTTGGTGAGAACGAGGAAATCGCCTGCTTTCGCCCTGGCGTTCGTCAGGATTTTTCTGGGCGACACAATCCCGGTAACGGCGAGGCCGTAGATTGGTTCGGGATTACGAATGGTATGACCGCCGACGATGGCGCAGCCGACTTCGCGCGCTTTCTCGAGGCCACCACGCAGAATGGTGGCGATAGTTTTCTCTGAAACCAAATCGGCCGGCATGCCCATGATGTTGAGCGCGGTGAGCGGACGGCCGCCCATCGCAAATACGTCCGAAAGAGCATTAGCGGCGGCGATCTGACCGTAGGCAAACGGATCGTCGACGATGGGAGTAAAGAAATCAGTCGTTTGCACGAGGGCGCGGTCGCGATCGAGACGAAAAACACCGGCATCATCGGCGGTCGTAGAACCGACGAGGACGTTGCGATTGGGATACTGCGGGAGCTGACGCAAAACTTGCCTCAGGGCCTGTTGGCTCAACTTGGAAGCTCAGCCAGCGCAGGACGACAGTGAGGTCAGCTTTCGAATTTGTTCACGCGACACCCGGATCACCTCCTTTCGTTAGGGGAATTTCCCAATTATCCAAAGGGAGGCGGAGAGGATAGGAATCGAACCTACCTCGGTCGTTAGGGACCGACGGCGATTTTGAAGATCGCGAGGACCACCAGGCACCCTTCACTCTCCCGACGCAAAGAAACGCCAGTACGGCGCGACTATTTGAACTTTTTGATCTGGCTAACGAGAGCGTCGAAATCCGGCCATTCGCCGGAATCGAGTTTGGAGTGGAGCGTTTTACCATTGGCGCTGACTTCGAAGGCGCCGCCGCTCGATGGGACGAGGGTAAGCGACGCGATCCGTTCGCCGAGGTCGAGAATCTTAGCCGCCAAACTGACGGCTTTAGGCGCGTAGTTTCAAACCGCGCAATACTCGATCCGGATTTCGGTTTTCATCGCTCCCTCCTTTCCAGGCCCAAGCTATCGACACAGCCGAACAGGGTCAACACTTGCTCGGAGGGGTGGAGCGATTGCCTCGGGCCGCGGAAACGTCTGGCGAGGAGGATGAAAAACGTCCACCACGACCTCCGTTTTCGTCAAAGGCTCACCCTAACGAATTGGTCGTTCTGAACCACGGGGCCATCATATACGTGATTCACGTATGTCATCTTTCTAATTCGCCAAGGATCTGGGAAAATCACCAAGACTGCCCAGCCCTGCCTCTTGCCGAGGACTTTAGGCAGCGTTCGCGGCGCGTTTTCGCGCTGTCGCGTCGAGGATGCGCTTGCGCAGGCGGAGCGAGCCGGGAGTCACCTCAACGTATTCGTCGGCGCTGATGTATTCTATCGCTCGTTCCAGAGTCATCTTGAGCGGCGCTTCCAGTTGGATTCCCTTGCCATCGCCCTGGCTTCGCATGTTGGTCAGGTGCTTTGTCTTGCAGGGGTTAACTGGTAAATCGTCCGGGCGAGCGTTTTCGCCCACGATCATGCCAGCGTAAATTTCTTCCTGTGGGCCGACGAACAATTTGCCGCGCGCCTGGATGTTGTTGAGTGCGTAGGCCGTGCTGATGCCGGGTTCCATCGAGACAAGGACGCCGCGATTGCGGCCTTCCAATTCGCCTTTGTAGGGGGCGTATTCGCGAAATAAATGGCTCATGATGCCTTCGCCCCGGGTCAGGTTAATCAAATCGGTTTCGAAACCGATCAGGCCGCGAGTGGGGATAACGGCCTCGACCGAAACACGGTCTGCGTGATGGTCCATCCCCACGACTTCGCCCTTGCGAGCGGCGATCGATTGCAGAACGTCGCCGAGATTGTCGTTAGGCACTTCGACGTAGAGGTTTTCGATCGGCTCAAGCAGCGCCCCATTTTCGTCGCGATGAAAAATAACCTCCGGTCGCGAAACCATCACCTCGTAGCCTTCGCGGCGCATCTGCTCAACCAGCACCGCGATCTGCATTTCGCCGCGCGCGTTGATTTCGAAAGCGCCTGCCGTCTCCGTGTCGTCGACCTGAAGCGAGACATTGCCGCGCGTTTCGCGAATGAGTCGCTCCCGTACATGACGAGCGGTGACAAACTTTCCTTCGCGTCCGGCAAACGGCGAATCGTTGACTAAAATACGCATCCGAATCGTAGGCGGATCGATATCGACAAATTGCAGCGGAGGACGCTCCTCGCGATCGGTCAAAGTCTCCCCGATATAAACTTCCTCAAAGCCACAAAGCCCAACAATATCGCCCGCGCTGGCGTGCTGGGTCTCGACCTGTTGCAAGCCGGCGTAAGTGAAAAGCGCGGTAACGTTCCCGCGTTCGCGGCGTCCATCGCGATGAATGCAGACAATGGCGTCGCCGACCGCGACGCGGCCGCTCACGATCCGTCCGAGAGCGATGCGACCGAGGTAATCGCTGTAGTGAAGATTCGAGACGAGCATCTGGAAATAAGGTTCGGCAGCGATCGGAGGGGGCGGGATGAATTTCACAATCGCCTCGAAGAGCGGCGTCATGTCTTCGCTGTTTTCGTGGATCTCGCGCATCGCGAAACCGTTCTTGGCGCTGGCGTAGATGATCGGAAAATCGAGCTGCTCATCGTTCGCTTTCAGCGCGACAAAAAGGTCGAACACCATATCGAGCACCTTGTGCGGACGGGCGTTCTCGCGATCGACCTTATTAATCACGACGATCGGCTTGACCCTATTCTCGAGCGCTTTCTTGAGGACGAAACGCGTCTGGGCCTGTGGACCATCGTGGGCGTCGACGACCAGCAGGACGCCATCGACCATTTTCATGATGCGTTCGACCTCGCCGCCGAAATCGGCGTGACCGGGTGTGTCCACAATATTGATCCGATAACCGTTCCAGTTGAAGGCGGCGTTCTTGGCCCGGATGGTGATGCCCTTTTCGCGCTCGAGATCCATCGAGTCCATCATGCGCTCCTCGACCTTTTGGTTGGAACGGAAGGTGCCGGATTGGCGCAGCAATTGATCGACCAACGTCGTCTTGCCGTGATCGACGTGAGCGATGATTGCGATATTGCGGATTTTGTCCATGGAAAGTGCCGTCCGGGGTCGACGAATGGCCGGAATCACCGATTCCGGCTACAAGGAGGGCGTGGAATATCTCCCGGACCACCCCAAGCGTCAACTCGGAGACCGATCGAAGTTGGGAAAACAAGAACGGCGGGCCATTTGCATGACCCGCCGTCAAGTTTTGAACTCAGTGTTTTGTTAGCGCACCCGCTGATTCACGGCCGCCTCGGCATTAATAAAGCCGTAGCCATCCGTGGGCGAATAACCGGTGCCAATCTTGTTTCGGAACGTTCCGGTGAAGGTGCCGCCACCAGTGGTCGTTCCGCTGAAGGTCATGCCATCACCCGGCTTTCTTCCGTCGGGCAAGACCACGATGGAGCCGAACAGGTCGGCCATCACAAACGAGGTCGAGGTCGCCCCACCGTCCGGCCCAATGCCACCAACTGTCGAGGAGTTATGCTGTGGACCATGGCCCACGGTGAAATGCAGCTCGTCGCCAGTGGTGAAGTTGGAGTTCGGGAAGGTCAGAGTCATTGTCCACCACTGACCTGTGATAGAAGGCAAGGGAGCCTGGTTACTATAGGTCGCAACCGCGTCTCCGGTAGTTAAGCCCTTCGAGTTACCCATGGTGAACGCCTTGGTTAAGGGCTCCCAGACGAGACCCGGATAGATGTTATCGAAGTAAGTGTTGGTCAGATCGAGACCATTGTTACCGCCCCCGGGGTTACCAGCGGTGGCGGCCGTACCAGCCGGATTAAAGACCAGCGTAGCGATTGATCCCGGTCCGTCGTACTTGACGATAAACGAGTCGGCGTTGTTTACGCCTGAACTCGGATTCAAACCGAGGTCGGTTTCGACCGATATGTTAACTGTTCCGCCCTCCGAGGTTCGAGCTCTTGCGGCGACGAAGTTTGGATCCAGATCGTGCTTGAATGTACTGTGATGAAGCAGCTGCGTCATCTGATCCGGACTCACACTCCCTGGTCCTCCGTTCTTTTCCAGAACGAGAGCCGCGATCGCCGCCGCATGTGGCGCCGCCGCACTGGTCCCCGAGAAGTTCGGCTTACTGTCGAGGTCGGAGAGACTGTCGCCGCCGAAGAATGACGTGTTGGCATTGTCAGCCGCGGCTATGCCGGGTTGCTTGCGAACCTGCGGCGGGTTGAGACGGTTGCCCTGTGGATCGAAGTAAACCGTCGACGGACCAGGCGAAGTATAATACTCCGGAATGTTCATGCGAAAGACGTTATAGGCAGCAGTACCATTGCAGCCGTTCGCCATCGCATGACCGTGAGTGTTCGGGCAGTTAACCGTGAAATACTCTGCCGGCCCGATACCAGAGAGACCATTGCCGCGAATGATCCAGCGGATATGACCCGCCGGAGACTGGGCGGTAGGAACACTGGAACGCGCGATGACATACTGAACCTTGGTTTCACCCGCCTTGGGAGTGGTCACGCCATATTCAAATGGAACGTTTGTCGCCAGGTTGTTAGTCGTAAGCGAGCTGCCTGACAGGTAATTGCCCTCCAAGTCAAAGGTCAACAGGTTGAAGTCAGTCGTCAGCTGCGGATTGAGACCGTTGTAGACATTAACCGTGAATGCCCCAGTCGTTCCACCAAAGTTCGTTACCACCAGCGTGTAAGCACCCGTGATGGGCGGAAAGAGATTAATCGTCTCGTCCGTGCCCGTGTCCTGATTGTTTACGATGATGGTCCCATTGGGATCCTTGACCGTAACGATCGCGTCGAATGAGCTGCCCGCGTCAGCCGTGACCGTAATGACATAGTTCTGGCCGGCGGTCAGGCTCGGAGTAACAAAGGTAATTGCCTGGTTCGTATAGACGGCGTGCTCCGTGTAAATTGCATTCGGATCAAAATTTAGCACCTGATTAAAGGGATCATCCCATTGGAAGTTGGTCGCAGGGTTGCCCGAGGCTAAGACGTTGACCGTCTGCGCGACATCCTGTTGGCCAGGGTTTGGATTGAAGTTATGGAAACCACCCTGGTAGAGATTAGTCGGGACTCCAGTAAGATTGATGTTGGTACCGTCGAGCGCGTTCGGACCGTTAGGCACATTCCGATAATCAGAGTCATAGTCATAGGTACCAATATCATTGCCTGCCGATGAGAAGTAGCTCACCCCACCTGCATGAACTTCATCGACAGCCTGACCGATGAGACCGTCTTCGAAAAACGGCTCGTCTGCATAGCCGACGTCATCACAAATAACCTGTGCGCCAAAATCGTTCGCCAGCGCGCGGATGTTATTGGCAAAATTAACTTCGCCGCCATTCGCGGTCGCGAAACCCAAGCGGGCCTTTGGCGCCATCTTATAACCGATCTGGACCATGCCACGTCCTTCATTCGTTCCTGGAAGATCCTGAAGCACAACGACCGGTTGCTTGTTAACCGGGTTACCCGGTGCGCCGGGGAGATCGAAATTGTTCACGTCGGTCGTGGAATCGCCGTAGCTGTCCGAAATGAATCCGATGCTGATCCCGTCACCTTCAAGGTCTTGGGTCGCATTTGGATTATAGTACTTGTTGATCTGGTCAACACGGTGCTGATAAACGCCTTGGTCGAAGACCGTTCCCAACAAGGGAATGGTTGTGCCAGGCCTGATGCTGCCATCTGGATTCGGGGCCGCATTCGGGGTCGCACGATTCACTTCCAGTTTCAATCCAAGGTTGACGGAACGAACCTCGCGCATGTTGCCGAGTGCCGGCACATCATCCAACGAGATATAACCTTCGATTACGCCCACGCCCTTATACTTCTTGTCGACGGCCGTGACTGTAAGCGAAGAGAACTTCGTCTTTAGCGCTTTGAGAGTGTCGTCGAACGACGCGCGACCACTCGGATGAATATCAACCAGGAACCGTTTCGTCGCGGTATCCTGAATTGCGAGATCAGCATAATTTGCGGCCTCTGGAGTGGCGTAGCCATTATAGATCGCAGCCGTTTTGTTCTGTTTAACGGCAATATTACTCTCGACCAGCGTTCCCAAACCCCCTGCCAGGTTTTGCGGCACTGGCCGCGCATCCGCGGCTGTGACCAAAAGCCCTAAACAAAAAGCTCCCAAAGCGATGCCAAAAGATTTTTGGCCGTCGCCTAACAATGCTCCCAACGATAGTTTTATCATAATTTCTGTTGTTTTACCCTGTTCCATTTCGTGCGCCGTTCCGGGGGTATTTTCCAAAGAAAGTCCAAGCTTACAAAATTGTCATTAAAGTGACAAGAAGAAAAGATTTTGCGTTTTTTACGTCAAATTCGTATCGCGTCAAATGTGGCGAGCAAGTAGCACTGGCTGTTGCCCCTCAGAAAGGTTTTCCCCCTAAACCTTATCTGACTCGAAATACGTCCCAGCCTCAGCGCCCCATCCCTGCTGCGCTCTGCTCATTTTCTAGCACAGGATCCACCCATTTGCCATGCTCTCGGATCAAATCTTGCAGGCGATCCACTGCTTCCGCTTCCGGGATGTTGAATTTCACCGCGGTTTTTCCGACATAGAGGTTCACCTTGCCGGGAGCGCCCCCGACGTAACCAAAATCGGCATCAGCCATTTCCCCTGGCCCATTCACGATGCAGCCCATGATGGCGATCTTCACGCCCTTGAGATGCAACGTCGCGGCTTTGATCCGCGCGGTCGTGGTTTGCAGATTGAAAAGTGTCCGGCCACATGAAGGGCACGCGACATAATCGGTCTTGAAGATCCGCGTCCCGGCCGCCTGCAAAATGTTGTAGGACAAGCGCAGGGCTTGTCCGGGCCCGTGTTCGCCTTGGACAAGAATCGCATCGCCAATCCCGTCGCAGAGGAGCGAGCCAATATTCGTGGCGGCGGCGAGAAGAGTGGGCAGAAATTCAGCCTCAGGATCCTGGGCGATCGTTAGGCGATCTTTCAGCAGAATGGGGTGGCGCGGCTCCAGCTTCGCCGCGAGCAAGCGGTAGCCAGCAATCAACGGCAAATCGAGGTCGTTGGCCAATGCGACCAACTTCGGGTCGGCGGCGCGATTCAAAGCGGAAATGGCCGCATCATCGCGCGGATCGAGTTCAACGATGTCCGAGTCTTCATAGACAAACTCTGGCCTGTAGTCCCCCATCCGGTCGACCTTGTGCGCGATTTTTTCAAAATTCTGTCGCCGAATCGCGACTCGCACGGTTTCCTCACCGCCGATTTTGATTTCGCTACTGGAGTCGCCAACCCCGGTTACCGCAATCGTCGCCGACGACCGGCGTTGATACGAGAAAGGATCATAGCTCAATGCAAAGTTCGCGGTCTCGTTAGGCAGCGGTGCCTCGACGCGTTTATTGGCGATGCCCTCGACCAGCGCCCGTGCCACCGGGATTTCGTGGATGCTGTCTTCCGTGAGCGAAACACGGATCGTGTCCCCAATCCCGTCGCTGAGCAGTGAACCGATACCGATCGCGCTCTTGATCCGCGCATCCTCACCTTCGCCGGCTTCCGTCACGCCAAGATGAATCGGATAATTCCAATCCGCGCCCTCCTCGCGCAAGCGGGCCACAAGCAACCGATACGCCGCGATCATCACTTTGGGGTTGCTCGATTTCATCGAGAAAATGAGGGCGTGGTAATCCAGGTCGCGGGCGATCCGCGCGAATTCGAGCGCGCTCTCCACCATCCCGAGCGGCGTGTCACCGTAGCGATTCATGATTCGGTCGCTGAGCGAGCCGTGGTTCGTCCCGATCCGCATCGCAATCCCGCGTTCCTGACACAGCCTAACGAGCGGAGAAAAGCGTTCGCGAATTCGCTCCAGCTCGGCCGAATACTGCTCGTCGGTGTACTCGATAATCTTGAACTTTTTCGAGTCCGCGTAGTTGCCCGGATTGATCCGGACTTTATCAACCCACTTCGCCGCTTCCATCGCGGCTTCGGGTTTGAAATGGATGTCCGCTACAATCGGCACATCGCAACCGCGGGCGCGCAAACCGGCCACGATGTGCTGCAAATTGGCGGCATCCTTCACCGTCGGCGCGGTAATGCGAACAATCTCGCAACCGACTTCGGCAAGTTCGATGGTCTGCGCAATGGACGCCCCGGTGTCCATCGTGTCGCACGTGATCATGGACTGGACGCGAATCGGATTCGCGCCGCCCACGCCGACATGGCCGACCATTACTTCGCGGGAAAGCCTCCGCTGGTAATCGAGCGGATTGTCGCAATACGAGAGGCGATTCATATCAATTCGCAGGCTTAGCCCGGAAGATAGCAAAGCATGAACAGCTTTGCTTTGAAAACACGAGCGACGAACTGGATCCGCTACGGGCTTGGGCTCGCGTGCACCACGGGCGCGGGCTCATCTTTGCCGCGCTTTTCGCCCAGTAAATCGCCGACATCGAAGAAGCTAATGTAACAGATATAGCCGATGATGAGCACTGCGCAGCCGGTCTGGATAATCTCGAGAACCCGAATGTTCACGGGTTTGCGGCGCACCCCTTCGACGACCGCCAGCACAATGTGCCCACCGTCGAGAACGGGAATGGGGAGCATGTTCAAGATCGCGAGATTCACGTTCAGGATGACGCTAAACCAAAGCGCCAACTGCCAGCCCCGCTCATTTTCGAAGAGCAGGTAGTAGATCCGGAAAATTCCGAGCGGCCCACTCAGATGCTGCAGCTTGACGTCAGACTTCGGCGAAGCAACCGCGCCGATCGTATCAAGCGTGCTCGTGACACTGTTGTAAATCTGCTCAATCGGGTTCGGATGCGCGATGCTCATTCTGCCTGACGTATCCCAGGCGATGCCGATCCGCGGCGTTTTTTCGTTAGCCAAAAGCTGTGGGGTAACGGTCACGTTGAGCTTTTGTCCGTTGCGATCGACCGCCAGCGAAATGGGTTTGCCGGCGTGAGTCTCCACATACGCCGCCAGCGCAATCGGGCTGTAGATTGGCGTCGCATCGTAACCCAGAACGATGTCGCCGTGCTGGAGTCCGGCGGCCGCGGCCGGCGTCTTCGGCTGGACCTGATCGATGACCGGCGACGTGGCCGGATAAATCAAAACCTGACGAACGCTTTTGCGCCGCCAGCCACTGCTTGGCGCCTTGTAGGGCACGACTGAAAACGAGAGTTGGCGGCCGTTGCGTTCGACGAGAAACGGGATCGTATCGCCTTCACTTCGAATCACGTTCCAGGTCACACTGTCATTCATCCCGGAAAAACGGGTGACGCGATTTCCATCGACCGCGAGGATCTTGTCGCCGGCCTGGAGACCAGCCTTTTCACCGGGCGAATCGGGTTCCACGAAACCAATCACGGTTGTCATGTCGGACTCGCTGACCGGATGACCAACCGCCCAGACAATTCCGGCAAAAACAAGTGCCAGGAGCATGCTGAAAAAGGGGCCGGCGATCGCAACGATAATCTTATCGAGCGCGGAGATACGCGGGAGCGCGGCCCGATCCGTTTCGGTTTCGCCCTCGATTATGTCCATTGGCGCGAGTTGTGGCAGCGCGACGAAGCCGCCGAGGGGCAGCGAGCCTAACGAATACTGCACGCCGTTAATCGTCTTCTTCCAGAGCGGTTTCCCGAACCAGACACCGAATTTCTCGATGACCAGCCCGCGCCAGCGCGCCGCGAGAAAATGTCCCAGCTCATGAACGACAATGAGAAGGTTAAAGAGGACGATGACCTCGAGCAGAATAAAAATGATGCGTAGGGCGTGCAGAAACATGGCGCTCAGAATTGACGAATCTTAACGAGCCGAAGCGTCGGCGGCCTCCTCGCGCGCCCAGCGATCGGCTTCCAATATGGCATCGAGGGTGGGATTCGCAATGGAGGTGTGGCGGTTCATAACTTCCTCGACCAAATGCCAGATGCGCGGGAACGAAATCCGGCGATCGAGGAAAGCTGAGACAGCGATTTCATTGGCGGCGTTCATAACAGCAGGGAGGGTACCGCCGGTCTCCCCAGCGCGCCGGGCGAGGTTGAGGGCCGGGAAGGCATCCAGCCGTGGGGCGGCGAATTCCAATTTCTGAAGCTTCCCGAAGTCCAGCGACGGCAGAGAGTTGGGCACGCGTTCAGGCCAGGTCACGGCGTACTGAATCGGAAAACACATGTCGGAATGAGAGAGCTGGGCCAGAACCGACCCATCCGCGAATTCCACCATTGAATGCACGATGCTTTGCGGGTGAATGATCACCTCCACCCGCGCCATCTCGACCCCAAAAAGCCAGTGCGCCTCGATCATTTCCAGTCCTTTGTTGAACAGGGTGGCGGAATCGATCGTAATCTTCGGACCCATGTTCCAAGTCGGATGTTTCAAAGCCTGCTCAGGGGTGATGTTTGTGAACTGATCACTTGGCGTTTCTCGAAACGGTCCGCCGGATGCAGTGAGAATGATGCGCCTGACCAATGTGGGAGGGACCTCTGTGTCCCGGTCCGTTGTGGCCCCTTCGCCGATCGGGGCGCAAAGGCCCCTCCCACATTCCAAACACTGAAAAATCGCGTTGTGTTCACTATCGACCGGCAGAACTTTCGCGCCCTTCTTCGCCGCCGCGCTCATCACCGCTTCGCCGGCCATGACCAGGATCTCCTTGCTCGCCACGGCCAGATCCTTTCCCGCTTCGAGCGCCGCGAGTGCCGGTCGCAACCCGCCCGTCCCCACCACCGCGACGAGCACCATATCGACATTCGTTAGGCAAGCGATCTCGCGCAGTCCGGCTTCGCCAGCCAGGATCGCCGGTTTGTACTCAAGCGCTGCCCGCAGCTCTTCGATTCGCGTTTCGTCTACCAAACAAACAGCTTGCGGCCTAACGACGTTCGCCTGTGCGGCCAGCTTGCGCGCGTTCGTCTTCGCCGCCAGGCCGATAATTTCCATCCGCTCCGGAATGTCATGCGCCACTTTGATCGCGCTTTCCCCGATCGACCCGGTCGCCCCCAGCACCACGACCCGTTTCCGTTTCGCCATCATATAGGTCCCATTCGTCCCATGAGTCCCATCGTGCTTTCCCCCTACGGCACTCGAATTACCAGTCGCAAATAGAAAAACAGGAGCGGTGCCGTAAACAGCAGACTGTCAATCAAATCGAGCGCGCCGCCGATTCCCGGTAACATATTCCCTGAATCCTTCACCCCGGTGCTGCGCTTGACGATCGACTCGGCGAGATCCCCGATCACTGCCGCGAAGCCGAGAAGCAAGCCAAGCACAATCGCATGCGGCAGGGTCAGCACCGAAAAATGTCCCGGCATGAGCTTGAAAAGCCCGACGCTTGCGAGCAACGAAAAGGCCAGCGCCCCGAAAAATCCTTCCCAGGTTTTCTTCGGACTGATGTGCGGCACGAGCCGATGGCGTCCGATCAAACTGCCAGTCACATACGCTCCCATGTCGCTGAATTTGGTGATCGCAATGCAATAGAACACGTAGAACTGCCCCGTGACCGCTCCCTCCAACGTGCGCGGCGTGACGTAAACGATCTTGGTGATGAAATTATAAAGCCAGAGCACATAAAGAAGTCCGAAGAGCGTGTACGCCATGGTCTTGAGCGGCTCATCGTCGCGCAGGCTC
>Ga0207645_10002657_pt1 | contig 13909 bp, 13 predicted proteins | sample KBSM53metaG_FD_184331 | JGI IMG/M metagenome (GOLD analysis project Ga0207645, IMG submission 184331) | Miscanthus rhizosphere microbial communities from Kellogg Biological Station, Michigan, USA - KBS M5-3 metaG (SPAdes) (version 2) | ecosystem: Host-associated > Plants > Roots > Rhizosphere >...
AACTGCACACGCAAGCGGTGCGCCACCGCGTCGGCGGATCGTCAGTGATCGAATAGACGCGGATCAGTTCGGCGAAGATGCAGGTGTGTGAGGCGTGCGTGTAAGCAGTGTGCGCGTATCGCTGAGCACGAAGGGTCACGATCGTCCTATCCGTTCGTGCACACCTGCCCGCGCGCACGAATACTGCAGAGCACTAGTTGGAAACGGATGTGGTGACGGACGAGCGGCTCAGTGCGTCAAGCCGTAGACGATGTAGTTGACCCCGAGCTTGTACGCTTCGTTGGTGTCGTCGATCGGCCGCAGCCCGGTGCCCGACCATTCCCAGTACTGCGAGACGTCGGTGTTGTAGTTGACGATCATCATCAGCCGCTTGGCGGGATCGTTGTCCTCGTAGACGCCGCGGAAGATCGGCTGACCGGCGTTGTAGGCCTGCGGGATGATGTTGAGGTCGTTGATCTCGAAGAAGCAGTGGAAGATCGGGTGCTGCGCCGACATCTCGAAGAAGCGCGCCTCGGGCAGCACCCGCTTCATGTTCGCCTCGAAGACCTCCCAACCCGGGCTGCCGAAGTCGCCATACTGCTTGAAGTCGTCGACGATGACGAAGCCGCCCTTCTGCATGTAGGTGCGCAGCGCCGCGGCCTCATCGTCGTTCAGCGTCCACCAGCTGACCTCGATGATGTAGGCGACCGGATATTTGAAGAGCTCGGGATCGTCGAGCGCCAGCGTGTTGATCTCGGCGTCGTGCGCGCCGAGGTAACTGACCTCGTTCATGATCTTCATCAGGTTGCGCTCGGCGACCGGGTAGCCGTGCGACCACGACGGCTGCCCGCGCCACCAGTAGCCGCCGGGCGCGGTCTCGTAGCTGACGCGCACGAAGGTGAAGCGGCCGTCATACGAGACGTTGGGCATCGGCGTGAAATTGCGCCGCCGCCCGAAGCGCGCGAAATCGTCGAACCGCACCTGCGCCAGCGCGGCGCCCGCCGCGAGGACGAGCACCAGGGCGCCGAGCGCCGGGCCGATTCGCGTCCGCTCCCTCACCATCAGTATCCGAGCCGCTGCATGCCGTCCTTGGTGCCGTTCACCGTCCCCTGCGTCAGCCACTCGAGCGACGCGCGAAACAGCAGCAGCCGGTTCTTCTCCCACATCGCGTTGTGCGACGAGCAGGCGAGATCGACGAACATCTTCTGCGGCGCGCCGAGGTCGGCGAACAGATCGCGGACGCGATCGGGCTGCACCTGCTTGTCGTGCTGGCCGACCACCATCAGCGTCGGCGCCTGCACCTTCGCCACCATCGCCTGGTTCCATCCCCAGGTCGCGGTTTGCGGCGCGCGCCGCACGCCGGGTCCCCACGTCGCGCCGACCGGATCCGACGCCAGCATCTCGGACCAGACCGCATCGGCCACCGCCGGCTCGTACTGCGCCGGGCAGCCGACCTGACGATCCCAGTTCGCGGCGAAGCCGTCGTGCGACTGGGTATTCATCGCCGTGCCCTCCGGCGGGTTCTTCGCCGGTGGCGCCGCGGGCGCGGTGCGGTTGTACGCCGGCGCGAGCAGCACGAGCTTGCTCACCTTCTGCGGGTTCTGCGCCGCATACCCGCCGGCGCGCGGACCGCCGAGCGACCATGCCAGCAGGCTCAGCTTCTCCACCCGGCGCAGCCCGCGGATGTAATCGACCACGCCGCCGATGTCGTTCCAGTCGGAGGCAATCGTCGTCATCGAGTGCCCGTAGCTGGGCGCGCACGGCGCGGCGACGAAACCGCCCTGCTGATCCTTGGCGAGGTTGCAGGGATCGTTCATCGCCGGCGGACGGATCGATCGGCCGTAGCCGGTCGTATCCATCGCGAAGACGTCGAAGCCGGCGCGCGCCAGGAACGCCATCCAGCTGTAGTCGGGCTGGGGCACGTCGAAGGCGACCTCTGCCGGCGTGCCGGCGCCGTGGATGAACAGCGCGACGCGATCGGCGCTGCCGGCCGCGCCGCGCAGCGCGGCCCCGGCCTGCACGCGCTCGCGCACGTAGATCGGCACCTCCTGGCCCGCCAGCGCCGGGACCGTCGACTTGACGCGGACGTAGTGATCGATGGTGAGCAGCCGCTGGCTGTCATCGCCGGCGACGAGGCGGCCGAGCGCCAGCACGAGCATCGCAAAAGTCAGTCTTCGCATGCCGCGTATCTTATAATGCGCTCGCCTGACGGCTGCGCGCTACGCCTCTCGAAGCGCGTCAGCGGACCATAAAAGGAGTATTCATGCGTTACGCACGCCCGATGCAGGTGGTCCTGCTCATCCCGGCGCTCGCGGCGGCGCTCGCCGCCCAGAGCGCGACCAAGCCGACCAACGATGCGCCGAACCCGTACAACACGGTCAGCGACTACTTCAAGCTTCCAGCGGGACGCACGTGGGGCTCGACGAGCGCGGTCGAGATCGACAAGGACGGCAAGTCGATCTGGGTCGCGGAGCGCTGCGGCACCAACAGCTGCCTCGATCGCGCGTCCGGGAAGATGTCGGATGCGCCGACCGTCCTGAAGTTCGACTCCACCGGCAAGCTCGTCACGAGCTTCGGCGCCGGCATGATGATTTTTCCGCACGGGATTTACGTCGATCGCGACGGCAACGTCTGGGTGACCGACGGCCAGGACAACGCGCCACAGCCGGCGCGCGGCACGGCTCCGGCCGGCGGCGCCGCCGCGGCCACGGCGGGCGGCGGTGAAGGACGCGGCGCCGCGCGCATGGGCCCGCTTCCCGGCTCCACCAAAGGCCACCAGGTCTACAAGTTCAGCCCCGACGGCAAGCTGCTCCTGACGCTCGGCAAGCCGGGCGGCGCGGCGGCGCCCGACTACTTCTATCAGCCGAACGATGTGGTCGTCGCGCCGAACGGCGACATCTTCGTCTCGGAAGGCCACGGCGGCGACAACGATCGCATCCTGAAGTTCTCGAAGGACGGCAAGTTGATCAAGGTGATCGGCAAGAAAGGCTCCGGTCCCGGCGAGTTCAACGGTCCCCACGCGCTGGCCTTCGACTCGAAAGGACGCCTGATTGTCGGCGACCGCAGCAACAACCGGATCCAAATCCTCGATCAGGACGGCAAGTTCATCGCCGAGACGGCGGAGTTCGGCCGGCCGAGCGGCGTCTGGATCGACAAGAACGACACCCTCTACGTGGCCGACTCCGAGTCGGGGTCGGTCAACCCCAATCGCCCCGAGTGGCGGCGCGGCATCCGCATCGGCAAGTTGAGCGATCTGAAGGTGACCGCGTTCATCCCCGATCCGGAAACGCGCAACGCGCCCGAGTTCCGCGGCACGAGCGCCGCGGAAGGCGTGGCGGTCGACGCCGCCGGCAACATCTACGGCGCCGAGGTCGGACCGAAAGCCGTGAAGAAATACGCGAAGAAGAGCGGCACCTAACGCTGCACCAGCTCGATCTTCGCGCCTGAGGGACCCTCGAGGTACGCAAAGTTCACGACCGTGCCGCTGGCCAGCGTCAGCGGCCGCGGCTCGGTCGTGAACTTCACTGACTGCCCCTTCAACTCGCCGCTCCTCGCCGCCAGGTTCGGCGTCCGCCACCCGAAATGATCGATCGCGTGGCCGTCGCTCGGCGTGGCGTCGCCCTTCGAGACCAGCAGCCAGACGCCCTTGTAGCGAAGGCCGTCGATGCGATCCTTCAGCTTGCCGCTGTCGCCGCCGAACATCTTCTTGTACCAGGCGAGCGCCGTCTCCGGTTCCGGCGCGCGCAGGTGCACGTGATGCAGCCCCAGCTTCTCCGGGTCCTGCACCACTTCGATGCGCGTGCCCCACGGATCTTCGACGAACCCGAGCTTGAACAAGCCGGCGACGTCGCGCACCGGCGTCGTCACCTTCACCCCGCCGGCCTCGAACTCCTTCATCTTCGCGTCCAGGTCGGCGAACGAAAAGCCGATGTGATCGATCGCGCTGCCGCTGCTTGGCTGCGCCTTGTCGTTCTTGAGGAAGATGAGACGGGTGTCGCCCAGCATCAGGCGATCGGGCGCTTCCGTCATCGGCTTGCCGCCGAAGAACTTCTGATACCACTCGACCGCCTTCGCCACGTCGGGCACGGCGAGATGGATGTGATCGACCACCGGCTCGGTCGGCGTCTGGGCTGAAGCCGGCGCGGCTGCTGCGACCACCGCGATCGACGCCGCCACGGCGCATGTGAACCTTCGCATCGTGCTGCCTCCGGCCGACAGCATATGACAAGCACCCGTCTCCGATCGGATAGCGCTCCTATCTTTCCGGATATCCGTCGAAAGCCCGAGGCCGCCCCTTGGCCCGAATTTGGCGATGCTCTCGTGGTGGCCGGATATTTGCTCAGCCGCAACGCGGGAAGGAATGTCTATGATTCTGAGCCGGGTGGCCGGGGCCGCCATTGCAATTGCGGTGATATCGATGGCGACGATGACCCCGCGGCAGCCGGTCGCCTCCGCCGCGGCGCGCCCCGCGATGACGCGGCGTCCGATCGCCGATGCCTACGTCCGCGGCGGCACCGCTGCCGAAGTGAACTTCGGCACGGCAGCCTATCTGGTCGCCCAGCTCGGCGTCTCCGACGACAATTCGCGGATCAGCTACATGAAGTTCGATTTGCGCGACGTCGCAACCGTCGGCCAGGCCACGCTGCGTCTCAACAGCCGGCTCTCGACTGGTGAGACCAGCAGCGTGGAGACGATCGTCCGCGCCGTCGCCGATACGTCGTGGGACGAGCGCTCGGTCACCTGGCGCAACCGGCCGGCGATCGGCGCCGCGCTGGGTTCGATCACGGTCCGCGGCACCGCGGCGCAGTGGCACGAGGTCGACCTCACGCCGTACGTGCAGGCGGAGAAGCGCGCCGGACGGAACCTGATCACGCTGGCGCTGCAGAACACGACGCATTCGAGCGCGCAGGTGCAGGCAGCATCGAGAGAAACCGGCGCGCAAGCGCCGACTCTCGTCATCCAGCCGTAGAGCGGCTCGCGTAGCGCAGGCCTTCAGGCCTGCCAACCGCCGCCCGGGCAGCCCTGAAGGGCTGCGCTACGAGTGTCAGGGTTCACCGACACAATCCAGACGCCGCCGGTTCGGACGGCGCGCGCCGCACGTCCAGGTACTGGACGGTCGGCGGCATCGTCGGCGCCAGCGTGATCGCGACCTGCAGCTTGCCGCGCTCGCAGGTCATCGTCCAGCGGCCGCGCAGGGCGTTCTCGATCTCGTCGAAGCCGCTGCCGGCGGTGCACGCGCCGACGCCGGCGCGAAGCGTGTCGATCGCCGCGCGGCGGCGCTCGGCGGTCTGGTCGAGGAAGAGATTGTCGGCGGCGATCCTGCTCGCGGCCGCGTCGTCCCACTGCACCACCAACTTCGACACCGCGTCGCGCGCGTCGGTCAGCGCCGCCGACGGCTTCGGCACCCTCGGCCGCAGCCCGCCTTTCGTCACCAGCGTGTCGAGCGCGCTGGTGCCGACGCCGCCCCAACCGGTATAGGTGAGGTTTCCGAAGGCGATGAAGCCGACGCCATACTCGGGCAGCCACGTCATCGTCGATCCGAACCCGGGCAGGCCGCCGCCGTGCGCGACGACGTGGCGAAACGCACAGGTCTCCGAGACGCGCAGGCCGTAGCCGTAGCCGCCGGCGGTGAACTGCACGTTGCCTGACGGATCCCGCGAGACCGACGCCGGCGCCGGCCGCCACACCTGCTGCATCTCGCGCAGCGATGCGCGCCGGATCGGCCCTTCCTCCGCGCCGTCACGCGGCGGCCACGCCGCCAGCAGCGCGCCGACGTAGCGTCCGAGATCGCTCACCGAGGTCAGCATCCCGCCCATCGAGCCGAACGATCCGTTCGACAGCAGCGGCTCGTTCTTCCAGCGTTCGTCTTCCCAGCGATAGCCGTGCGCCAGCTTCGACGAAGGCACGCTTGCCTGCTCGAGCGTCGTGTCGTTCATGCCCAGCGGCTTCAGGAGGTTCGCCGCGACGTAGTCGCCGTACTTCATCTTCGAAACCGTGGAGACGATGCGGCCGAGGATGGCGAACCCGTAGTTCGAGTATTCGTAGGCGATGCCCGGCGCATTCGAGAACGGGATGCCGCCGCGCAGCATCGCCGACAGATCCTCTTCGCTGTCTGCGAGCTGGCGATCGCCCCATGGGTTGTCCTCGGGAAATCCTTCCGCGTGCGACAGCAGATGCCGGATGGTGATGCGCGGGGAGTCGGCAGTCGGATACTTGAGGCCCTTCAGCTCCGGCACGTAGCGCTCCGCCGCATCGTCGAGCGACAGCTTTCCTTCGTCGCGCAGCTTCAGGATCGACATCGCCGTAAAGCTCTTGGTCATCGACGCGATGCGGAAGACCGTGTCGGCGGCGACCGGCGCCTTCGTCTCCACGTCGCGCAGCCCGGCGGTTCCGGTATGCGCGAGGCGGCCGTCGACGATCACGCCCCAGGCGGCGCCGGGGACATGACGGCGGGCGATGAAGTCGTGGACGAGCCGATCCACCTCCGCATAGGCGTCGGTCAGGCGCGCGCGATCCGCTTGTCCGCTCTCCGCGAGGAGGCGGCCATGCGGGGCGGACGGCGCGGCCAGCGCGGCCGTCGCCACCGCGAAAATGATGCTGAAGGCTCGAGTCATGGCGCCATAGTATGCGTTAGTATTCGCGGCACGCATTCACGATACGGAGGCCTCTGATGAGCATTCGAGGATGGCTGGTCGGCGCGGTCGCGTTTCTCGCCTGTGTCGCGCAGCCGCTGGCGCAGTCGAACACCAGCTGGCGGCCGACCGTCGTCGCGCGCCACGGCATGGTGGCGGCGGGGCACCCGCTGGCGGCGGAGGCGGGGCTGCGAATCCTCAAGGCCGGCGGCAACGCGGTCGACGCGGCGATTGCGACCTGGGCGGTCCAGGGCGAGGTCGAGCCGGGGATGACCGGCCTCGGCGCCGACATGTTCGCGCTGATCTATCTCGCGAAAACCGGCGAGGTGAAATTCATCAACGGCACCGGCTTCGCGCCGCAGGCGGCGACGATCGACTTCTACAAGTCGAAGGGCGGGCTCCCCGACGAGGGTCCGCTGTCGATCGCCGTTCCCGGCGCGGTTGGCGGCGCCGCGCTGGCGCTGAAGAAGTACGGCACCAAGCCGCTCAGCGACGTGCTCGCGCCGGCGATCGAGATCGCCGAACAGGGCTTCCCCATCACCGAGACGCTCGCCGGCCAGCTGGCGGGCGGCCGCGAGAAGCTCGCGAAATGGCCGTCGACGACGAAGATCTGGTTCAAGGACGGGAAGCCGCTGACCACCGGCGACATCCTCGTCAACCCGGCGCTGGCGAAGACGCTGCGCGCGATTGCGGCGCAGGGCCCCGACGCCTTCTACAAGGGCGAGATCGCGAAGACCACCGCCGACTTCCTCAAGAAATCGGGCGGCATCATCACCGAGGCCGACCTGCGCAGCTACGAGCCGTTCGAGGACGTGCCGGTGCAGACCACCTACCGCGGCATCGACGTCTTCGAGTGCCCGCCGAACTCGCAGGGCTTCCTGATGCTCGAGGCGCTCAACATCCTCGAGGGGTTCGACCTGAAGGCGATGGGCCACAACAGCGCGCCCTACCTGCATGCGGTGACCGAGGCGCTGAAGCTCTCGTTCGCCGATCGCAACAAGTACGTCGGCGATCCGAAGTTCGTCACCAACATCCCGATGAAGGCGCTGCTGTCGAAGGAATACGCGGCGACGCGGCGGGCGCAGATCAACCCGGACAAGGCGATCGAGGGCGAGCCGGCGCCGGGCGATCCGTTCAAGTTCACGACCACCTCGGCGCAGGCCTACGCCGCGCCGCAGGCGGTGCCGTCGCATGTCGGCGCGTTCAACCCGGACGAGATCCTGAACCTCACGACCTACCTCACCGTCGTCGACAAGGATCACAACATGGTGTCGCTGACCTCGAGCCTGCTCAGCGGCTTCGGCAGCGGCCTGGTCGTGGACAACGGCGGCTTCTTCCTCAACGACCGGATGCGCTACTTCTACCTCGAGCCCGACAACGTCAACTCGCTGCAGCCGGGCAAGCGGGTGCGCCAGACGATCAACCCGGCGATGGCGCTGCGCGACGGCAAGCCGTTCCTCGCCTTCGGCACGCCGGGCGCCGACACGCAGCCGCAGACCCAGCTCCAGTTCTTCCTCAACGTCGTCGAGTTCGGGATGCCGGTGCAGCGCGCGCTGGAGCAGCCGTCGGTCATCAGCAACAGCTTCCGCGACTCGTATTCGCCGCACGCGGTCGTCGGCAAGCTGCTGACGCCGGCGATGCTGCCGCAGAACGTCAAGGACGGGCTGGCGGCCAGAGGGCACAAGCTCGATATTCGCGACGTCAAGGGCGTCGGGTCGGTGAAAGGGATCCTGATCGATCCGCGGACGGGCGTGCTGCACGGCGGGGTGAGTCCGACGGGTGACAGCTACGTGATGGCGTGGTAGGCGTCTGTCGCTCGAGGCTGGTGGGGCGGGTAGGGCTGGTAGGGAAAACGCTTGTCTTTTCTTGAACGCGGCTCATCGAGCCGGCGCGAGTTCCTCGCTGCGGCAGCCCTGGCTGCGCTCGCACGGCCGCGACGCGCTCGGGCGGCCGAGCCGCCGCGCTACGGCGAGAACCCGCTGAAGCTCGGCTCCGATCGGGACGGGATCCTTTACATCCCGAAGGGCTACAAGGACGGCACGCCGGCGCCGATGGCGCTCGTCTTCCACGGCGCCGGCAGCACCGGTCGCAACGTCAGCTACGCCTACGACATCGCCGATGACCTCGGCGTCGTCCTGCTCGCGCCGGATTCACGCGACGAGGCGACGTGGGACATGCTGGTGGGCGGCTTCGGACCCGACATCGAGTTCATCGGCGCCGCGCTGAAGGATACCTACGCGCGCTGCTCGGTCGATCGGAAGCGGATGGCGATCGCCGGGCATTCCGACGGCGCGTCCTACTCGCTGTCGCTCGGCATCGGCACCGGCGAGACCTTCGGGCACATCATGGCCTTCTCGCCCGGGGTGATGCAGCCGATCGAGGTGCACGGCAAGCCGCGCATCTTCATCTCGCACGGCATCAGCGATCAGGTGATGCCGATCGACGTCACCAGCCGCCAGTTCGTGCCGCGGTTGAAGAAGCTGGGGTACGACGTGACGTACCGCGAATACGAGGGACGTCACGGCGTACCGAAGGAAGTGGTGCGCGAGGGCTTCGACTGGTTCGTCGGCAAGCCCGCCAGCCCCTGAGCGAAGCCAGCCAGCCCCCAGCCCCTGGAGCGGAGCCCAGCCCCAGTCCCTACTTCTTGATAGACGGATGCGTGTAGCCCGCCTGCAGCACGCGCGCCGACGGACGGAAGCTCAGATAGTCGACGTGATCGCCGATGTCGGTCCACCCATGCGGCACGCCCGCCGGGATGATGATGATGTCGCCGGTCTTCACCACCTTGCGGACCAGATCGGCGCCGACGGCGGTGCCGCTGCACGACGGCCCGTTCAGCACCTTGGTCACTTCGCTCTCCGGCGGCGACTTGCGGCCGTTGACGATCTTGCCGCCGGTGACGAGGGTGCCGCCGCCCGAGATGATGAGATACCCCTCGGTCTGCTGATCGTGGGCGATCATCCCCGGCGCGCCGCCGGTGGCCGGCGCGGTCGACTGCTCGCCGCATGGTTCGGCCTGGGCCGCCGCCGCGTTGCCGCGCCCGCCTGCCGCCCCGGCCCCGCCGCCGGCTCCCGCCGCTGCGCCGCCGCCCGCGCCTGCGCCGCCTCCCGCACCTGCGCCGCCGCCGCGCGCGCCGCCGCCGGTCGCGCCGCGGTGGATCACGCCGACCGCGTAATTCTCGGGGCCGATGTCGACGACCTTGATCGTGCGGTCGACACCGGGCGTCGCGTTCACCGCCTTCACTTCCTCATCGGTGATGTAGGTCGCCGACTTGGGCGCCTGGGCCAGACCGACCGCCGGCGTCAGCGCCGCCGCGAGCGCACATGCTTGCAGGACTCTGTTCGTCATCTGTCCTCTCCCCTTTCGCCGCATACTATACAGCCTGCTGTCGTAGCGCAGCCCTTCCCGCCTCCGCTCGCTTTGCGTTCATGCGAGCTTCGGCGAGGCTCGCCGGAGCGCCCGTGGCGCGAAGGCGGCAGGGCTGCCCTCCGCGAACGGAGCACACCATGTCTTCACGCATCGTGACGGCGCTTCTCGCCACCTGGCTCTTCACGCCGCTCCTCGCGTTCGCGCCCGACCCGCCGCGCGCGCCGCGCAACGCGGCCGAGTTCGACGCCCTCTTCCAGCAGGTGAAGAACTGGGGACGCTGGGGGCCGAGCGACGAGCTCGGCTCGATCAACCTCGTCACCGCCGCGAAGCGCAAGCAGGCGGCGGCGCTGGTCAAGACCGGCGACACCGTCTCGCTCGCGCACAACCCGATCACCGAGAAGGCCGACGACAACGCCAACCCCTTCGAGCACACCATGCTGCGCGGCTTCAACATGGATCGCTACGCGGTGTCCTACCACGGCTACGCGCACAGCCACATCGACGCGCTGTGTCACATCCTCTACAAGGACCAGACCTACAACGGCTACGCGCGCGCCGACGTCAACACCGAGACCGGCTGCAAGAAGCTCGGCATCCAGAACCTCAAGAACGGCGTCGTCACGCGCGGCGTGCTGGTCGACGTCCCGCGGCTGAAGAACGTGCCGTATCTCGAGCCGGGCACGCCGATCTACGTCGAGGATCTCGAGGCGTGGGAAAAGAAGTCGGGCGTGAAGATCGCGCCGGGCGACGGCGTGCTGGTGCGCACCGGCCGCTGGGCGCGGCGCGCGCAGCTCGGGCCGTGGAACGTCGGCCAGAGCCAGGCCGGGCTGCACGCGTCGGTCGCGCCCTGGATCAAGGCGCGCGGCGTCGCGCTGCTCGGCGGCGACGTCGCCTCGGACGTCGTGCCGTCAGGCGTCGAAGGGATCGCGCTGCCGATTCACACGCTGATGATCACCGGCCTGGGCGTGAACCTGCTGGACAACCAGGATTTCGAAGCGCTGGGCGAGACCGCCGCGCGGTTGAACCGGTGGGAGTTCATGCTCACGGTGAACCCGGTGCCTGTTACTGGAGGCACCGGCTTCCCGCTGAACGCGATCGCGATGTTTTAGGGGGCCGTACTCAACCAGGAGACACCACCATGATGATGACTCGCCGGGATGCCGTTGCTGCCTTCGCGCTCTTCGCCGACTTCCTCGCCTCCGACCGCGATCTCGCGGCACAGGCGCAAACCGCGCCCGGCGCGCCCGCACCGGCGCCGCGTCCGCCGGTCTTCAAGCAGGACCTTCCGAACGTGTCGCTGGATGGATGGGAGGTCACCGTCAGCCACGTCGACTACCCGCCGGGGCGAGTCGGCGCGGTGCATCACCACGCAGGCTTCGTGCTGGCCTACGTCCTCGAAGGCACCGTGATCACCAAAATCTCCGGGCAGGGCGAGGAAAAGCGCTACGAGACCGGGCAGATGTTCTACGAGCAACCGGGCGCGACGCACGAAGTGTCGAAGAATGCGAGCCAGACGCAGCCCGCCAAGTTGCTCGCGATGATCTTCGCGAAGAAGGGATCGACGCTGACGACGCCTGGCCGGGCGAGCGACTGAGCGGGGGCTGGCGGCCTCCAGCCCCTACTGGCTCGAATTCGGTCCGTCGACGGTAACCGTCACGTCGTACGGCGCGCGCAGGATTCCGTCGTGGCCGAAAGCGCGCAGCGTGTAGCTGCCGGGTTTCGTGAAGGTCGCTTTCACTTCCACCTTGCCGTCGACGACCTTGATGTAGCCTTCCGGATCGAATGTGACGTGCGCTGGCCCGCGATAGACCAGCCACAGCACCGACAGCGCACCTGCCACCGGGCGCGGACGCACGGGCAGCGGCACGTTGACCGGCGATGGCGGCGCGCCCCGCAGCGTCGGCTCCTGCTGGCGTTGCGGCCGGGGCTTCTGATTCGGCGGCGGGATGCCGTCGTCGGTCACGGCTGCGGTGATCGTGACCGGCGTGCCGGCGCGCGGCCGCGCGATCGGATCAATCTTCACGACCGGCGGTTGATCCTTGGCGATCAGCTCGTTGCTCGTCTGCGTGCCGCCGCCGGCAGCGCCGCCGTTCGAGACCTCGACCTTCCGGTCGATTTCCCAGATGTCGAGCAGCGTCGCGCGCGCCACTTCGGTCTTCCCGTTCGCGACGATCGTCCAGACGAGCTCCTTCTTCCTGTCCCAGTCCTTCGGCACGTTGACCTTGAAGAGGAAGTGGTTCTCGCGCGGGTAGAAGTACGTCGGCTGACCCCGGTCCGCGGGACCGGGGTCGAAGCCGTTCTGAGCGCTGACCGGAATCGCGAGCTCCTGAACATGGTTGCGGTTCAGGTAGCCGAACACCATGTTGAAGCTGCCGTCCGGGACCCGTTCCCATCCCTCGTACACGGGGACGATCGACTGGCCCGAGTTGAACCGGACGTGCAGCTCAGTGGACTGCGTCTGCGCGACGAGCGGCGCCACCGCGAGCGCGATCGCGGCAAACCGCAATCCGGCGGCAACGCGCCTTGTCATTGCGGCTGCTGCCCCTGGTTTGCGGTGGTGGTCGTCTTCTTCGCGCCTTTGCGCGCCTCGAGCTCCACCTTGTACTCGTCGTCGGTGTAGTCGTACCACGTGATCCAGGCGAAGCCCATCTCGTCGATCGTCCGCTGGCCGCTGCCCACCCAGTTCCTCGCATCGGGGTTGGCCTTGCTCGGCGAGTTGTCGTGCCACGAGATCACATGGAGGATCGTTCCGGCCGGATAGATCGGCGCCACGTCGTCCGCGTAGACGCTGACGAGGTGCCAGTTGAAGCTCCAGTCGGCGCAGCTAATCTGCTCGGTCTTGTTGTCCGGATAGATCAACTCGATGCACTGGCGCTTGCCGCGCGTGTGCATGTGCGGTTGAAACGCCGTGATCTTGCCGGCCTTGTTGAACCGCGTGTAGCCGTCGCTCCTGACGTAGGTCGACCCGCCGGGGATGTCGAGCGGCTCGGTCGGCTGACCGAGCTGCTTCGAGTAGACGATGTGCTTCGGGGTGTAGCCCTTCGGATAGAGGACGATGCCGAGCTGCGACTGGTCGGTGATTTCCTGGCCGACCGAGTGGTAGTGGAAATCGAACTTGATCTTCGATCCGGCCTTCAGCAGCCGGCCCGTGCCCTCAGGAAACAGATCGCCGTTCTTGCCGACGGCGAACTCGTTGAGGAAATCACCGGCATCGGCGCTGTCGTCGCCGTTGGTATCGCCGGATGCATCGGCGTCGACGGCGTAGGTGAGCAGGTGATGGACCACGGCCGTCTTCCCGGGCTTGCTCTCGATCGCTTTGATGTAGCGATCTTCGGTGAGGCCGGTCTCGACATAGTAGCTGCCCCACCAGTCGGAGGCTTCCGCCGGCACCTTATGCGGCGGTGACGTGACGATCAGATCGGGCTTGCCGATGTGCCAGCGATCAGAGTCGTCGAACTCGCGCGGCTTCGGCATGTCGGCGATGTTCCCGAGCGGCGCGCCGGCATCGACCCACTTCGCGATCTTCTCGATCTCGTCCTCGCGCAACGACGGATCGTTCTTGAAGCTCTGGATCCCGACGTGCGGATCGATGCCCCACGGCGGCATCTGCCGCTCGACGACGCGCTGCTTGATCGACTTGGCCCAGGGGCGCACTTCCTGGTAGGTCATCAGCGACATCGGCGCCATCTGGTTCGGCCGATGACAGCTCTGACATGACTTCTGGAGAATCGGCGCGATGTCTTTCGCAAACGTCGGGGAGGAGGCCGTCGCCTTCGCCGCCTGCGCGTTTGCCGAAATGGGCGCCAGGGCCACGCCGGCGATCGCGATCGCCAGCACGCCGGCCGATCTGAGCACGCTTGCCATACATCCTCCTCAGAAACCGTCCGACCCGGGGGCACGAAATTGCAGCGCGTCAGTTTAGCATAAGG
>Ga0207645_10002658_pt1 | contig 13908 bp, 10 predicted proteins | sample KBSM53metaG_FD_184331 | JGI IMG/M metagenome (GOLD analysis project Ga0207645, IMG submission 184331) | Miscanthus rhizosphere microbial communities from Kellogg Biological Station, Michigan, USA - KBS M5-3 metaG (SPAdes) (version 2) | ecosystem: Host-associated > Plants > Roots > Rhizosphere >...
CGATTCCTGATCCTGAAGTAGATGTCCGACCGAATCCACCTTGTCGCCGCGGCCGCCGCACTTGCGGCGGCGACGCTCGTGCTCGCCACCTGGCTGCACGTGACCAACGCGGCGATCGTGTCGACGACATTCCTGCTGGTCGTCCTGATCGTCGCCGCCCTCTCCCGGCTGTGGATTGCGGTCGCGACCTCGTGTGCCGCGATGCTGTGCCTCAATTTCTTCTTCCTGCCGCCGGTGGGCACGTTCCGGATTGCGGATCCGCAGAACTGGGTGGTGCTGTTCGTCTTCCTTGCCGTGAGCCTGGTGGCGAGCAACCTCTCGGCGGTGGCGCGCGCGCGGACGCAGGAGGCGGTCGGGCGGCGCGACGAGCTGGCGCGCTTGTTCGATCTGAGCCGCGACGTCCTGCAGATGACCGAGAGCCGTGAGGCGCTGCCGGCGCTGGCGCGCTCGGTGGCGCGGCGCTTCGATCTCGAGTTTGTCGCCGTCGCCCTGCCGCGCGGCGGCGAGTGGGATCTGTTCGACGCCGGCGCGCGGACAATCGCGCTCGACCACCGCGAGCTGACCAACGTCTTTGCCGCCGCGCAGGTTTCGCTCGAGTTCGACGGCGTCGCCCGCACCTACGCCGGCCACCGGACGCTGGCCGTCGGCGGCGACGAGGTGCGGCTGGTGCCGCTTCGCGTCGGCACGCGGCCGATTGGCATCCTCGCCGCGTCCGGCCGGCCGGTCGAGCCCGGGACGCTCGACACGCTCGCCGGCGTGGTGGCGATCGCGATCGAGCGGGCGGAGTTCCTCGAGGAGCGCAAGGCGGGCGAGCTCACGCGCCAGAGCGAGCAGCTGAAAACCGCGCTGCTCGCCTCGATCGGCCACGATTTGCGGACGCCGTTGACGGCGATCCGCGTCGCCGCCAGCAACGTGCGCTCGATGGGCGGCGAGCGGTCCGTCCGGCAGGAGCAGGCCGAGCTGATCCTCGCCGAGGTCGAGCGTCTGGCGCGCCTCTTCGAGAACGTGCTCGAGATGGCGCGAATCGACGCCGGCGCGGTCGACACCGAGGCGCGCTGGACGCACCCCTCGGAGATCGTCGCCGCCGCGCGCGACCAGGTCGAGCAGACTTTGCGCGCGCACCAGGTCAACGTCCAGATCGATCGCGATGTGCCGGTACGGCTCGACCCGCGCCTGACCGCGAGCGCGCTCGCGCGCCTGCTCGAGAACGCCGCGCAGTACGCGCCCCCGGGCACGGCGATCGACGTCTTTGCGCGCACGACCGACGAGAGGCTGACCATCGAGGTGCGCGATCGCGGCCCAGGCATCGCGCCAGCCGACCTGCCGCAGCTGTTCGATCGCTTCTACCGCGGCGCGGCGGCGAAGAGTCGACGCGCCGGCACCGGCATGGGGCTGTGGATTGTGAAAGGGCTGCTCGCCGCCGGGAACGGCCGCGCCTGGGCCGAGAACTGCGACGATGGCGGCGGCGGCTCCCGCTTTACGCTGACGATCCCGGTCGCTGTGCGCGAGCCCGTGGCCAGGGACTAGGGGCTGGGGACCAGGACTAGGGACTAGGGGCTGGGGACTAGGGACTGGTTCACAACTAATCCCTATTCCCTAATCCCTAATCCCTAATCCCTAATCCCTAATCCCTAATCCCTATTCAGAACCAATCCCTAATCCCTGAGCCCTACTCCCTATCGGGTAGCGCCGGAGGGGTGACCCGCGAGAGCCTGCTCGAGCACGCGCAACTGGTCGTCGCACTCGGCGGTCACCATCCGCTTGCGCCCGAGCGACAGCGCGAGCGATCGCACGTTGGTGTTGCGACGCGACAGCGCGACGATCTCGGCGTTGACCTGCGTGAAGCGATCGAGCGCGGTGGCGGCGTCGGCGAGTGGTCGACCAGCGTTGGCGCCGAGCACGCGTGCGAGCTCGCCGAGCGCAGCGCGCGCAGCCGATTCAGACGCGGTCATCCGCTGTTCCATCGAGGCCATGCTCGCCTCGCCGGCCTCGGCGATGTGGGGCGCCTGCAGCACCTGGATCTCGTACACGGCGGCGCCCGCGCGGGCCGCGAGCGCTCCCGCTCTCGGATTGCTCCTGGCCGCAGCGTCGAGCGCGGCGCGAAACGCATCGGCGGCCGCGCGTGACGGCCCAAACGACAGCCGCTGCGCCTTCAGGTTGGTGTTCTCCACCGCCAGTGGCAATATCTCGTCGTCCAGCCGGCGGTACTCCTGGTAGCGCGCCTCGAACGCGTCGAGCTGCCTGGCATCGTCCGCGTAGCCGAGCGACACGAGTGCACCCCGCAGGCGTTCGAGATTCCTGTCCACGACCTGCCGCGCCTTGCGCGCCTCGGCCGCGGCGGCAGCGGACGCCTCGTCGGTGTCGGCGAGCACGGCGCGGTTCGACGCATCCGACGATTTCGCGAACTCGACGTGGATCTCGGCGGCGAGGTGCCGGGCGTCGGCGAGCTTCGTCAGCGCGGCTGACATGTCGACGCATGCCGTCGCCATCGCTGCCGCGAGAACCGCGATTGCGCCTCTCATGCCTCGACGCTACCGCGCCATCGCCGGAAAGGACCCTGAGGAGTTCCTGAAAAGTTCCTAATCCCATCGACGACTTCAGGCACTTTTGAGGCTCTTCTTGGGCCGCTTTGAGGGGTGTGCTTTTTAAGCTGGCCGAATGCCGCATTCGCGAGCGTCGGTCGTTGTGCTTCTCGTCCTCGTCAGCGCGCTCATCGACTCCACCGCCGCTTGGGCGCAGACTGAAAACGCTGCTGTTCCGGTTACACAGCCCGCGGACATTGAACCCGACCCCGTCAGAAAGCCGGAGCCGTTTGCCTTTGCCGACTTCACCTGGCTGTCCGGCAGCCCGAGAACCAGGGATTCGCCGCTGCAAGGCGCCGCGTTCACCGGCGAGTTTCGCGCCGACGCGAATTTCACCTACAGCTTCAACCGGCCCGCCGACGACACGATTGGCGGATCGAGCGAGATTTTTCGCTCGGGCGAAATCCAGCTGACACAGCTCGGCGTCGGCGGCGACTTCCACGGCGACCAGGTGCAGGGGCGGCTGATGACTCAATTCGGGATGTACTCGCAGACCACACCGCGCAACGACGCCAGCCCGGGCCGCGGCCAGTGGGGCCTCGATGACGCGTATCGCTACGTCTCCGAAGCGTATGGCGGCTATCGATTCGGGAAGCTGAACGGGATCAACGTCCAGGCCGGCATCTTCATGTCGTACGTCGGCCTGTGGAGCTATTACAACTTCGACAACTGGACCTACCAGCCCTCTTACGTGTCATCGAACACACCGTGGTTCTTCAACGGCGTGCGCGTCCAGATCTTTGCCGGCGATCGCTTGAAGATCGAGCCGTGGCTCGTCAACGGCTGGCAGTCGTACGGCAGGTTCAATCATGCGCCGGGCCTCGGCGGCCAGATCCTGTGGCGCCCCAACGGCGCGGTGTCGATTGTCTTGAACAACTACTGGGGCACGGACACGCCGGGGAATCCGGATCGGAGACGCGTTCACACGGACGACAGCATTCAGGTGAAGTACCGCGATCGTGCCGACGCCGCGATCTCGAAAGCGGCGTTCACGCTGACCGTCGACGCCGGGTGCGAGTACGGCGGCGGCGTCTCGTGCCGCGGCGGCGCCGGCAGTCCGCCGCGACAGAGCTTTATCGGGTTCATGGCCTACCACCGGCTCTGGTTCGACCGCGATCGCTTCGCGCTCACCGCCGGCGGCGGCGCGATCGACAACCCGGGTCGTTATCTCGTGCTGATGCCGCCGATCAATGGCGCCACCGCGCTCTCCGGGACGCCGTACTTCTCTGCCGCGCCGGGCGACCCGTTCAAGGCGTGGGACGCCCAGCTCACCTTCGACGTCCTGCCCAGCCAATATGCGACGTTCCGCTTCGAGTACAGCCATCGTGCGGCGAACGTGCCGTATTTCACCGGCGCCGGCGGCATCACTCCGCCGGGCGGCAACAGCGGCGCCCCCGGATCGCTGGTGCCCGGCTGGGCGCCTGATCTTCGAAAGACCGAGGATCGCATCACCGTTGCGCTGTTGATCAAGTTGTAGCGATGGCGGGCGACGAAGCGCGCGCGACGGCGCTGACCACAGATCGCGTGATGGTGTGCATGAGCTCGAACGCTGCCGCGCCGCGCGTGATTCGGATCGGCGCCCGAACTGCCGGCGGCCTCGGCTCGAAATGGTACGCGGTGTACGTCGAGACGCCGCGCGAGCAGCCGGGCCGCATCGACGCGCGCGACGCCGAGGCGCTGCAGGAAAACATCCGGCTCGCCGAGTCGCTCGGCGCCACCGTCGTCCGCGTCAAGGCCGGGCGGCCGGCAGACGGGTTGATCGCCTTCGCGCAGCGCGAGGGTGTCACGCACGTGATCTTCGGCCAGACCGCGCGCACGCGGTGGGAGCTGCTCGTGCGCCGGTCGACGCTGGATCGATTCCTCGGCGCGGTGCCCGACGCGGCGGTGCAGGTCGTCCCGTTACAGGAGTAAAACGCTACGGGCGTTTCTGGCAGTAGCTGGACCCGCTGCAGCGCGTTGGTGCGAAGAGCTCGGCTTGAATCAACCACTGCCCGTCGACCTTGCGCCACTGCGCGAGGTAGGTGCCGCCAATCTCGAGCGCGCCGTCCGGCTCGGTCCAGCGCCCGGTCCACTCGCCGCGCTCCGCTGCCACGCTCCACGCCCCATATACCTCGACGACGGTGGAGCGACGAACGTAAATCGTGTCGGGGCGGTTGCGAAACTGCGTCGCCATGCGCTCCTGGTTCTGCAGCCGCCCCGCGGTTTGCGCGCTGGTCGACGAGACCACGTGGACGTCGTTCATCCACACGGACGCGATGGCCGCCAGATCGTGCGCCGCAATCGCCGCATTCGACCGCTCGCGCGCGGCACGAATCAGCTGGTCGTCGCCGTCCTGTGCCGCGGCGCATGGCTTCCACGAGCCTGCCGCGGTAGCACAAACGAGAGTGGCCGCTGCACAGACGCGCATCAGAGTCATCCCGGAATTATCCCAGATGCTGGCCGAACGCCCGCCAGCCAGGAGAGCTGACGCTGCACGCGCGCCTTGCCGAACACGTTCACCGCGAACGACAGCGCGATCAGCCGGCAGTCGAGCAACGGATTCCATCCGGCGGCATAGGTGCGATCGAGCTCCAGCGCTTCGTCGGGCGGCGCGCCGGCGATCTGGGCCAGGCCGGTCAGCCCAGGCTTGACCTCCCATCTGAAGTCGAATTCGCTGCCGGTCCAGCCGAGGCGCCGCACATCATCGTCGGTGAGTGGCCGCGGTCCGACGGCGCTCATCTCTCCGCTGAGGATGTTGAGGAGCTGCGGCACCTCGTCGAGGCCGGTCGCGCGCAGCAGCCGGCCGACGCGCGTGATGCGGTCGCGGCGCATCGTCCTGATCTTGAGGATCGAGAACGGGCGCCGGCGGCAGCCGAGCCGCGGCTGTCGAAAGAGCAGCGGCCGCCCGTCGTCGAACCACACGGCGGCGAGCGCGAGCGCCATCACCGGCGCGAACAGCAGCAGCCCGGCGCAGGCGCCGGCGACGTCGAACGCCCGCTGGCAGCTTGACATGGCTCGCACTTTACACTAGAAAGTGAACCGGGTGCGCGTCAAGTTCATCCTGCCGGCGCTGACCGAGGCGACCGGACCGTACTGGCGGCCGATCAAGTACTCGCTGTTCCCGCCGCTGGGTCTGGCGACGCTCGCCGCCTATCTCTCGCCGGACGACGAAGCGGTGATCGAGGACGAGCACGTCGCCCCGATCGATGTCGCCGATCGTCCGGAGGTGGTGGTGATCCAGGTCTACATCACCAGCGCGCGGCGGGCCTATGCGCTCGCCGATCATTACCGCGCCCGCGGCGCGTTCGTCGCCCTCGGCGGACTGCACGTCACCGCGCTGCCCGACGAGGCCGCGGCGCACGCGGATGCGATCTTCCTCGGCCCCGGCGAGCAGACCTTCCCGCGCTTCCTCGCCGACCTGCGCGCCGGCTGCGCGGCGCGCCGCTACGCGTCGACGTCGGGGCGGACGCTCGCGCGCCTGCCGCCGATCCGCCGCGATCTGATCCGCCGCCGCGCCTACCTGGTGCCGAACTCGATCGTCGTCACGCGCGGCTGCCCGCAGCACTGCGACTTCTGCTACAAGGACGCGTTCTTCGAAGGCGGCCGCTCCTTCTACACCCAGCGGGTCGACGACGCGCTCGCCGAGATCGCGAGGCTGCCGGGGCGGCATCTCTATTTCCTCGACGATCATCTGCTCGGCGACCCGCGCTTCGCGGCGACGCTGTTCGAGGGCATGCGGGGCATGGGCCGGCTGTTCCAGGGCGCCGCGACGGTCGATTCGATTCTCCGCGGCACCCTGATCGAGCGCGCCGCCGAAGCCGGCCTGCGCAGCCTGTTCGTCGGGTTCGAGACGCTCACGCCGGCCAACCTCGCCAGCAGCAACAAGCGCCAGAACCTCGGCCGCGACTACGCCGCGGTGACGCGGCGGCTGCACGACCTGGGCATCATGATCAACGGCAGCTTCGTCTTCGGCATGGACGACGACGAAGACGACGTGTTCCGGCGCACGGTGGACTGGGCGATCGAGCAAGGGATCACGACGGCGACGTTTCACATCCAGACGCCGTACCCCGGCACCCGTTTGTTTGCGCGCATGGAAGCCCAGGGGCGGATCGTGACCCGCGATTGGGATCGCTACGACACCCGCCACGTCGTCTACCAGCCGGCGCGGCTGACGCCGCGGGCGTTGAAGGACGGATACGACTGGGCCTACCGCGAGTTCTACCGCTGGCCGTCGATCGCGCGCGGGTCGCTGGCCCACGGGACGATCAAGCACCAGGCGAAGCATTTCTTCTACGCCGCGGGCTGGAAGAAGTTGGAGCCGCTGTGGGACGCCGTCATCACGCTGAAACAGCTCCCCGCGATGACGCCGGTGCTCGAAGCGGTCCTGTCGAAGGTGAGCGGAAAGTCCGATCGGCGACAACTACGTGCAGATGACGGCGAAGCGTACGGTTGTCGAACGACCGGCGGCGACGACGATCCTGCGCTCGGGGTCGCCGTCGACGCGGCACGTGGCGGGAAGGTTTTTCAGGCGCACGACGTGGCTGCCCGCAGGCGTGATGTCGGCGGTGAAAACGCCGACATCGCCGTTGATCGAGCCTTCCACTCCGGCGGGTTCAATCGACACGTTGAACCGCATCGCTTCCACTCCGGGTCCGCGGCTGGTGACGCCGACCGTCACCCGCCCCGATGCCGGCTGCGATTTCACGGCCTTGGCACACGCTGGCGCGCCGAGGACAAATGCGGTTGAAACGCACACGGCGATGCCGCGAGTCGATTGCATCGATTCGACATGATACGGGATTTGCGGGGCGCCCCTGAAGGGGCGCCCTACGAGCTTTTGGTGGCCAGCGCGCGCGAGACGGCGACTACGGCTGGTCCGAATTGAAAATGTCCGCCTCCAGCAGCCACTCGCCATTCGGCTGGCGCCGGCGGATCTCGATGTATTTCCCCTGGCTGGTCACCGGTCCCGGCGCGCCCTCCGGCTGCAGCGTCATTGCATACGCGCCCCGGACGTACGCGAGGTCCGCTCGCCCCTCGATGCGTTCGCTGGTGATCGCAAACTCGGTGACCGGCGGAAACGCCGCCATCCACGTCTTGATCGCCGCCCGGCCACGCACCGCCGGCTCGTGCGGCGGCAGCACCACCGCATCCTCCGTGTAGCACGCCGCAAGGGTATCGAAGTCGCGGCGGCGGAACGCCGCGACGAACCGCTCCTGGACCGATTCGATCGCCGCGATCTCGTCCGACGAAAGAGGCGCGATTGTCACACTCATAAAACCTCCTCGTTTCACCTGTAGGGGCCGAGCTCGCTCGGCCCCATTCATCTTTCGTACACAACCTTCCCGTCGAAAATCGTCGCCGCCACCACGACGTCGCCCGGCGCCGCGATCGGCGTCGACGTGATGTCGCCGGTCAGCACGACGACGTCGGCGAGCATGCCCGGCGCCAGCGTGCCCTTGCGCCGCTCCTCGAACGACGCGTAGGCCGGCCACTTCGTGTAGCCGGCGATCGCCTGGTCGATCGTGAGGCGCTGATCCTCGGCCTTGTTCGCCTTCACCCGCGTCGACGCGAGCCAGATGCCCTGCGCCGGCTCGAGCGGCGCGACCGGCCAATCGCTGCCGAACGTCAGCCGCCCGCCGGCGGTCAGGATGCTCTTCCACGCCCAGGCACGTGACGCGCGCTCGGGGCCGATCGCGTCCGGCCACGGCCCGGACGGCACCGCCTGGTTCGCGTCGCCCAGCGCCGCGTGGATCGGCTGCTGCGAGGCGATGACGCCGAGCCTGCCGAAGCGCGGGATGTCTGCGGCCGACACCGCCTCGATGTGTTCGATGCGGTGGCGCCGTCCGCGCGCCGGCGCCGGGTTGGCGGCCGCGGCCTTCTCGATCGCGTCGAGCGACATGCGAATCGCGCGGTCGCCGATCGCGTGAATCTGGATCTGCCAGCCGCGCTTGTCGAACATCGCGACGATCCGGTTCAAGTCGTCGACGGAGTAGTTGGGCGTGCCCGCGCTCTTCGTGCCCTCGTACGGCGCCAGCATCGCCGCCGTCTTGCTCTCGATCACGCCGTCGGCGTAGAGCTTGACGATGCCCGTGTGCAGCGTTGGATCGTCGCCGTATTGCTTCCACAGCGCATCCATCCGGTCGGCGTCGGCTTCGGTGATGCCGGGCCGGGCCGAGGTGGCGAGATACGCGCGCAGCGTCAGCTCGCCGGCCTTTTGCGCCGCGTCGTAGATTGCCATTTCCTCCAGCGCGCCTCCGGCGTTCTGGATGCTGGTGATGCCCGACCGGTTGGCGTGCGCGACGGCCGCCTTCAGCGCCGCACGTTTGTCTGCGTCGGTCGTCTTGGGCATCACGCGTGAGATCAAGTCCGCGGCCGACTCCTTGAGGTGGCCGGTCGGTTGGCCGCTCGCGTCGCGCACGATCAGGCCGTTCACCGGATCCTTGGTCGCCGAGGTGATCCCCGCGAGCTCGAGCACCTTCGAGTTGACCCAGACGCTGTGGCCGTCGTAGCAGGTCATCACCGCCGGGCGATCCGGCACCACCGCGTCGAGCTGCTGCCGGGTCGGGCTGCCGTTGGGAAAGGGCGCGTACAGCCAGCCGCGCCCCTTGATCCACGCATCCGCCGGCTTGCCGGCGGCGAACGCGCGAATCTTGTCCTGCACCTGCGGCAGCGTGGTCAGGCCCGCGAGGTCGACGTCGCTCAGCGACCGCCCGCCCGAGAGGAAGTGGACGTGCGAGTCGTTGAACCCCGGCGCGACGGTGGCGCCGTGCGCGTCGATGATGCGCGTCTTCGGGCCGGTGACGCGCTTGATCTCGTCGTCGGTGCCGACCTTCAGGATCGTGCTGCCGGCAATCGCCACCGCCTGCGCGACGCGGTTCTGGTCGTCGATCGTGTGGACCTTGCCGTTGACGATCGCGAGATCGGCCGCGGCGCCGTCGCCGGTGGCCGGGCGCTCGCCGGCGCACGCCGAGCAGACGAGCATTGTCAGGATGAACGCAAATCGAGCGGTCATGTGCCGGGCCCACGTACGAGTCTTGTCGCGCGGCTTGCGTAGCGCAGGCCTTCAGGCCTGCCAACCGCCGCGCCGGCAGCCCTGAAGGGCTGCGCTACGAGCGATCGCTCGTGGAGACTATCAGAACAGGAAGCGCACCTGGAACTGGAACATCCGCGGCGGATCGATGTTCGCCAGCGCCGGGATCGCGTTCGCCGCCGTGCCGGCCGTGACCAGCTGCCCGAAGGTCGGGTTCGGCGCCGCGGTGTCGCCGTAGATGGTCTGCGCGCGGCCGAGGATGTTGCCGTGGTTGAACAGGTTGAACCCCTCGAGCCGCAGCAGCACCGTGCGGCCGCCGCTGCGGACGCGCCCCTCCAGGAAGAGCGAGACGTCCTGCGTGCCGGTGCCGCGGAACGCCGACTTGCCGATCACCGCGCCGTTGACGACCGGCCGATCGTTGTTGGCGCCGTCGCCGTTGTTGTCGATGCCGGTGGTGGCGTTGAACGGGCGCGCCGATGCCAGCTGGGTGATCGTGCCGGCGGTCAGGTTGTACGGCAGCTGATACAGGAAGGTGATCACCGCGCGGTGACGCTGATCGAGCAGGCTCGGCCCGCGCTCGGTTTCGTCGAGCCTCGAGATGATCGCTTCGTTCGGGCCGATGCCGTTGCCGTCCGGCTCGCTGGTGTTGGTCGCCTTCGACAGCGTGTAGCTGACGCCGGCGTAGATCTTCGCGTTGCCGCGGTAATTGAGCTGCGCCTGCAGCCCGTCGTAATCGGCGACGCCGAGGTTCATCAGCGCGTTGACGGCGCGTACGCCGCCGGCCACCGGCAGGATCGGCCGGGTGGCGTTGGCGGCGGCCACGCTTCGCGTCTGCCCGGGCGCGGTGCGATCGAAGACCGACGGGGCGTTCAAGTCGACCGTGCGATCGAGGTTCGTCCAGTGCTGGTGCACGTAGTCGGCGCCGGCGAACAGCCCCTTCATGATTTCGCGCTCGGCGCCGATCGAGGCCACCTGGCTGCGCGGGTTGACGAACTCGTCGGGGTAGTTCGGCAGCCGGCTGAAGTTCAGGCCGTACTGCGCGAACTGCGATTCGTAGAAGGCCCGGTCTCCCGCCCGGATGGTGATGTCGCGCGCCGGCAGCTGCGACGGCGGCAGCACCCGCGGATCGAGCGGCACCGGCAGGCAGGGCCCGGTGAGGCACGTCGGGAAGCCGAGTTGCCCCGGCACCGCGCTGTAGTTGGTGAACCCGTCCAGCCCGCCGAGCAGGGAGCCGGCCACCAGGTTCGATCGAATCTGCGTGTAGTACATCCCGTAGCCGCCGCGGACGACCGTCCGCGCGTCGCTGCGGGGGTGCCACCCAAAGCCGACGCGCGGCGCGAAGTCGGCGGTCGCGTCGGTCAGCGTCTGGCGGTCGTAGCGCAGGCCGGCATCGATCGTGAGGTCGTCGCTCAGGCGGATGCTGTCCTGCGCGAAGCCGGCGCCGAGCCACTGGCTCAGCTCGTAGCTGGTGACGCCGTAGCTGACCGGCTGCGTGTACTGCTGCACGTCGGCGAGCGTCAGCTGCTCGATCGGCGCGGTCGTCGTCGCCAGGAACGTGAACGTGCCGAGCACGGCGAAGCCCGGCTCGTTGCCGGTGCCGCCCGAGGTGTGCCGCGCCAGGCTGCCGCCGACGCGGACGCTGTGGCGCCCGTGCGCCCACGACAACGTGTCGGAGAGCTGCGCCTGGCGGCCGAACAGGTCCGACATCCGTGACTGCCCGATCGTGAACGGAACCGTGCCGGCGCGCGTGTAGGTGGTCGACAGCTCCTGTGCCTCCCACAGCGTCACCGGGTCGCCGTTCAGGAACGCGACCCGCGCTTCGTTGACGACGTTCGCGCCGACCACCGAGGTGAGATTGACCTGCCCGGTGACGGAGCCGCGCGAATATTTGCGCGCCACGCTGGGCGCGCTCGTGCCGCCAACCGCGTCGTTCGGGTTCGTGTCGTAGAACCGGTCGACGTTGGTGCGCAGCATCAGCGTCTGGCTCGGCGACATCTTGTGATCGACGCGGCCGTTGAAGAGCCCCTGCCGGTAGTTGCCCTCGTAGGCGAGGTTGCCGTCCGGCGGCAGGAGGAACGACGGCAGGGTCGGCGAGAGAAACGTCGTGCGATCCTGAAGCGTGTAATCGGCAGTCGCGAAGAAGAAGGTCCTGTCTTTCACCAGCGGCGCGCCGGCCGATCCGGAGAACTGCGACAGCACGTCGGGCACGTCCGCCGGGTTGATGGCGGCTAGCGTCGACGGCGTGGTGCAGCTCGCGACGGAGGGCGGGCAGAAGCCGCGGGTCGAAAACGTTTTGGCCTGCGTGCCGCCCGGGCGTCCCATCGCCAGGATTTCGCCGCGCAGCGCGTTGGTGCCCGACTTGGTGACGATGTTCAGCGCCGGCCCGGACGTCCAGCCGAACTCCGCGGAGAAGGCGTTGGAGAGGAGCGACATCTCCTGGATGGCGCCAATCGGCACCGTCGCGATCATCGTCTGGCGTCCCCAGCCCTCGTCGTTGTTGGCGCCGTCGAGCGTGACCGTCGTCTGACGCCGTCCACCGGCGCCGGTGACGAAATAGGTGGCGTTGACGAACAGGTCGCCGGTGCCCTTCGCCTGCCGGAACGAGGCGTTGAGCAGCGGCAGCGTCGTCACCTTGCGGCCGAGGATCGGCGCCTCGTCGATCGTCACGTCGTCGAGGCGGCGTCCAATCTGCGGATCGGAGCGCACGCCCTGCGTCGTGCCGTAGACGGTCACGTCGGTTTGTCCGCCGCTCGCGACCAGCTTCACCTTGACGGTCGCCGTCTCGCCGGCGCGCAGCGTCAGGTCCTTCACGGCGTCGGCGGTGAACCCGGGTTTCTCCACGCTGACGGTATAGGTGCCGGTGAGCGGGAGCGCGGCGATTGACGCGGAGCCGTCGGCGCCGGAGACCGCCTCGCGGCTGGCGCCGGTCGCCATGTTGGCAACCGTCACCTTCGCATCAGGGACGACCGCGCCGGTCTGGTCGACCGCGACCACGATGAGCGTCGAGGTGTTGGGAGATTGGGCCGACGCGCGCATCGCGAAGGCTGATACGAGCACTGAAAGAAGAACGCGGGTCGCGGTTTTCATGTTGAGGCTCAGGGTCCCTTGTAAACCTTCAAATATAGCGAGCGGGGGCGTTACTACCAACAGACGTTCCCGCGTCGAGCCGAAGGCAGTCGGCGAGGCAGGCGGTGCGCGGTATTACTCGGCGCGGAGGCCGCTCAGCGGATCGGTGCGAGAGGCACGCAGTGCCACTGGCAGCACGGCGACGGCGCCGATGAGGAGCAGCGCAGCCCCAGGCAGCGCCAGGCTGACGACGTCCAGGCCTGCAGAGGTGGGGAGCACGCTGACGAGCGCTCTCGCGGTCCAGATGGAGAGGACGACACCGGCAATGAGCCCGACGGAGACGATCGCGATCGCCTGGCCGACCGTGTCGAGCAGAATGCGGCGCGGATCGGCGCCGAGCGCAATGCGCAGCGCCAGCTCGACCCGCCGGCGCGCCACATCGTGCGCGGCGGCACCGAACAGACCGAGCGCGCCCAGCACGACGGCGAGCGCCGCAAAGCCGGCGAGCGCGGCCGTCAGCACGCGCCGCACCGGCACCCCCGGCGACGCCGCCACCACGTCGTCCATCGATCGCACCCCGTAGACCGGCAGGTTGCGATCGAGACGCGCCACTTCCTCGCGCACCGTCGCGACGACGTCGCCGGGACGCGTGCTTCGCACGACGATGACGTTCGAGTTCGACGGCGCCTGAGGCGCCGGGACATACAGCGTCGGCGACGCCCCATCGTCGAGCGCGCGCTGCGACACCTCTCCGGCGACGCCGACGATCTCCGTCGGCCGCGATGCGCGCGCCAGCCACAGCTGCCGCCCGATGGGCGACTCGCCGGGGAACAGCGCCGCGGCGATCGACTCGCTGACGACTGCTCGCGGCGGAGCGGTTGCGTTGTCGAGGCGATCGAAGGCGCGGCCGGCGAGGATCGGGATCCGCATCGTCTCGAAATAGCCGGCGCCAGCGGCGCGCACGAGAGCCTCGCGGCCGGTGTCGGCGGGCTGCGCGTGCACGAGCGTGCGTCGGCGATCGCCGGTCAACGGAATCTCGTCGACGAACGCGGCCGCGCGCGGTCCGAGCCGATCGTCGAGCGCTGCCTGCAGCGTCGAGTAGAACGACGTCACGCGCTCGCTGCCGCCGTACGAGGCCGCTGGCAGCGACAGCTGCAGCGTCGTGACGCCGTGCGGGTCGAAGCCCGGACTGGTGTTCATCACCGCGATCAGGCTCCGGCCGACAATCGTCATCGCCGCCAGCAGCAC
>Ga0207645_10002659_pt1 | contig 13907 bp, 12 predicted proteins | sample KBSM53metaG_FD_184331 | JGI IMG/M metagenome (GOLD analysis project Ga0207645, IMG submission 184331) | Miscanthus rhizosphere microbial communities from Kellogg Biological Station, Michigan, USA - KBS M5-3 metaG (SPAdes) (version 2) | ecosystem: Host-associated > Plants > Roots > Rhizosphere >...
TGCGTTGCGCATATTCGGTGAAGCCAGCGGTGATCCATGCGGGCATCTTGTGCCCGACCGCCACTATGCGCAATTTCATCGGCCACGCAGCCTACGAGCGGGCGCCGCCGGCCGCGCGCCGCCTGGGCACGGGGGCCGCGTTACTCCATAGTTCCTCGAGATTGTAGTGCTGGCGGACCGCCGGCTGCATCACGTGCACCACCACCGCCCCCAGATCGACCAATACCCATTCTCCGGGATCCGTGCCTTCAACCCCATACACGGTGGCGCCGAGCGCCTTGACCTTGTCCTGAACATGATTGGCGAGCGCCTTGTTCTGCCGGGTCGAGTCCCCGCTCACCACGATCACCTTGTCGAAGAGCGCCGTCATGCGGCGCACGTCGAGTACCACAATGTCGCGCCCCTTGATGTCTTCGAGCGCATCCACGATGGTTTTAACCAGTCTATCGAGCCTCATTCACCTCCTGCGTAACATAAAGTCCGTTGCTTCGAATATAGTCGAGAACCGGATCGGGAAGCAAATAGCGCGGGCTCACGCCGCGCGCCAGCGAGTCGCGGATCATCGACGCCGATATGTCGAGCGCCGCGATCGCCTGCGTCACGATGCCGCCGGCGGGCGACAGATGTATCGCGAACGGCTGGCGCATGAGCCGCGCCGAATATTCGCGCGCGAGCGGCTCGGGCATGCGTGCTGGCCACGACTCGGGCGGAAATCCAGGCCGGTGCGCGATGACGATGTGCGCGAGCGTAAATAATTCATGCCAGCGGTGCCACGTCGCAAGCTCGAGAAATGCGTCGGCGCCCAGGAGCAGACATAAAGGCCGCGTGGCGCCGAGCTCGCGCCGCACTTCAGTCAGCGTGTCGATCGTGTAGCCGGGGCCGCTGCGCCTCACCTCGCGGTCGTCGATCTTGAACAGCGGGTTGTCACCGAGGGCCAGGCGCGCCATGTCCAGCCGCTGACCGGCGGTGACCTGCGGTACAGCGCGATGCGGCGGCGTGCCGCCGGGCATGAACCGCACTTCTTCGAGCCGGATCGACTCGGCGAGTTCCTGCGCCAATCGCAAATGGCCGAAGTGTATGGGGTCGAAAGTGCCGCCGAAAATGGCGACGGGCTTGATCGCCATGCGTCAAGCGCTCCTGAGAGGCGAGAGGCGAGAGGTGACAGACGGAAGACCCGCGGCATCTCCCGCCGGCATTTGCCCCTCTCGCCTATCGCCTCTCGCTTCTCTCGTCACAGCACCAAGCGCCGGATGTCCGACAGCACGTTGCTCAAATAAGCGATGAAGCGCGCGCCCTGCGCGCCGTCGACTACGCGGTGATCGTACGACAGCGACAACGGCAGCATGAGCCGCGGCGCGAACTGCTTGCCGTCCCACACCGGCTTCATGACCGACTTGCCGACGCCGAGTATCGCGACTTCCGGCGCATTGATGATGGGCGTGAAGTAGGTGCCGCCGAGTCCGCCGAGGCTCGAAATCGAAAAGCAGCCGCCCTGCAGGTCGGCGGAATTGATTTTGCCGTCGCGCATGCGCGCGCTGATGACGCCGAGCTCGCGCGCGAGCTCGAGCAGGCCTTTTTTGTCCGCCTCTCGAATCACCGGCACGACTAATCCGAGCGGCGTATCAACTGCCACGCCAATATTGAAATACTGTTTCAGCACCAGGTTCTCGCCGTCGGGCGACAGCGACGAATTGAAGTTCGGGTACTGCTTCAGGGACACGACTACGGCCTTGATCAGGAACGCGAGCAGCGTGAAGCGGATGCCTTCCTTTTTGGCGGCCTCCGCCTGCGACTTGCGGAATTCCTCGAGCTCGGTGATGTCGGCTTCATCCTGCTGCGTCACGTGCGGAATTGCGACCCAGTTGCGATGCAGGTTGGCGCCCGACAATTTCTTGATGCGCGACAACGCCTGCATTTGCACGGGCCCGAACTTCGCAAAATCGACCTGCGGCATCGGCAGCAGGTTGAATCCGAGCCCGCCGCCGCCGGCGCCGCGCGGGCGCGCGAGTTCGCCCTTCACGTAAGCCTGCACGTCTTCGCGCAGGATGCGGCCTTTCGGCCCGCTGCCGGTGACTTTGGATAGATCGGCGCCGAGCTCGCGCGCGAAACGCCGCACCGACGGGCCCGCATGCACCGACTTCATTTTCGCTTCGTCGATCGGCTCGAGCGACGCCGTGGGACTCGTCGCTGCCGGCGCAGGCGATGGCGCGGCAGCAGCCGGCTGCGCTGCTGCTGCAGGCCGCGGGGACGGCGCTTGGGCGGGTTGTGCGGCTGCCGGTTGCGTCGCCGGCGCGGCGGCGGTGGGCGCGGCCGCGGACTCCGCCGCATCGAGCATCAACACGAGCGTGCCCTCGGAAACCTTGTCCCCGACCTTGACCTTGATTTCCTTGACGACGCCCGACTTCGGCGCCGGCACTTCCATCGTGGCCTTGTCCGACTCCAGCGCGATCAGCGGATCTTCCGCATTGACGCTGTCGCCCGGCTTGACCAGGATTTCGATGATCGGGATTTCCTTGAAATCGCCGATATCGGGCACTTTGACTTCGATAACGTTGCTCATACGCTCAGCTTAGGGGCTTGTAGTTTCGACATAACGCGCCTGCGGCGCATTAGTCTGCACTGAAAACCCAACGGATTTTTGATCATACTGTAGTCGGGTTGGGTTTTTCCGGGTTAATCCCGTACTTCTTGATCGCTTCGGTGACCTTCTTGCGCGGCACGAGTTCCATGTCGGCGAGCGCCTTCATGGCGGCAACCGCGACATAGTTGCGATCCACTTCGAAAAACTGGCGCAATTTTTCGCGCGTGTCCGAACGGCCGAAACCATCGGCGCCGAGCGCGTGAAAATGATGCGTGGGGAGAAAGCTGCGCACTTGGTCGGCGAACATCTTCATGTAATCGGTCGACGCGATGACCGGACCCTCGCGGTCCTTGAGACAGGTTTCGATGTGGGAAACGCGCGGCGCCGCTTCGGGATGGAGCATGTTCCAGCGTTGCACGTCGAGGCCGTCGCGGCGCAATTCGTTGAAGCTCGTCACGCTCCAGATATCGGCCGCGATACCGAAATCTTTTTCGAGCAGGTCGGCGCCCGCGATGACTTCGCGCAATATCGTGCCGCTGCCGAGCAACTGCACCTTGGGCGCGTTCTTCTTCGACTTGCCTTCGCGCAGCAAGTACATCCCTTTCAAGATGCCCTTCTCGACCCCTTCGGGCATTGCCGGATGCTCGTAGTTCTCGTTCATCACGGTGATGTAGTAATAGACGTCTTCCTGCTCCTGGTACATGCGGCGCAGGCCGTCCTGGATAATGACCGCGAGCTCGTACGCGTACGTCGGATCGTAGGCGACGCAGTTAGGTATCGTCGCCGCCAGCAGGTGGCTGTGGCCGTCTTCGTGCTGCAGCCCTTCCCCGTTCAACGTCGTGCGGCCGGCGGTGCCGCCGAGCAGGAAGCCGCGCGCGCGCATGTCGCCCGCTGCCCACGCGAGATCGCCGACGCGCTGGAAGCCGAACATCGAATAGTAGATGTAGAACGGGATCATCGAAATGCCGTGCGTGCTGTATGACGTCGCCGCCGCGATCCATGACGACATCGCGCCCGGCTCGTTGATGCCTTCCTGCAGGACCTGGCCCTTCTGGTCTTCCTTGTAGAACATCAGCTGGTCGGCATCCTGCGGCGTGTAGAGCTGGCCGACGTGAGAATAGATCCCAAGCTGGCGGAACATGCCCTCCATGCCGAACGTGCGCGACTCGTCGGGCACGATAGGCACCACGAACTTGCCGATCTTCTTGTCGCGCACCAGCATCGTCAGTATCCGCACGAACGCCATCGTCGTGGATAGCTCGCGTCCCTCGCCGCTCGCTTTAAGCAAGGTCTCGAACGCCGACAGCGGCGGAATTTCGAGCGGCTCCGCTTTGCGCCGGCGCGCCGGCTGATAACCGCCGAGCGCCTGCCGTCTTTCGTGCATGTACTTGAGTTCGGGCGAGCCTTCGGGAAAGTTGACGTACGGCGCTTCCTCGAGCTTGTCGTCCGGCACCGGAATCGCGAAGCGGTCGCGAAACGCCTTGATCGACGAGGTCCCCATTTTTTTCTGCTGGTGCGTGATGTTCTGCGATTCGCCGGATTCGCCCATGCCGTAGCCCTTGATCGTCTTGGCGAGGATCACGGTCGGCTGGCCGGTGTGTTTCATGGCTGCCGCATAGGCCGCGTATACCTTGTGCGGATCGTGGCCGCCGCGGTTCAGACGCCAGATGTCGTCGTCCGTCATCGTCGAAACCATCTCCAGCAGTTCCGGATATTTGCCGAAGAAATGCTTGCGCACGTACGCGCCATCCTTGGATTTGAATGTCTGGTACTCGCCGTCGACGCACTCGGCCATGCGCTTCAACAATATGCCTTTGGTATCGCGCATGAACAGCGGCTCCCAGTAGCCGCCCCAGATCACCTTGATCACATTCCAGCCGGCGCCGCGGAAATCGCTTTCGAGTTCCTGGATGATCTTGCCGTTGCCGCGCACCGGCCCGTCGAGCCGCTGCAGATTGCAGTTGATCACAAAAATCAGGTTGTCGAGCTTCTCGCGGCCAGCCAGCGAAATAGCGCCGAGCGATTCCGGCTCGTCCATCTCCCCGTCGCCCATGAACGCCCATGTCTTGCGGCCCTGCGCTTCGAGAAAACCGCGATCCTTGAGATAGCGCATGAACCGCGCCTGGTAGATGGCCATCAACGGGCCGAGACCCATCGATACCGTCGGAAACTGCCAGAAGTCCGGCATCAGCCACGGGTGCGGATAGGACGAGAGCCCTTTGCCGTCGACTTCCTGGCGGAAGTTGTCCATCTGTTCATTGGTAAGCCGGCCCAGCATAAAGGCGCGCGCATAAACGCCGGGCGCTGAATGCCCCTGCACGAAGACGAGATCGCCGCCGAACGTGTCGGTCTGCGCGCGCCAGAAATGATTGAAGCCGACGTCGTAGAGCGTGGCGGCCGATGCGAAGCTCGCGATATGGCCGCCGACATTGGTGTGCTTGTTCGCACGGATGACCATCGCCATCGCGTTCCAGCGCACGTACGAGCGGATGCGGTGTTCGATTTCTGCGTCGCCGGGACTGTGCTCTTCGAGCTGCGGCGGAATGGTGTTGATGTACGCAGTGTTCGCGCTGAACGGAATATAGGCGCCGCTGCGGCGCGCTTTGTCGACGAGTTGCTCGAGCAGGAAGTGGGCCCGGTGCGCGCCTTCTTGTTTTAAGACGCCGTCGAGCGCTTCAAGCCACTCCTGGGTTTCTTGCGGATCGGTATCAGGGATGTCCTGCATATCCATGGCTTCACCTTCGTGGGGTTTGCAGCTTCCGGTCGGGATGCATCGGGTGGATTCCGGCGCTGGTGGCACCGGTTTTGCGATCAATTATATCATCGTAAGTAAGCGGTTCCGGCGTGAGTAATCAGGCGCATCGCAGCTTTTTAAGGTCTACAGCTTGCCAATCGATAAAAACCGCGCGGCGAGGGCGGGCATCGCTGGCGGCCAGTGCTGCCGAGGGCGCCGAATCACTTTTTTGGTGCGCGGCCCAGCAGGTAAAACTCGTCGTTCGGGCGCATGTTGATCAGGTTTGCCATGCGGTTCGACAGCGCGAACAGCGCGGCGATGGCACCGATGTCCCAGATGTCCTCGTCGGAAAATCCGTGCGCCCGCAGCGGCGGGAAATCCGCATCCTGGATCTCGTGCGAATGCAGCGCGACCTTGAGCGCGAAATCGAGCATCGCTCTCTGATGCGGCTCGAGATCGGCCTTGCGGTAATTGACCGCGATCTGGTCGGCGATCAGCGGGTTCTTCGCGTACACCCGCAAAATCGCGCCGTGCGCAATCACGCAGTAATGGCACTGGTTGGCCGCGCTCGTCGCCACGATGATCATTTCGCGCTCGGCCTTGGTCAGCCCGCCCTCTTTCAGCAGCAGCGCGTCGTGGTACGCGAAAAACGCGCGGAACTCGTCGGGCCGGTGCGCGAGCGTGATGAACACGTTCGGCACAAACCCGGCTTTTTCCTGGACCTGCTCGATGCGCTCGCGCATGTCCGCCGGCAGGTCCGCGAGCTTGGGCACCGGATAGCGGCTGATGGATGGGGCGCTCATGTCAGCTGTCAGCTGCCTTCGAATTTGGGCGCGCGCTTGGCCAGAAACGCGGTCATGCCTTCCTTGCGGTCCGCGGTGCCGAATGCAAATGCGAACAGCGTGGTTTCGAGCACGCAGCCATTGGCGAGATCGAGGTCGAGCCCGCGCTGCACCGCTTGCTTGGCGACGCGCACCGCCACAGGCGCTTTTGCCGCGATCATGCGCGCCATCTCCAGCCCTTTTTCCATCAGCTGGGCATCGGCAACCACCTCGTTGACGAGCCCGATGCGTAGCGCTTCCGGCGGCTTGACCTGGCGGCCCGTGGTGACGAGTTCGAGCGCGCGCGCGCGGCCGATCAAGCGCGCGAGTCGCTGGGTGCCGCCGAAGCCCGGCGGGATTCCCAGGTTGACTTCCGGCTGGCCGAACACCGCGCGCTCCGCCGCGATGATCCAATCGCAGCTCAGGGCGAGTTCGCAGCCGCCGCCGAGCGCGTAACCGTTGACCAGCGCGATCACCGGGATCGGCAACGCTTCGATCGCCTGCATCACGCGCTGGCCCTTCTCCGAAAACGCCTGCGCCTCGAGCGCGCTCATCGCCTGCATCGCTGCAATATCGGCGCCCGCGATGAATGCCTTGTCGCCGCCGCCCGTAATCAATAGCACGCGCGCCGCTTTGTCGTCCGCGACCTGCGCCAGCGCCTGCATGAGTTCGCCGAGCGTTTCCGCGTTGAGCGCATTGAGCGCCTTGGGCCGGTTGACGGTCAGCACGGCAACCTGGCCGCCTTCCACCGATTCGAGCGATAGATTTTGATAGGTCATCGGTATTGTGTCGTGAGCGGACGCCATTACCTGGCGGTCATGCGGATCGCGCCGTCGAGGCGGATTACTTCGGCGTTGAGCATGGGGTTCTCCACGATGAACGCCACGAGCCGCGCATATTCCTCCGGTTGGCCCAGGCGCGACGGAAACGGCACCTGCGCGCCGAGCGACGCGCGAATTTCCTCGCTCATGCCCTGCAGCATCGGCGTGTCGAAGATGCCGGGCGCGATCGTGTTCACCCGTATGCCGAGCTTGGCGAGCTCGCGCGCGATCGGCAGCGCCATCGCGACGATGCCGCCTTTGGATGCGCTGTACGCCGCCTGCCCGACCTGGCCTTCGAAAGCTGCGACCGACGCGGTGTTGATGATCACGCCGCGTTCGCCATCGCCGTTCGGCGTATTTTTGGCCATCGCGTTCGCCGCCAGCCGCAGCGCGTTGAACGTGCCGATCAGATTGATGTTGATCACGCGGCTGAAAGTTTCCAGCTTGTGCGGGCCGTTCTTGCCGACCACGCGCTCGCCGGGCGCGACGCCGGCGCAATTAACGAGCCCGTGCAGCGCGCCGAAAGCAGCGACTGCAGCATCGACCGCCTGCTGCACCTGCATTTCGTTGGTCACATCGGCGACCGCGAATTTCGCGCCGCCGCCGAGACTTGCTGCGAATTTTTCGCCGGCATCACGATTGAGGTCCGCGAGCATCACCTTGGCGCCCGCGCCGGCGAGCTGGCGTGCGGTCGCGGCACCCAGGCCCGAAGCGCCGCCGGGAATCAGAAATACGCTGTCTTTTATCTGCATGAATGAATGACGTGAGGGAGGGGTGAGCCAGCGGGAACCTGCGCCGCCGTGTCCAGCATGTTAGTCGTACTTCCTGACGTCGTCGATGACTTTACCGTCGTTGGGCAACGCGCCCGCGGCATCAAATGCGACGTCGCCGCGCAGGTTGCAGACGTCGCGCAGCGTGACCGCAATGGCGGCGGCGAGCGCTGGACTGCCGGCGCCGGTGATTTCGCAATGCAGCGTCATGCAGTCGGCTTTTTTCGCATCGTGCGCGATTACGAGCCGATACTTGCGAATCTCCGGGTGGCGCCGCGCCACATCGGCGATCTGCGACGGCTTGACGAACATGCCTTTGACTTTTGCCGTCTGGTCGGCACGGCCCAGCCAGCCCTTGATGCGCATATTGGTGCGGCCGCAGGGGCTAGCCCCTGCGAGCGTCGCTGACAGGTCGCCGGTCGCGAAGCGGATCAGCGGATATTCGGGCGTCAGCGTCGTCACCACGACTTCGCCGACTTCGCCCGCAGCCACCGGCTCGCCGGTGCCCGGCCGCACAAGCTCGACGATGACGCCCTCGTCGACGATCATGCCTTCCTGCGCGGCGGACTCGTACGCGACCAGCCCGAGATCGGCAATGGCATAGCATTGCAGCGTGGCCACGCCGCGCGCGTTGAGCCATGCACGCAGCGTCGCCGGCAGCGCCTCGGCCGACACCAGCGCCTTCTTCAAACTCGCGACGTCGGCGGCGAGTTCGTCGCCTTTTTCGAGGATGATGCGCAGGAACGACGGCGTGCCGATGTAGCATGCCGGCTGCAACGCCGCGATCGCGGCGACCTGCATCTCGGTCTGTCCTGTGCCGCCTGGAAACACCGGGCAACCGAGCGCGTGCGCGCCCATGTCAGCCATGAAACCGGCCGGCGTGAAGTGGTAAGAAAAAGTGTTGTGCACGAGCTCGCCGGCGCGAAAGCCCGCCGCATGCATCGCGCGCGCGAGCCGCCAGTAATCGGCGCGTTTGCCTTCGGGATCGAACATCGGTCCGGGCGACATGTACACGCGGCCGAGCGCCGCCGGCGGCAGCGCCGTCATGCCCGCAAACGGGAGTGCGGCTTTTTGCAGCTCGATCAGATCGGATTTGCGCGTCACGGGCAGCGCGGCGAGCGCGCCGCGGTCCTTGATGTCCGCGGGAACCACGCCCTTGAACACGCCGGCGAAATATACCGACTGCGCCTGCGCGTGCGCGATCTGCGCGCGCAACGCGGCGAACTGCTGGGTTTCGCGCTGCGCGGGGTCGCGTGTTTCCAGGCTGTCGAAGAACGTCGTCATTTAGTTCAGCACCCAGGCCCGCACCGCCGGCGACGCGCGGGAACTGCGCGCGACGATTGCATGCTCCGGCATCGGCACGATGAAGCGATGCTGTTCAAGCCAGCCAGCGCTTGCGCCGGCGGTAATGTTTCGCGTCGCGATAATTCTTGCGCGCGCCCGAGCTCATGCCGAGATAGAACTCTTTCACGTCTTCGTTGCTCGCGAGCGCCGCGGCACTGCCGTCCATCACCACGCGGCCGGTCTCGAGGATGTAGCCGTAATCGGCAAACCGGAGCGCGACATGGGTGTTCTGCTCGGCAAGCAGGAAACTTACGCCTTCCTTCTGGTTCAGATCGCGCACGATGGCGAAAATTTCCTCGACGATCTGCGGTGCCAGGCCCATCGACGGCTCATCGAGCAGGATCATCGATGGCCGCGCCATCAGCGCGCGGCCGATGGCCGTCATCTGCTGCTCGCCACCCGACGTGTAACCGGCCTGGCTCGTGCGCCGGTGTTTGAGCCGCGGAAAATATGCATAGACCTTTTCGAGATCGGCGCCGATGTCGCCGCGGCGGCTGCGCGTGAACGCGCCCGTCAGCAGGTTCTCCTCGACGGTCAGGTGCGCGAAGCAATGCCGCCCTTCCATCACCTGCACGACGCCGCGCTTGACGAGTTCGGATGGATTCAACCGGTCGATGCGCTGGCCGCGAAATTCGATCGAGCCCTTGGTCACGTCGCCGCGCTCGGCGCGCAGCAGATTGGAGATTGATTTCAACGTGGTCGATTTGCCCGCGCCGTTGGCGCCGAGCAGCGCCACTATCTTGCCTTCCTGCACTTCGAGCGACACGCCTTTTAACACGAGGATCACGTGATCGTAAATGACCTCGACATTGTTGACCGCGAGCAATGCTCGCGCGGGAACCGGTTGCGGAATGGCGGACATTGTTAAATCGGGGAGGAGCGAGGCGCGAGATGCGCCTCCTCACCCCTCAACGGCGACCGTCAGCTTACTTTCGAGCAATCGCGCGGCACGATGTTTTTCTCTTTGGCGTATTTCTTGGCCGCCTCTTCAACCATAGGCCGCAACAATTTATTGTTGCCCTCGATCCAGTCGGACACATAGACCCACTTCGTGCCGTCCCACTGGTGGATGCGCGCCATGCGCGCACCTTCATGATCGCTGCAAGAGAGCTTCAACGGCTGCATGAGGCCGCCGAAACCGAGCTGGCGCAACCGCGCCTGATCGAGGTTCAGGTTCTCGATGCCCCAGCGGACCTGCTCGCCGGTGAGCGGCTTCTTGCCATACTTCGCCTGGGCGGTGCGGATCGCCTCGACCGTCACCATCGCGTTGATCATCCCGCGGTTGTAAAGCACCGTGCCGACATTGTTCGGGATCCCGCCGGACCCTTTGCCCTTGTCGTAGACATTCTTGATGATGTCGGCGTGCACCGAGGTCTGGCCCGAAGAATGTTGCAGCGCTGCTGCGTTATAGCCGGTCGCTCCAGCTTCCGCCGGCAGCACATCGGGTTCCGCACCCGACCACCAGACGCCGTACATTTGCTCGCGCGGATAATTGACCGCCACCGCTTCCTTGATCGCGGTCGAGTTCATGATGCCCCAGCCCCACAGCAGCACGTAGTCGGGACGGTCCTGGCGTATCTGCAGCCACGCCGCTTTCTGCTCGACGCCCGGATGGGTGACCGGAATCGACTTGAAATCGAAATTCCACTGCTTGGCGAGCGCGCTCAGCAGCGGGATCGGCTCCTTGCCGTACGGGGAGTCGTGGTAGACCAGCGTGACTTTCTTGCCTTTCAACTTCTCGTAGCCGCCGAGCTTGTTGGCGATCTGATGCATGATCACGTCCGCCGCAGTCCAGTAGGTGCCGAGCAACGGGAAGTTCCAGGTGAACACGCTGCCGTCGGCCGATTCCGAGCGCCCATAGCCCATGGTGATGATCGGAATCTTGTCGCCGGGCGCCTTCTCGGTCAGCGCAAAGGTGATGCCGGTCGACAGCGGATTAAAGGCCGCGGCGCCGGTCGGGCCCTTGCCCTTCAGCCGCTCGTAACACTCGACGCCGCGATCGGTCGCATAGCCGGTTTCGCATTCTTCATAGGTAATCTTGACGCCGTTAATGCCTTTGTCGCGTTCGTTGACCAGATTCAGGTAGTCGACAAAGCCGTTTGCCCACGGGATGCCGTTGGGCGCATAAGCGCCGCTGCGATAGACCAGCACCGGGATGAACTGCTCGTTCGCCTGTGCGTAGACCGGCGTCGCGCCGGCCAGCGCACCGGCAGCGAACGCCGCCGTCAGTAGCCGTTGCCATATGCTGAAGCTGCCCATCATCACTGCCTCCTTTGGTGGTATGCCGGGCCGGTCTGTCGCCGGTCCGTACAACTATGCGCCGATACGCGCTTGCCTGCTCGAATATCGGGAAAAACCAGTGTATTGACTGAGACCGTCCGGTGCAAGCGCCAGGCTCAGTGCGGAAACGGCCACAAACGCAGTTTTTCCTTCGCGACGCTCCACAACCGCGCCAGGCCCAGCGGCTCGACGATCAGGAAAAACACGATCAGGGCGCCGAATATCATCGATTCCAGGTGCGAAATCAGCGCGGTCGACCAGTGCAGCCCCAGCCACGCGGGGAACTGGTTGAGTAACAGCGGCAGCAGCGTGATGAACGCCGCCCCCAGAAAGCTGCCGAGAATCGAGCCCAGCCCGCCGATAATGACCATGAACAGCAGGCTGAACGAGCGGTTGACGTCGAATGCGAGCGGCTCCCACGATCCGAGGTGGACGAATGCCCACAGGGCCCCGGCGACACCGATGAAGAACGAGCTGATCGCGAACGCCGACAGCTTCGCGTACAGCGGGCGGATGCCGATGATTTCGGCGGCGACGTCCATGTCGCGAATCGCCATCCACGAGCGGCCGAGCCGTCCGCGCACGAGGTTGCGCGCAAGCAGCGCAAACGCCGTCGCGAACGCGAGGCACAGCAGGTATTTGCGCACCGGCGTGTCGAACGTGAAGTCGAACAGCGTGATCGCCGGCGCGTTGAGCGAGCCCGACGGCGTGTAGTTCGTAAACCACGCGATGCGGCTGAACACCCAGTCGATAAAAAACTGTGCGGCGAGCGTGGCGACGGCGAGATAAAAGCCTTTGATGCGCAGGCTGGGTATGCCGAACAGGACGCCGACCAGCGTCGCGATGCCGCCCGCGAGCAGAAACGCCACCAGCGGATTCAGACCCGGCACGCGCAGCGCGAGGTTGTAGGCAGCATACGCGCCCACCGCCATGAAGCCGCCGGTGCCGAGCGAAATCTGACCGCAGTAGCCGACCAGCAGGTTGAGGCCCAAAGCGGCCAGCGACAGGATAAGAAACGGGATCAGGATCGCGCTGAACCAGTACGGATTGGCGAGATACGGCACGCCGATGAACGCGAACAGCACGACCGCCCACACGAAATAGCGGTCCTGGCGGATTGGGAACACCACCTGATCCGCCGCATAGCTGTTTTTGAACTCACCGACTTCGCGATAAAACATGGCGTTGCGGTGAGGCGAGAGGGGTGAGGCGAGAGGCGAGGCGAGCCGTTGCTCGCCGTTAGCCAAAGCCCTTATTTTCCCCCTTACTCCTCTCGCCTCTCTCCTTTCGCTCTTTTACACCCGATCAATGAGTTTCTCCCCGAACAGTCCCTCCGGCCGCACCAGCAGAAACGCGAGCGCCACCGTGTACGCAAACCAGTTTTCGATGCCGCCGCCGATTACCGGGCCGAGATAGACCTCGGACAGTTTCTCGCCGACCCCGATGATGAGACCGCCGACGATCGCCCCGGGCACCGAGGTGAAACCGCCGAGGATTACCACCGGCAGCGCTTTCAGTGCGATCAGCGACAGCGAGAACTGCACGCCCAGGCGCGAGCCCCAGATGACGCCGGCGACGAGCGCGACGAGACCGGCGACCGTCCATACGATCAGCCAGATCTGGTTGAGCGGAATGCCGATCGACTGCGCGGCCTGGTGATCGTCGGCGACCGCGCGCAGCGCGCGCCCGATGCGCGTCTTCTGGAAAAAAATCGCGAGCACGATGACGAGCGCGCCCGACACCACGGTCGCGAAAAGATCGTCACTGCCGACCAGGATGCCCCCTTTGAACACGTTTTCGAGAATGATGACCGGCTGCTTGGGAATTCCGAGATCGAGCTTGTAAATGTCGCTGCCCCACAGGATCTGGCCGAATCCTTCGAGGAAGAACGTGATGCCCAGCGTGGCCATGAAGAGTGAAATGCCCGGCTGGTTGACAAGCGGGCGCAGCACCAGCCGCTCGATCGCATACGCGAGCGCCAGCATGATCACGCAGGTGACCAGGAGCGCGAGCGGCAGCGGCATTTTCTCCATCAGTCGCACGAGCGACAAGGCCGCGAACAGCACCATCGCGCCCTGCGCGAAATTGAATACGCCCGACGCCTTGAAAATTAGCACGAGACCCAGCGCGACCAGCGAATAGAGCACCCCGGCCATCAGCCCGCCCAGCAACACTTCGAGGAAAAATCCCATCGCGGGCTAGTGCTGCACGCCGAGGTAGGCGTCGATGACCGCCTGGTTGGTGCGGATTTCGTCGGGCGTGCCGTCGCCGATCTTGCGCCCGTAGTCGAGCACCACGACGCGGTCCGACAAATCCATCACGACACCCATGTCATGCTCGATCAGCACGATCGTGGTCCCGAACTCGTCGTTGACGTCGAGGATGAAGCGGCACATGTCCTCTTTCTCCTCGACGTTCATGCCGGCCATCGGCTCGTCGAGCAGCAGGAGCTCGGGCTCGGCGGCCAGCGCGCGCGCGAGCTCGACGCGTTTTTGCATGCCGTAGGGCAGGCGCCCGACCAGCGTCTTGCGGATCGCCTCGATCTGCAGGAAATCG
>Ga0207645_10002661_pt1 | contig 13901 bp, 11 predicted proteins | sample KBSM53metaG_FD_184331 | JGI IMG/M metagenome (GOLD analysis project Ga0207645, IMG submission 184331) | Miscanthus rhizosphere microbial communities from Kellogg Biological Station, Michigan, USA - KBS M5-3 metaG (SPAdes) (version 2) | ecosystem: Host-associated > Plants > Roots > Rhizosphere >...
CTCATGTCCCCCGGCGCCGTCCTTCGGACGACGCCTCCTCCTTTACTTCGCTCCGTGAAGCGCCCCACCGTCCTGATCCGGCACCACTCTGGCAGTTCGCTTTCGCGCGCCACTGCCGATTCAAGGCCAAGGGCATCGGGTGGCCGGCGCAGCGAAGTAAAGGAGGAGGCGCGGGCGCAGCCCGAGCCGGGGGAGCAAGCCCGGACACGAACAGTCCAGTGGACTGTTTGTGCCTGGCGAGCGCCCGGGGCTCTGTCCCCGGGCATGAGCGGAGGCGGCCACCCGGTGGCCTTGGCTCGCTCGGTCGCGGCATACGAGCAGAAGTCGAGCGTCGGCAATGGGCCGCGAGCCGATGTCCCGCTCGACACGCACCGGAGCCGTTGAGTGTCCGGCTTCGCCCTGCCGAGCGCGTCGTTGCTGGCGCAAAGCGTCCTCTCGGGCGTGTTCGTGGGCGCCTTGTACGGCCTGATGGGCCTGGGCCTGAGCCTGAGCTGGGGTCTGCTGCGGCTGATCAATCTCGCCCACTTCGCGTTCGCGTTCCTCGCCGCCTACCTGTGCTATCAGCTCGCGCGCTGGGGCGTCGACCCGCTGCTGAGTCTGCTCGGGATCGTGCCGGCATTCTTCATGCTCGGTGCCGGGCTGCACTGGGTGATGGCGCGCTTCAAGGTGACGCCGTTCAATTCGCTGCTGCTCACGTTCGGCCTGATGGGCATCGTCGAATCGATCATCCAGTCGATCTGGACCGCCGACTTCCGGCAGCTCGAATCGACCTATGCGCAGCACAAGTTCAAGGTCGCCGGGCTGTTCGTGCCGGTGCCCGAGTTCATCACGCTGCTGCTCGCGGTCGGCATCTCGCTCGCGGTCTGGGCAGTGCTGCGCTTCACCGACCTGGGCCGCGCGCTGCGCGGCGCCGCCGAAGACGCCGCGATCGCATCGGCCTTCGGCGTCAACCAGAGCCGCAACGCGCTGCTGCTGGCCGGCACCTGCACCGCGCTGGCGAGCATCGCCGGCGTGTGCATGGCCCTGAGCTTCACGCTCGCGCCGTCGCAGATGTACGCATGGATCGGCGTCGTGTTCGCCGCGGTCATGCTCGGCGGCCTGGGCCGCGCGCTCGGGCCGCTCGTCGCCGGCACGCTGATCGGCGTCAGCGAGGCGATCACGATGGCGGTGACCGCGCCGTCATGGGCGCCGATCGTGTCGTTCACGCTGCTGATCATGATCCTGGTGCTGCGTCCGGGAAGGGTCACATGAGAGCGGTCGCATGAAGCGCACGCCGCTCGTCATCGTCGCGGCCGGCGTGCTGCTGGCCTTCGTGCCGATGCTGGGCCTGCCGGCGTTCGTCGATTCGCTGCTGTACCTGATGCTGCACTGGATCGTGCTCGCGACCTCGTGGAACATCCTGTCGGGCTACACCGGCTACTTCTCGTTCGGCCACGGCGCGTTCTTCGGCGCCGGCCTGTACACGACCAGCACGCTGCTGGCGCGCTACGAGTGGCCGTTCCTGTGGACCCTGCCGGCCGCCGCGCTCGTCGCCGCGCTGCTCGGCGTCGCGCTCGGCGCGGTCGTGTTCCGCGTCAAGAGCGTGCGCGGCGAGCTGTTCGCGTTGCTGACCCTGGCGATCACGTTCGTGATCGGCACCATCGTCGTCAACACGCCGATCGACGGCGGGCAGGGCGTCTCGCTCAGCGCGGTGCCGGTGCCGGCGATCGGGCCGACGCCCTCGTCGACCTTCTACCTGCTCGCGCTCGCGTGCGCGACCGCGACGCTGCTGATCGCGTGGGCGATCTTCGTCTCGAAATTCGGCGCCGGCCTGTTCGCGATCCACGACGACGAAGACGCCGCCGAGGTAATGGGCGTGCCGACCTACCGCTACAAGCTGGTCGCGCTGGCGATCTCGTGCGCGCTGGCCGGCGTCGCGGGCGGCATCCATGCGCTGTTCCTGTCGTACGTCACGGCCGGCGAAGTGTTCACGATCACGGTGCCGTTGACGGTCGTGCTGATGAGCGTGCTCGGCGGCTCGCGCCACTGGGCCGGGCCGGCGGTCGGCGCGGTCGCGATCACCGCGCTGCTGTACAGCTTCACCGCGGCCGACCATGCGGTCGCGGGCAAGGCGATGATCGGCGCGATCCTGATCGCGGCGATCCTGTTCATGCCCGACGGCATCCTGCTGCGCCTGCGGCGCCTGCTCGCGAAGCCGGTGCCGTCGCCCGGCCCGGCGCATGCGCCGTCGACCCTGGTCGCGCCCGTGGCCGCAGCGCCCGCTCCCGCCGCGGCCGCGCCCGCCGACGTGCTGCTGCGCGTGCGCGGCCTGCAGAAGTCGTTCCGCGGCGTGCGCGCGCTCGCCGGCGTCGATGTCGACGTGCGGCGCGGCGAGATCCTCGGCCTGCTCGGGCCGAACGGCTCGGGCAAGTCGACCTTCATCAATGTCGTCAGCGGGCATTTCGCCCCAAGCGCCGGCGCGATCGAGTTCGAGGGCCGCGATTTGACGCACCATGCGGCGCACCGCATCGCCGCGGCCGGCATCGCCCGCACCTACCAGATCCCGCGGCCGTTCGCGCACCTGAGCGTGCTCGACAACGTCGCGCTCGCGACCTTGTTCGGCGGGGCTGTGCGGGATGTCGCGCAGGCCCGCCAGCAGGCGCTGCGCTGGCTCGAGTTCACCGGCCTGCAGGCCAAGGCGGGCGCCCGGCCCGACGACCTGAACCTGCACCAGCGCAAGTTCCTCGAACTCGCGCGCGCGCTCGCGTCGCGGCCGCGGCTGGTGCTGCTCGACGAGGTGCTGTGCGGCCTGACGCCGGGCGAGATCGACGACGCGGTCGCGCTGATCCGGCGCATCCGCGACCAGGGCTCGACGATCGTGTTCGTCGAGCACGTGATGCGCGCGGTGATGGCGCTGACCGACCGCATCGTCGTCTTCCACCATGGCGAGCTGCTCGCCGAAGGCAGCGCCAGCGACGTGATGCAGCGGCCCGCGGTGATGACCGCCTACCTGGGGCACGCCCATGCGCAGCCAGCCCCTGCTTGAGGTCGCCGGGCTGCAGGTGGCGTACGGCGCGGCGCCCGCGCTGTGGGGCGTGTCGCTCGACGTGCGCGCCGGCGAGCTGCTGTGCGTGGTCGGCCCGAACGGCGCCGGCAAGACGACGCTGATCAACACGATCGCCGGCATCCTGCGCGCGCGCGCCGGCCGGCTCGTGTTCGAGGGCCGCGACCTCACGCAGCTGCCGCCGCACCGCTTCTGCGAGGCCGGCATCGCGATCGTGCCCGAGGGCCGGCGCCTGTTCAGCGGCATGAGCGTGCGCGAGAACCTCGAGCTCGGCAGCTACCTGCCGGCCGCGAAGGCGCAGCGCAGCGCCTCGATCGATGCCGCGCTGGCGCTGTTCCCGGTGCTGGCCGAGAAGCTCGCGAGCCCGGCTGGCGAACTCTCGGGCGGCCAGCAGCAGATGGTCGCGATCGCGCGCGCGCTGATGGCAAGGCCGCGCCTGCTGCTGCTCGACGAGCCCTCGCTCGGCCTGTCGCCGCTGATCGTGCACGACATGTTCGCGGCGATCGCGCGCATCAACGCGGCCGGCATGGCGGTGCTGATGGTCGAGCAGAACGTCACGATGGCACTGGCGATCTCGAGCCGGGCCTGCGTGCTCGAAGAAGGCCGCATCGTCGCCGAAGGCACGCCCGACGCGCTGCTCGCGCGCCCCGAGATCCAGCGCGCCTACCTCGGCGTGTGACCCCGCAACGACCCACGGAGACCGCCATGCTGTTCCCCACCACCATCGTCGGCAGCTTCCCGCAACCCGACTGGCTGATCGACCGCGAGAAGCTCGCCGGCCGCTTTCCGCCGCGCGTGCGGGCGCGCGAGCTGTGGCGCATCCCGCCGCCCTACCTCGCGCAGGCGCAGGACGACGCGACCCTGATCGCGATCCGCGCGCAGGAGCAGGCCGGGCTGGACATCGTCAGCGACGGCGAGATCCGCCGCGAGAGCTACTCGAACCGCTTCGCGACCGCGCTCGACGGCGTCGACCTCGACAACCCCGGCAGCGCGCTCGACCGCTCCGGCCACCCGAACCCGGTGCCGCGCATCGTTGGCCGGATCCGGCGCCGGCACGCGGTCGAGGTCGACGACCTGACCTTCCTGCGCGCGAACACCGACCGCCAGGTCAAGATCACCGTGCCCGGCCCGTTCACGATGCTGCAGCAGGCGCAGAACGATTTCTACGCCAGCGAAGAAGAGGCCGCGATGGACTACGCCGCCGCGGTCAACGCCGAGATCAAAGACCTTTTCGCCGCCGGCGCCGACGTGGTCCAGATCGACGAGCCGTACATGCAGGCGCGGCCCGAGAAGGCGCGCCGGTACGGCCTCGCGGCGCTGAACCGCGCGCTCGACGGCGTGACCGGCACGACCGCGGTGCACATCTGCTTCGGCTACGCGGCGATCATCCACGAGCGGCCGAGCGGCTATTCCTTCCTGCCCGAGCTGGCGCAATGCAGCTGCCGCCAGGTGTCGGTCGAGACCGCGCAATCGCACCTCGACTGCGCGGCGCTGCAGGCGCTGGCCGGCAAGCGCGTGATGGTCGGCTGCATCGACCTGGCCGACCCCGGCGTCGAGTCGGTCGAGACGATCGTGCAACGCATCGAGCGCGCGCTGCCGTTTGTCGCCCCCGAGAACGTGATCCTCGCGCCCGACTGCGGCATGAAGTACCTGCCGCGCGCCACGGCGATCGCGAAGCTGCGCGCGATGGTGCAGGCCGCCGCCGTGTTGCGCCAGCGGCACGGCACTGGGCGCTGAGCGGCTCGGCGGCCTCGCATCTGCGCGGTGCTTCGGCGCCCGGGCACGCGGCTTGCCGCGGGCTTGACGACGTCATTGCGTCGGAGGCTTAGGGGTTCGACGCCGGCATCGTCAGGAGTATTGTCACCAGCAGCAGCGACGCTCGCCCATCGCCAGCGTGCTTGCGCATTGAACGGTGGACTTGCTGGATGTACGAGCAGCACTTTGGATTGAGCGGTCATCCCTTCGCGGCGACCCCGGACCCCGACTTCTACTTCGACAGCGCCGGCCATCACCGCGCTCTGGCCTATCTGCGCCACGCGGTCCGCGAAGGCGAATGCTTCATCGTCATGACCGGCGACATCGGCGCCGGCAAGACGACGCTGCTGCACACGCTGCTGCGCGGGCTCGACGCCGACGCGATCGTCCCGGCCCTGCTGGCCGGCACCCGGCTCGATGCGCGCGCCCTGCTTGTGGCCGTGCTGTCGGGCCTGCACGGCGACGCGAGCGGCACGTCGCTGGACGCGCTGCGCGCCCATCTGCGCGCGGTGCTGGCAGGCCTGACGTCGACCGGCCGGCGGGCGCTGATCGTGGTCGACGAAGCCCAGCACCTGTTGCCGGACGCGATCGCCGAATTGACCGCGCTGGCCCAGCTGCAGTCGAGCCACGGCGCCGCGCTGCAGGTGCTGCTGTGCGGCGAGCCCGCACTGCGCCGCACGCTGCAGGGCACGCCGGCGGCCGCGCTGCGCCAGCCCGTGTTCCTGTTCTGCGACGTCGGCCTGCTGGACCCGATGGAGACGCGCGCGTACATCGAGCACCGGCTGAGCCATGTCGGCTGGGCGGGATCGCCGGCCTTTGCAGACGATGCCCACGATCGGATCCACGCGGCGACCGACGGCGTGCCGCGGCGCATCAACCGGCTCTGCGACCGCCTGCTGATGGCCGCTTATCAACTCGAGCTCGACACTGTTTCGGCCGAGCTGGTAGCCCGCACCACCGCCGAGCTGCACGAGGAGATCGGCGGTCTCGGCGCCGCACCACCGGCCGCCGCGGAAGCGCCGCGGTTCGCGCCGGCCCCGTCCGGCAGCGGCGGCGGCGGCGAACCCGCCGTCGCGTCGGCGCCCGGCATCATTCCCGCGCTGTTCAGCGTCGCCGCCGACGCAGCGCCGATGACCAGCCCGCCCGCCGCGGTGTTGCCGCCCGCGCCGACGCCGCCCGCGGCGCAGGAGCCCGCGACCCCGGCGCACGCCGCGTCGTCAGCGTCGTCAGTGCGTGCGCCGCAGGCCGCGGAGCCTTTGCCGGTGATCGAGGACACCGAGCCGGAGCCGGTCTTCGCGGCCGCGCCATCGCATGAGCCGGTGTCGGACAGCGTGCGCGTGCATCACCACGGCGCGGGTGCCCGCTGGGCCGCGGCGAGCGTGGTGCTGGTCGCGGCTTTGTCGGCCGCCTGGTGGGCGTATCGGCGCGAACCGGCGTCGCCGGCCGGCGCCACCGCGCCGCGCGCGGCGGTGGGCACCGTGACGAACCAGCGCGAGCGCGACAGTGCGACCGAGCGCGCGCGCAGCCGCGAACTCGCCGACATCGCGCCGGGCACCGTCGGCGCGCCGTCCGCCGGGCCGTCGATGCCGGCGGCGGCCAGCGACACGCCGGCACCGCAGGCCGTGCCCGCGCCGCAGCCCGCCTTGCCGAGCGTGCGGAGCGCGCAAAGCGAGGAGCGTCGGATCGAGCCGGCGCCCGCCGCCCGCCCGGTGCGACGTCCGGCGCCGCGAGCGCAGCGCGCCGACACCGAGGCCGCCGTCACCGGGACCAGGTCGCGTGCCGCCGATGGTGTCGCGCCGCAGCCCGCCCCCGCGCCCGGCCCGTGCACCGCGGCGGTCGCGGCGCTCGGCCTGTGCAACCCCACCAAGAACCCATGACAGGAGCCGCCATGCATTCCCTGACCCGCTGGATCGCGGCCGCGATCGGCCTCTGCACCGGTGCCGCACTGGCCCAGGTCCCGGTCCCCTACAAGATCGTGACCGCGTCGGAGCGCGGCACCTACATCCAGATCGGACGCGACCTCGCGAAGTTCGTCGCACCCGAGGCCGGCATCGACCTGGAGGTGCTGCCGTCGGCCGGCTCGGCCGAAAACGTGCAGCGCCTGCGCCGCGAGCCGGGCGTGAAGTTCGCGCTGGTGCAGTCGGACGTCTACCAGGCGTTTCTCGACCAGGCGTCGAGCGGCAATGCCGACGCGCGCGAAATGATCCTGCCGCTGCGCCTGATCATGCCGCTCTACAACGAGGAGATCTACTTCATCGCGCGGGCCGACGCGCCGCTGGAGTACGTCCACGACATCAAGGACGCGAAGATCAATGTCGGGCCGCTGCTGAGCGGCACCGCGATGGCGGCGACGACCCTGTACCGCCAGCTGTTCGGCGCCCCGCTCGCCGACGCCAACGCGAGCTTCCTGACCAATGAAGAGGCGCTCGTGAAGCTCACCGGCGACAAGAGTGTCGACGTCGTCGTCGTCGTCGCCGGCCAGCCGGCGAAGCTGCTCGCCGACATGAAGCCCGAAGCGCGGCAGCTGATCAAGCTGCTGAAGTTCGACCCGGCCCAGCCCGCCAGCCAGGCCGCACTGAAGACCTACTTCGCGGCGACGGTGCGGGCCGCCAGCTACCCGAACCTGCTGTCGGCAGACATCGACGCCATCGCCGTCAAGGCCTTTCTTGTCACCTACGACTACAACCTCGGGTCGACCGTCGGCCGGCTCGGCCGCTTCGCGCGCTCGCTGTGCAACAACTTCGAGCGGCTGCAGGCGCAAGGCCATCCGAAATGGCGCGAGGTGAAGCTCGAGCTCCCCGAGCTGAGCCGCGGCTGGTCGTACTACCCGCCGATGTGGCGCGAGATGAAAGCCTGCATCGCGCAGAAGACACCGCCCCGGCCCGTCAAGGTGTGCACCCAGCAGGAGCGGATCCTCGGCTTGTGCAAATAGGGCGTGCAAGCAGGGCGCATGCATGGCCAGCGGCGAAACCCGATCGCCCGCAGAATCGACGCATCGCAGCCCTCTTCACGAATGAACCATGGCCGATCTTTCCGCCTTCGCCATCACCCGCAAGTGGCCCGCCCAGCACCCCGACCGCATACAGCTCTACTCGCTGCCCACGCCGAACGGCGTGAAGGTCTCGGTGATGCTCGAAGAGACCGGCCTGGCGTATGAGCCGCATCTCGTGCGCTTCGATGCGCACGACCAGATGTCGCCCGAATTCCTGTCGATCAGCCCGAACAACAAGATCCCCGCGATCATCGACCCCGACGGCCCGGGCGGCCGCCCGCTGGCGCTGTTCGAGTCGGGTGCGATCCTGCTGTACCTGGGCGACAAGTCGGGGCAGTTCATCCCGCTCGATCCGGCCGGGCGCTACGAGACGATCCAGTGGCTGATGTTCCAGATGGGCGGGGTCGGGCCGATGTTCGGGCAGGTCGGCTTCTTTCACAAGTTCGCCGGCAAGGACTACGACGACAAACGCCCGCGCGACCGCTATGTCGACGAAGCGAAGCGCCTGCTCGGCGTGCTCGAGCGGCGCCTAGCGGGCCGCGCCTGGATCATGGGCGATGCCTACACGATCGCCGACATCGCCACCTGGCCGTGGGTGCGCAACCTGATCGGCTTCTACGAGGCCGGTGAGTTGGTCGGCATCGATAACTTCCCGAACGTCACCCGGGTTCTGCAGGCCTTCGTCGAACGCCCGGCAGTCGTGCGCGGGCTGACGATCCCGAAGCGGCCGGCCTGAAAGGGTGTGAACAGGCGCTCCCGCGCTTCGGCGCGGGCGCCGCTCACGACAGGCGCTTCACCCCCGGCAGCGCGCACGCGTAGATCGCGTTGCGCAGCGCCGCGATCGCCTCGTAGCGCGTGAACGTGCGCCGCCACACCAGCACGACGCGGCGCGTCGGCGCCGGCTTCGTGAACGGGATGTAGCGGATGTGCGGCTGGGCGTCGGCCGGCACGCTCAACTGCGGCACGACCGTGACGCCCATGCCCGACGCGACCATGTACTTGATCGTCTCGAGCGACGAGCCCTCGAAGCTCTTGCGGATGCCCTCGGCATCGGCGCTCGCGAAGCGCGCGTACTCGGGGCAGACTTCGAGCACATGGTCGCGAAAGCAGTGGCCGGTGCCGAGCAGCAGCATCGTCTCGTTCTTCAGCTCGTCGGTCGTCATGCTCTTGCGCTTGGCCAGCGGGTGCAGCTTCGGCACCGCGGCCATGAACGGCTCGTCGTAGAGCGCCGCGACCGCCAGGCCGGTGTCGGGGAAGGGCTCGGCCATGATCGCGCAGTCGAGCTCGCCGGTGCGCAGCATCTCGAGCAGCTTCGAGGTGAAGTTCTCCTGCAGCATCAGCGGCATCTGCGGCACCTGCTCGATCGCCTGGCGCACGAGGTCGGGCAGAAGGTACGGGCCGATCGTGTAGATGACGCCCAGGCGCAGCGGGCCCGAGACCGGGTCCTTGCCGCGCTTGGCGATCTCCTTGATCGCCGCGGCCTGCTCGATCACGGCCTGCGCCTGGCGCACGATCTCTTCGCCGAGCGGCGTCACGCTGACCTCGTTCGCGCCGCGCTCGAAGATCTTGACGTCGAGCTCCTCCTCGAGCTTCTTGATCGACACGCTCAGGGTCGGCTGCGACACGAAGCACGCTTCGGCGGCGCGGCCGAAGTGGTGCTCGCGCGCGACCGCGACGATGTAGCGCAGTTCGGTGAGGGTCATGCGGCGATTCTCTGCGCTGCGCAAGACGCGCGTCCAGTCACGCTTTCAGGTAGTCGGCGCGCGTGCCGAGCCAGCGCTCGACATGCGCGCGCGCGGCGTCGGGATGGCGGTCCAGCAGCACGGTCGCGGCACTGCGTGCGGCGTGCACCAGCGCTTCGTCGAGCGCGAGGTCGGCGAAGCGCAGCAGCGGCGCGCCCGACTGGCGCGCGCCGAGAAATTCGCCGGGGCCGCGGATCTCGAGGTCGCGGCGCGCGATCTCGAAGCCGTCTGCCGTTTCGAGCATCGCCTTCAGGCGCGCCTTGCCGGTGTCCGACAGCGGCGCGGTGTACAGCAGCACGCACACGCTCGCGGTGGCGCCGCGCCCGACCCGGCCGCGCAGCTGGTGCAGCTGCGACAGGCCGAAACGCTCGGCATGCTCGATCACCATCAGCGAGGCGTTCGGCACATCGACGCCGACCTCGATCACGGTGGTCGAGACCAGCAGGTCGAGCGCGCCGCTCGTGAACTGCGCCATCACCGCGGCCTTCTCGGCCGCGCGCATGCGGCCGTGCAGCAGCCCGACCCGGTGCTCGGGCAGGGCCGCGCACAGGTGCGCGTGGGTCGCGGTCGCGTTCTGCAGATCGAGCGTCTCGCTTTCCTCGATCAGCGGGCAGACCCAATAGACCTGCTGGCCCTGCGCGACGGCGTCGCGGATGCGCCCGATCACCGCCTCGCGCTTCGCATCCGAGAACAGCTTCGTGACGACCGGCGTGCGGCCCGGCGGCAGCTCGTCGATCGTGCTGATGTCGAGGTCGGCGAACAAGGTCATCGCCAGCGTGCGCGGGATCGGCGTCGCGCTCATCATCAGCGTGTGCGGCTCGATCGCATGCGCGCGCAATTTCGCGCGCAACGCGAGCCGCTGCTGCACGCCGAAGCGGTGCTGCTCGTCGATGATCGCCAGGCCCAGCTTCGCGAACGTCACCTGCTCCTGGATCACCGCGTGCGTGCCGACGACGAGCGCGGCCGCGCCCGATTCGATCTGCGCCAGCATCGTCGCGCGCGCCTTGCCCTTGCGGCTGCCGGTCAGCCATGCGACCGTGATGCCCAGCGGCTCGAGCCAGCCGACGAGCTTGCGCAGGTGCTGCTCGGCGAGGATCTCGGTCGGCGCCATCAGCGCGCATTGCCAGCCATCGTTGATCGCGATCGCCGCCGCGAGTGCCGCGACCACGGTCTTGCCGGAGCCGACATCGCCCTGCAGCAGCCGGTGCATCGGCACCGCGTGCTGCAGGTCGGTCGCGATCTCGGCGCCGACGCGGCGCTGCGCCGCGGTTAGCGCGAACGGCAACGCGACGAGCAACCGCTCCTGCAGCCCGTGCGCGCGCACCGCGAACGGCGGCGCGCGCTGCAGCGCGCGTTCGCGCTTGGCCTGCAGCTGCGACAGCTGCTGCGCCAGCAGCTCCTCGAACTTCAGGCGCTGCCAGGCGGGCGCGCTGCGGTCGTCGAGCGCGGCCAAGCCGGCATCGGCCGGCGGATGGTGCAGGAAGTGCAGCGCGTCGCGCAGGCTCGGCATCCCGCGCGGCACGAGCGCCGCCGGCAGCAGCTCGGACAGATCGGCACGCGCCAGATTCGCGGCGACCGCCTTGCGCAGATAGGCCTGCGGCAACTGCGCGCTGGTCGGATAGACCGGCGTCAGCGCGGTCGGCAGCGGCGTGTCGTCGCTCACCGCCCGGAAGCTCGGGTGCACCATCTCCAGCCCGAAGAACCCACCGCGCGCCTCGCCGCGCACCCGCACGCGCTGCCCGGCCGCCAGCGCCTTCTGGTGCGAGGGGTAGAAATGCAGGAAGCGCAGCACGAGCTCGTCGCTGCCGTCGTCGAGCCGGATGACGAGCTGGCGCCGCCCGCGCATCTGCACCTGGCAGTCGCTGACGACGCCTTCGACCTGCGCGATGCTGCCGTCGCGCAGGCTCGCGATCGGCACGATCCGGGTCTCGTCTTCGTAGCGCATCGGCAGGTGCAGCGCGAAATCGATCGCGCGCACCAGGCCGAGCTTGTCCAGCGCCCGCTGCGGCCCGGACTTGGCCACCACGGGCGCGGCAGCGATCGCGTCGACTGGGGCCATGGGAGAATTCTGCCTCCCTTGTCGGCACGGGCCGGTCCAGCCCTCCACGATGACGACTCCCTACACGCTGAGCGACTTCGATTTCGCGCTCCCGCCCGAGCTCATCGCCCAGCATCCCATGCCCGAGCGCAGTGCCTCGCGCCTGCTCGACGGCACCGGCGCGGCACCGGCGGACCGCCTGTTCCGCGCGCTGCCCGAACTGCTCGCGCCGCGCGATCTGCTGGTGTTCAACGACACGCGCGTGATCAAGGCACGGCTGCTCGGCGCGAAGGCGAGCGGCGGCGCGGTCGAGGCGCTGGTCGAGCGCGTGCTGCCGGGCCACGAGGTGCTCGCGCACCTGCGCGCCAGCAAATCACCGAAGCCGGGCAGCCGGGTGCGCTTCGTCGATGCGTCGCAGGCTCAGTCGTTCGATGCCGAGGTGCTGGGCCGCGGCGGGCCGGACGGCGCGCTGTTCCATCTGCGCTTTCCGGCCGATCCGTTCGCGCTGCTCGAGCGTCACGGCCATGTGCCGCTGCCGCCGTACATCACGCATGCCGACACCGCCGACGACGAGCGCCGCTACCAGACGGTGTTCGCGGCGCGGCCCGGTGCGGTCGCGGCGCCGACCGCCGCGCTGCATTTCGATGCGCCGGTGCTGGACGCGCTCAGCGCACGCGGCATCGCGCGCGCGAACGTCACGCTGCATGTCGGCGCCGGCACCTTCCAGCCGGTGCGCACCGAGAACCTCACCGAGCACAAGATGCACAGCGAGTGGTTCGAGGTGCCCGAGTCGACCGTGCAGGCGATCGCGCGCACCCGCGCCGCCGGCGGGCGCGTCGTCGCGGTCGGCACGACGACCTTGCGTGCGCTCGAGTCGGCCGCGCGCGGCGGCACGCTCGCCGCCGGCAGCCGCGACACCGACATCTTCATCACGCCCGGCTTCGCGTTCCAGGTCGTCGACCTGCTGCTGACGAACTTCCATCTGCCCAAGAGCACGCTGCTGATGCTGGTCAGCGCGTTCGCCGGGTTTGACCACGCCAGGGCGCTGTACGCCCACGCGATCGATGCGCGCTACCGCTTCTTCAGCTATGGCGACGCGATGTTGCTGGCGCGCGCCGCACCCGCGCCGCGCTGACCGGCGGGGATTCGAGCCGGCACGGCGCCGCTGCGACAATCCCGCGCATGCTGACGTTCGATGTGCTGAAGACCGAGGGCCACGCCCGGCGCGGCCGCCTGACCTTGAACCATGGCGTCGTCGAGACGCCGGTGTTCATGCCGGTGGGCACCTACGGCACCGTCAAAGGCGTGCTGCCGGCATCGCTCGAAACGATGGGCGCGCAGATCATCCTGGGCAACACCTTCCACCTGTGGCTGCGCCCCGGCACCGACGTGCTGCAGCAGTTCGGCGGGCTGCACAAGTTCGAGGGCTGGCACCGGCCGATCCTGACCGACAGCGGCGGCTTCCAGGTCTGGTCGCTCGGCGAGATGCGCAAGATCAGCGAAGAGGGCGTGCGCTTCGCGTCGCCGGTGAACGGCGACAAGCTGTTCCTGACGCCCGAGACCAGCATGCAGATCCAGCGTGCGCTGAACAGCGACATCGTGATGCAGTTCGACGAGTGCACGCCGTACGAGACCGCCGGCCGCGTGACCAGCGAGCGCGAAGCGCGGGTGTCGATGGAGCTGAGCCTGCGCTGGGCGGGGCGCTGCCTGGCCGAGTTCAAGCGCGGCGAGAACCCGAATGCGCTGTTCGGCATCGTGCAGGGCGGCATGTTCGAGACCCTGCGCGAGGCATCGCTCGACGCGCTGGTCGCGCTCGACCTGCCCGGCTACGCGATCGGCGGCGTCAGCGTCGGCGAGCCGAAGGAGCTGATGCGCCGCATCGTCGCGCACACGCCGCACCGGCTGCCGGCGCACAAGCCGCGCTACCTGATGGGCGTGGGCACGCCGGAAGACCTGGTCGAGGGCGTGGCCGCCGGCGTCGATATGTTCGACTGTGTGATGCCGACCCGCAACGCGCGCAATGGCCACCTGTTCACGCGCTTCGGCGACCTGAAGATCCGCAACGCGCGCCACAAGACCGATGCGCGCCCGCTCGACCCGAGCTGCGGCTGCCACACCTGCGCGAACTTCTCGCGCGCCTACCTGCACCATCTCGACCGCTGCGGCGAGATGCTCGGCCCGATGCTCGCGACGATCCACAACCTGCACTACTACGTGAACCTGATGCGCGAAGTGCGCGATTCGCTCGATGCCGACGCGTTCGCCGCCTACGCGCTTCGCTTCGCGGCCGACCGCGGGCGCGGCATCGATTAGTTGCCTTCCCTGGCCGGG